>Ga0272442_10010797_pt1 | contig 11216 bp, 14 predicted proteins | sample SSMForm2O_FD_200262 | JGI IMG/M metagenome (GOLD analysis project Ga0272442, IMG submission 200262) | Marine sediment archaeal communities from Little Sippewissett salt marsh, Falmouth, MA, United States - SSM-Form-2O | ecosystem: Environmental > Aquatic > Marine > Wetlands > Sediment ...
TCAAAGAGTTGTTCCTCGTTCTCATTTAGTACAATGATCCGAGTTACATTTCCTTCTCTGATAAGCTCCTTTACCTTACCTAGTAGGTCGTCTGCTGCTACGTTTATGTCCTCAAAATAGGTTCCTCGTACAGCTGTACCGCATTGTTTGCAGTATTTTGCATCGTCTTCTATCTCGCTTCCGCATTTTCTACAGTATTGCATGGTTATTTTATTATGGGTCTATAATTAAAACGTATCGCTAGCGTAATGAAAGTTGATTGATAAAATAAAAAAAGTTAGCCTATTTAACGAAAACTCTACCAGGCAATGACTGGTTAAATGTTTGAATATATTGAGCAAAAATCTCCTTGGAAGTATCAAGCATAAACCTGTAATCCTTACCCTGCATCTTTACCTTAATCTCTCCCTGCCCCATAAAACCCGGCTGCTTCATCTCAACACTCTGAATCATAGCAAAAGGAATCTCAAAGTTCTTCTTATCCCGTGCAATCATCTGATCAGGCGTCATCTGACTATATTCAAGAGTCTTCTTATTCATCCCACCAGACGAACGCGCATCAATCCCTGCTCCAATAAGTCCTCCCACTATTCCCCCACTCGCTGCCCCCGCTGCGGTTAAGTTCGCACCCAGTCCTCCCGTCTTAGCTGCGATTATCCTCATATTTGTAAGAAAAAGACTGAATGTGTTTACCGGGAACCCGTGTTTGCAGGCTTGAATGTATCCTTGAATGGTCTCTCCTTGTTGCTGGTATGCTGGTTGAGGTAGTGGTTGTGTGTATGTCTGTGGTGGTGCTGTCTGTTGTAAGGGTGCTCCGCAATCACTGCAGAACTTACTTCCCTCCGTTACTTGATAACCACAATTACTACAAAATGGCATGTCCAAAACACATCCACATAGCCATTAATAAAATAATTGGATAAATCAGGGATACTTCTCACAGCTATAACAATACCATCTCTCGTACTGCTCAATCCACGTAAGTTCTCCACCGCAATCTGGGCAAAGAACCTTATTGGATGCAAGCTGCTCGGTCTTTTTCACAATTTCCTCCAGTTTCTCCGGATCCATAGACATCACAGCCTCGAATGTGCCGTCCTCGACCCATTCATTGATCTCCTTCGTTCGGAGTATTGTCCATGGATGAGTCTGTTGAATAGTCGAGAGGAACTTGTAGATCTTACTCAGGTCATCTTCAGAGAGGTCTTCAAACTCCTCTGCCTGTTTGTTAATTTCCTCCATATTGATCTCCTGCCATATCTCTTTCGATGGAGCCATCAATTTGGACAACGCCGATGAAGCAGCGTCCACGTTCTGTACTGCTAACAATCCTGCCCTATCCGCGCTATACTCAGCTTTTCTACTCCACTCCAGTAATGCAAGCTGGATACCAGTAGTAACGAGCTGACCTATTCCAAGAGTCATATCACTGATAAACCCGATAATTAAGGTGAGGTTCTCAGCCATCGTATTATACAGCGTGTGCCCGCACTTTACATGCCCCAATTCATGGCCCAATATGAACATTAACTCATCAGGAGTAAAATCCTTAATCAAACCAGTAGTAACCACAACAAACGGCCTCGTATAACCATAGGTATAAGCGTTCGGGAAAGGACTATTCTGGATAAACAAATCAGGAGGAGATATCTCCAAGGCATCACAAGCCTCCTTGTAGATCTTATAGATGCTTGGGATCTGGGTCTCGCTAACCCGCAGACAACTCCCAATATTCTGGATGAGCATGATCTTCTCAAACCCTAGCTCCATGAATTTCTTGGTAAACAAATCCATGCCCTTTACGCGTTGCAGATTTCTAATAGCGGCTAAATCTCTTGGATGCTGGAAATACTCTGGCTTCAAACCCTCCAATACTTTCCGATCATCACTCACTTCAATTCACAGAACCCATTATTGATAGTACGCTGTTTATTGTTTTTGGATTCAAATAACTGTGAAAAATGGTGCGGCTACCGGGAATCGAACCCGAGTCATCAGCTTGGGAAGCTGAGATCATAACCCCTAGACCATAGCCGCATGTTGCATCATTCACGTCTATAGTGGTTAATATAAGGCTTACCGCGGCATTTTTTTGCGTTAATTGTATATATATTCAATGAATGCAGCAAAACGAATAAGAGTTAAATACCTTGTTGATGTAAATGGGTTATCGTCTTGAAATAGACTGGGCCTGTAGCTCAGCAAGGTAGAGCATCGGCCTTTTAAGACCTACGGGTCGAAGAAAGCCGTTGGCCAAGGGTTCGAATCCCTTCAGGCCCGCCAATGTCAAATAAAGGAAGGGAGAAAATGGCAGAGACCAGAGTTAGGGAACTAAAGTACCGTATGATGATCACTGACTTGCTAAAGGTTGCAAGTGAGACCAATACCTATCAAGAACTCTCGGATGTCCTCGGACTCAGCCCACCCATTTTAAGCCGCTATATGCGTGGCCATGTTCTCCCAAGCTATTCACGGGCTCAAGGACTCTACGAGAAACTATCAGAGATTACCGATATCAAAGAGGCCCTCAAGAAACGCATAATGTTTGATGAGGAAGGATACTTCGATAACACACCTCTAACTTCAGAGATCACATGGCTCAAGATAATGAGCAACTATGCGATGGAAAAATTCGCAGGACGTAGGGTTACTAAAGTATTAACTGCAGCAGTAGACGGAATCCCATGCTCTACCTTGGTCGCAAATCTTCTCGATATCGACCTCTTAATTGCCAAGGACAATAAGGAGGTTGGTATAAACGAGTTTATCGAGGAGACATATATCCCGCGGGGAAGCGCTATAAGAAAAAGCCTGTATGTTCCAAAGGCAAGTATCCGCAAGAAGGACAGCGTCCTGATAATTGATGACGTTGTCAGGAGCGGAGAGACAGTTCAGGCTCTAGTTGATCTAGTGAGAAACCAGAGGGCTGATATTGCTGGCATCTATGTGCTCGTCACCGTAGGAGATGAATGGAAAGAATACCTCAATAACATAATAAGTAAATATAGCTTTGAGGTGCTCATTGAAATTTGAGTATTTTTAACAACGTTTTTATCAATCCAAAATGTATAGCTGAGGCGATGCCATGTTCAACCTCATAACACTCAAAGACACAATACGAATCGCTCCCGCGATGTTCGATGAACCCCTAGAGGATGCGGCGTATGCGGAGCTAAGAAACAAGTATGAGGGACTTGTAGACGAGGAACTTGGCTATATTATCAGCGTAATCAACCTTGATGTCAACCCATATGGCAGGATTATCGCAGGTGACGGAGGGACACACCATCCAGTATCATTCGATATCTTGGCTTTCTTCCCCCAGCTACAAGAGGTTATCGAGGGTGAGGTAGTCGAGGTCGCTGACTTCGGTACATTCCTCAGAATAGGACCCGTCGATGCTTTATTGCATGTTAGCCAGTTAATGGATGACTTCATCAGTTATGATGAGCGTCAGGGAATACTCTTGGGCAAAGAAAGCGGCAGGACAATCAGCCGTGGAGATGTCTTCAGGGTAAGAATAGTGGCTGTGAGTTTCCCCCGAGGAAGAAGCAGTGGAAAGATTGGTGTTACTGCCCGTCAACCTATGCTGGGTAAGCTTGACTGGATCGTTGATGAGCAAACTGAATCCGAGGCGGAGGAAGAAGCAGAATGAGGGCATGTAGAACATGTAAGAACATCTCTGAAGAATCCATCTGTCCCGTATGTAAGGGCACTGAATTTAGTGATGATTACAGTGGCCTTCTTATTGTATTAAAACCAGAAAACAGCCTCCTAGCCGAAAAACTTGATACAAGTGAATCAGGCGTTTATGCTTTGAAGATCCGGTAGAGGCGATGCCTACGCATACCATTGAATTCGAGACTCTAATATTACCGCAAGAGAAACGTATTGAACTCAAGGACCCATTGGGCGACCTCTGGATAGGAGATGTCGAGACCAACCTTGAGAGGCTACTAAATTTTCTTGCACATTACAAACCCGTATGTCTAGCAACGGTTGGAGACTTTGTTTCATATAATATTCTTGCAGCGGACATTCACCCGGATATTGTAGTGGTTGATCACAAGATTATGCGAAAGTCTATTGATCCCATCGATTTTGAACGCGAATTCGTGAACGTACCCAATACCCCTGGTACAATAAATTCAAGAGCCCAATCCGTGCTATACCAAGCAGCAAAAGAATGTGAACATCTAGCAGTAATTGTAGATGGAGAAGAAGACCTACTAGTCTTACCCTTGATGGCTTTCATGCCAAATGGCTCTGTAATCATATATGGTCAGCCACGCGAAGGTATGGTCGTAATAACTCTCAACGATGAACGTAGGTCTTGGGCCGATAATTTTATGAGAAAAATGCATCGAGAGCAGCCCCTTAGCGACAACCCTTAAAAATAGGCTTGGGTTTGAGTGTAAGACGGTAAACAGGACATTGGTCCTTCCTCTCACGGCGGAAGCCAACCAGCTCCAAAAACCACCCCACGGGTGGCCAGTGAAGCCCGGGCACATGCCCCGACAGAGGAGCGGAGAAGGTGGGCCAAGATTACCATACGGAGGAAAAAAATAATGGATATTAAATTGACATCTGTCAAGCGAAACCCCCTGTTCAATAGACAGGAAGTGGAGTTTCGGGTTGATCAGGCTAGGACTCCTAGTAGGAGTAATGTGCGAATTGGTATCGCGGTTGCCTTGAAGACTGAGTTGGACCAAGTCTATGTCAGGGAGATCGAGACTAAAAGCGGCACACATGTAACTGTGGGTTCAGCTCATGTATACGATGATCCAGTTCAGGCACTAAAGATAGAACCAAAATATATTGTGGAAAGAAACCAGAAAGCAAAGCCCGAGCCCGAGCCCGAGCCCGAGCCCGAGCCCGAACCAGAACCTGAACCTGAACCAAAGGTAGAATCTGAGAAACCTGAGGAGGAAGAGTAATGTCTGATACTGTGAGCAAGCACTATGAGATCAAGGATGGAAAGCTAGAAAGAAAACGCCCCTTCTGCAACAGGTGTGGACGCGGCTACTTCATGGCTGACCACGGCGACAGGTATGCTTGTGGAAACTGCGGCTATACTATCTTCAAGAAGACTGAAGAGTAATCACCTCTTTGTTTTTGCTATATTCTTAAATTATACATCTATGTTATGCTGTGAGGAGAGCCCGTGGCCAAGTATGGATAAGGCACCGGACTTCTAATCCGGAGATCGAGGGTTCGAATCCCCCCGGGCTCGCCAACTAATAAATAATAGAGCTGTCGGGTTTACCCTCATTGTAAATATAGTTAATTCAACTACTTGTGATCTAATTGTATACGCAATATGAGATTAGCTCTGAAGAAGAGGATGAGATGATCCAGAAAATAGCTGAGAAAGTTCATAGTTATGGAATGGATGTTCCGGCTATCCTGTTATTAGAAAGTGTTAAGCCCTTGTCATATATTGGGAGCCAGATGGGACGTTTTTTCGTATCTCCTTTTCTTCCAATATTCGGCGATGACATTGGATTAACCGGAGAGAAACTGCTTCAGGTATTTGAAAATAAGGATAATGTAGAAGAGATTCTGACTCATTTGGAAGATTTATCTAATGAAGAGAATGAGGTAGAGGAAAAGAAGGAGGAAGGATCAAGCAAGAAAAAAGAAGGGTGGAGGCGTTTCCTTCCCTTCTAAATAAAATAATATTATTTGGAGTATACCCCTGTATAATAAAAAAAATAGTTGATTAAATCGTGATCTTTTCTTGTTAATCATCTATCATGGTTAGGACTTGTTTAGAGAAATCCTTGCGAACATTGTAGCTGAGTTCCTCAAAGTGGTCAAGTGCATTTCTATCTATTTCGCTCCGTAACGCGTCTCGTAGGAATGATTCTAATGGGTATCCGTAATGCTCGCAGATCATTTTTGCCGCTTTTATTAGTTTTTCTGGTGCTTCAAAGGATAAGGTTTCAGACATGGTAACAATGCTTTCTTAGTTATACTTTTAACTTTGGAATATATATTACATATATTTAATATAATGATAATATATTTACATACATAATAATGAAAATAATTAATTTTATAACCTTATTAATTAAAATATGTTAAATAGCTATCCGAGGCATTTTAAGTAAAAACAACGTTTTTTTGTATTATTCGTATAAATTATCTAGTCATATTCTCGACAAAAACTAATGATTATGCCTCATTTGGGACAAATGTTTAAATAAATGTAATATTAATATGTAAATAACAAATAATCTCTGTATTTTTATTTGATAATAACCGAATTATTGCATAATGTGCGAAAATATCTGTGATGTTGTTCGTCTGATAAATATGGTGAACCTAAATTTTGTACTCCAAATCATTCTAATACCTTATTATTTGGTTTAAGAAACGATCTTTTTACTGAATATATGCGTTCAAAGAAGATCACTATACTTCAGTTGATGAACATGTATCGACTTTCTGGGTATTACCCTGAGTTACTCTGGATGGAGGATATCAATAGGTACGATTCTTTTTCAAGAGACTAGAGCTCATAACCCCTTGGGGGCGTAAATGAGGGTATCCTCAGGAATTTAGTTTGTTGAGCAGGGTCGATGAAATAGATGGTTTCTAGACGAGAAAGGAAGGAGGGCGGTCCTTCACTGAGAAGCCTCATTGTGCCGTTTAAGAATCTGTTTATTTATCCTTCTTCTATTTTGGGAGTTTTAAGCTTACTGTCTTATTGGTTATGTCTACTTTTATGTCGTTTATATCTAAAAGGTCACTGAACATGGCTTTCAGGTAATTTTCTAAGAAAACACTCCATTTTTTATTGTATGAGTGTCTGAGGTGGATGAGTGTGTGATCTTTTCTCTCGTGCATATCGCAGATAAACCAGTCATTATAGACGTCAAGGATTTCTTTTAGATACCAGAGTAGAGAGGCTCTATCTATCTTCATACCCCTCATAAGCAACCTATCGTGAGGGTTCTTGGACCCAGAGTCTTGGCCTGAATCTAGTAATTCTTGCTCATCAAGACAGTTTAGAAAGTTTTCAAATGATTGTGTAGCAAATGTAATGTTTTGGCCTCTTTCACTGAACCTTCCTGATTCTGTGAACTGTTTTAGTATATGGTTGGCTAGGTTGTTTACGCTGGTGCCTCTTTTGTTAGCTTCTTCTCTAAGGGCTTTATCATATTTGCTTTCTATTCTGAATGTTCTTGTAACTGGGGCTTCATCCATTTTTTCCAATTAATTTGAAGCTCTCATAGATTTATTACTTTTGATTGCAAACGAATAATTATGAATGAAAACGAGTTAAATGAAAACATATTAAATAAGTATATTTTTTTTAAACACATAGTAATATCTTCTAAACAGAGAATATATTAATGTAAAAAATAGCTAAATTCTTGATAAATGTTCAATATGAACAATATGTTATGGTGATGTTGATTGATAACCTTACAAAGTACGAGTCAAATCGAAGCTGACCAAAAAACCAGTTGCCCAGGCTGCCAGTCGACAACCCTAGTTGAGGACGTAAAAACAGGTGAAGTAATTTGCTCCCAATGTGGGCTGGTTATTACAGATAGGGGTTATAGTTTGCGGCAGGATTGGCGTGCATATTCTTTTGCTGAGCAAGATAAGAGAAGCCGGAGCGGGTATGCCTTATCAAACAAGATCTTTGATAGAGGGTTGTCAACTACTTTTGGTAATGGTTATGATTCAAAGGGTAAAAAACTTGACCAAGAGACTCAAAACATGATGAATAGGCTGAAAAAACAGGATCAAAGAGCCAAAGTAAATGAGTCATGGCAGAGGAATCTCAAAATCGCGTTGTCTGAGATGAGCAGGATATGCAACGAGCTTCATCTTCCAGATCATATTCACGAAAAAGCTGCCCAGATATATAGACGGATTCTGAGAGAAGACTTGGTGCGTGGACGTTCAATAGATGGTTTCGTTACTGCTGCGATATATGCAGCGTGTAGAACCAACCATATACCACGTTCTATTAACGAGATAGCTGAGGCTTCTTTTCTAACAGAGCATGAGGTTAGGTACCACTATAGGCTGTTTGTGAAGGAGATGGATTTCAAGCCCCCGATCGATAGACCCACCAAGTTCATATCGAGTCTAGCTTCCAAGTTGAAACTCAATGGATTGGTTGAGGAACGATCCTTGAAGATTCTAGATTTGGCTCAGAAACGAAACCTTGTGGTAGGGAAAAACCCGAGGGGTGTGGCTGCGGCAGTGCTTTATCTTGCTTGTCAGGGGATTGGGGTTAGTATTACTCAGGCTGAGGTGGCGCGTGCGGCTAATACCTCTGAGGTGACCATGAGGAAGCGTTTCAAAGAGTATACTTCGATTATACAAAGTTTTAATCTAAACTAGATTATTTCTCGCCAATATGCTTTTTCCCATCTCTCAGGTGGCCCCATTCTGGTAGTGAATAATGGGTGGGGAACTAGGTTGTTGGTATCTAGGTTTTCTTTGTGTTTCTTTGGTGATCTTTTTTCTAGTCTTTCCATGAGTATCTTGTACTCGTACTCGATCTGTCCTTGGTTTATTGGGATCTTTTCAACTACGGTTACTGGTTTGAGGATCTTGGAGTAATTGTAATTATAGCCCCTTTTGTTGGATTCAATGTGAATCTCTACTAAGTAATAGCCAACTGCCTTCAATGGTTCTGGGTGCTCCTTGAATCTGTTTAACTGGGGGTGGTTTCTCCAGCCCTTGGTCTCTCCTTGGAGCACTTTTTGGGCTAGTAATGCTTCTCTCCACTGTGCTCCTAGTCCTTTCCAGTCAAGGTATTTGGGGTGGATGCTCCAGATCCGCATACAATCATCCATATTTGGCAGTATTTACACTGTTTGTTGAATAAATGAAAAAAAGTAAGAGACACGATTAGTTTATTGCTTCTTGATCATGGGGCCAACGAAATAACCAACGACAACGCCGATGACTAGTGCTGCAATAGCCGCTAGCTGCATTGTGCTTGCTGAGCTTTGAGCCGCTGCTACATCTACCTCTAGTGATGCTACATCTGCTTCGAGTGATGTTTTCTCTGACTCGAGTGTAGAAACCTCTCCCTCTAGATCTGAGACATCTGAGGTCAATCCAGCTACGTCATCCTCTAGTCCAGCTACCTCTGTTTCTAGACCATCTACATCGTCTTCCAGAGTCGATATAGTTGCTCCCATTCCATTGCGTACAGCTAAGTCAAGGATGTTGCCGAATAGGGCTGCTCCCTGGTTGGGGTTGAATTCTAGTCCATATCTGCTCTCTTTCTGTATTTCTGGTTTGTACATTGGAGAGTAGTGGCTGAATGGTGCATCGGAGGTCGCGATAACATAGTTATCGTTTGACATCTCCTCGAGAACCATCATTGCGAAAGCGCCTTCCTGTCCCGGTGAGTGTGCCTCTGGTGCTGGTGCTGATTCGTCGCTGACAACGCCGTTATCTGATGAGGTCATTATTACGTGAACTCCATCGATATCAGTCTCTTCCAGAGCATAGTAGTTGCCATTCAGGTATCCGATGATGACTCCACAGCCGTGGAACTGAGCATAGGTGACTCCTGCAACGAGGAACTCGTAATCCTCTGAACAGTAAGTTGATACACCCTTAACCCTATATGCTGCATCGAAGTTCACCAATGGGTCCTGTGTCTCTGCATTCTCGCCGCGTAGAGCGCTGCCTACTGCCTCTAGAACCGCGTTTGCTTGTGGGGGTCTTAGCTCCTGTCCATCTGGATAGTCGCTATCTGATGCAACCCATAGCAACTTGTTGCCTTCATCGAACCATGAAGTAACTACTGAAATCTCTGCTGTGGTATATTCTGCAGCTGGATCTGCCTGTATCATAACAAGCATATCTGCTCCTGCAAGATCTGAAGAAGTAATATCTCCCGTAACAACACTCCATTCAACATATGAGTAATCTACCATGGCTGCCTTGAGGTTGTCATCAGCCTCAAGGGCGCCCTTTAGATGTACTACAACTTTTCCACTTGTTTGTGCACCTACTAGTGCGATGGATGTCATTGACATGAGAAGTGTTGATAAAAGAAGAAGTCCAATGAATTTATTTTTCATAGTTTTCTCCGGATTCAATTAGATGTGTAGGGCATAAAAGCTTTCTCAGATCCTTCTGGCAGAATTTAAATGCTGATAAAACGATATCGAGACAAGGTGAGATCCGTGGATAAACGGGTATTGATTGGAATTGCAGTCGTTGCTATACTTGGATTGGGGTTAATTGGATACAGAGCATTGAATCCCGCTACTACTGATGAACCAGATAATGGAGGTGATACACCAGACTCTGGAGGTGATACTCCGGACTCAGGTGAGACCCCGGATACTGGTGGTGAAACTCCTGATACAGGTGGGGAGACACCAGAACCAGATGAGACTATAACCGGAACCATATCAGGGACCATTCTGGATGATTCAGGTGCTCCAATAAGCGGGGTTCTTGTCCAAGTTGGCGATGTATCCGATACAACAGACTCAAATGGTGCCTATAGTCTCACGGTATCTGATGGTACCTACTATGTTGAGGCAGCTAAGAATGGGTATAGTCAAGGGATAAAATCCGTTTCAGTAACTGAGAGCATTGAATATGAGGCAGACTTCACACTTAGAGTTTTGAGTACAGGAACTGGTGACGGTAAGACGATTCGCGTAATTACTCGCCATGGAGCCGACATTATGTTGGTGGCTGAGGACCTGTTCCTTGAGAGCGATTTCGCTATCGAAAATAATATTGTGAATATTGAGTGGTTGCCTATCGCTGATGCGCTTTGGCTTGAGACCATCTCACGATCGGCAGATGTTGATGTGGCTTGGGGTGGTGGACCCGATCTCTTCGATATTATTCTTGATGCTGATCTTCTTGCACCTTTAGAAGGCGTGAACATCGACTCTATTCTCTCTGATATTCCTATGGATATAGGTGGATCAGAGACACGAAGAGTTGTAGATGGTGATGTTTATTGGGCTGGAGCAGCTATCAGCTCCTTTGGCTTCACGATCAATACGGAACTTCTCGACTTCTATGACCTCCCAGAGCCTTCGACATGGGAGGACTTGGCTAGTACAATATATGCGGCCTATCTGCCCACAACCCTTGTAGGAACTGCTGATGCAACCACATCAACATCAAACACTCGGATATTCCAGATCATACTCCAGATATATGGTTGGGAGGAGGGCTGGAATCTTCTAGCAAGGATGGGT
>Ga0272442_10010800_pt1 | contig 11215 bp, 8 predicted proteins | sample SSMForm2O_FD_200262 | JGI IMG/M metagenome (GOLD analysis project Ga0272442, IMG submission 200262) | Marine sediment archaeal communities from Little Sippewissett salt marsh, Falmouth, MA, United States - SSM-Form-2O | ecosystem: Environmental > Aquatic > Marine > Wetlands > Sediment ...
CCAGAAATACCTCTTCCAGCCTTTCAAGCAGCTTGATTATTTCCTGAACCGTCGCTACGAAGGGACAGGGCTCGGCCTTGCCCTGGTCAAAAGCTTCGTTGAAATGCACGGGGGAAAAGTCTGGGTGGAAAGTGAACCCGGAAAAGGCTCTGTGTTTACCTTCGAATTGCCTGTGGACGGGGTTGTTTCTCCTCAGGGCGCTTCTGCTTCTCAGGTTCCGGTTAATCTCTCCTGAAATCTCCTATGAAATCTCCTATGAAATCTCCTATGAAATCTCCTATGAAATCTCTTATGAAATCTCCTATGAAATCTCTCATGAGAATGTTTGTGGCTTTTTTAGGGCCGGGGAAACAAAAACATTAAATCTGAAGTTGCTTATTTTTGGGTTAAGTTAGCTAGAGACGAGATGAATTCCACATGCCTATAATAACCTTGCATTACGACGACCTTGAAAAACTCACAGGAACCGATAAGGAAACCATCATCGAAAGGGTGCCCATGATTGGGGCCGATATCGAAAGGATCGAAGACGAGTCCATTGATATCGAGTTCTTCCCGGACAGGCCTGACCTCTACAGCGTGGAGGGGGTTGCCCGGGCAATGCGGGGTTTCCTGGACCTCGAGACCGGGCTTCCCGAGTACGGGGCAAAGCCTTATGAGGTCTCCATTACCGTCAGCGAGGAGATTTTAAAGATCAGGCCTTTCCTGGGCTGTGCTATTGTCCGGGGCGTCAATTTCAATTCCGAATCCATCAAGTCCCTGATGGACCTGCAGGAAGACCTGCACTGGGGGCTTGGCAGGAACCGGAAAAAAGTTTCCATCGGGGTCCACGACCTTTCGAACGTGAAGCCTCCATTCAGGTACACCGCCGTTGACCCGGGCTTCGAGTTCGTGCCCCTGGACTACACCGAGAAAATGAGCATGACCGAGATCCTGGAAAAGCATCCCAAGGGTACGCGTTTCGCCCATCTCGTCAAAGACTTTGAGAAATACCCGATCATCTTTGATTCCGAGGACAACGTCCTTTCCTTCCCGCCAATCATCAACGGGACCCTTACCACCGTGACCGAAGCCACAACCGAGCTTTTCATCGACGTCACGGGCCTCGGGGAAGCCGTCTACACGGCCCTGAACATCGTGGTCACAGCCCTTGCCGAGCGCGGCGGAGAAGTCGAGTTTGTAAGAGTCATCCGCCCCGACGGCGAAGAAATGGTCCTCCCTGACCTTTCCCCCGAAATCAGGACCCTTACCCGGAGCGAGGTAAGCTCCCTTATCGGCATGGAACTTTCCGCGGAAGAGATCGTAAAGCAGCTTGAGAGGATGCGCTGCGGGGCAAAAGCCCTGGACGGCGAAACCATTGAGGTCAAAGTCCCGGCTTACAGGGCAGATATCCTGCACAACTTCGACCTTATCGAGGATATCGCAGTGGGTCTCGGCTACGACAACATCAAGATGAAGGTCCCTGAGACCTACACAGTCGGAAAATCCCATCCAATTTCCCTCATGCGTTCCGCATTGAACGAGATCATCGTGGGGCTTGGCTACTACGAGGTAATGCCTTTCACCCTCACCAGCGAAAAAGTCCACTTCGAAAACATGCGCAGGCCGAAGACCGACGACGTGACCTACGTGCTTCACCCCATAAGCGAAGACCAGACTATGGTCAGGACGACCCTGCTCCCGAACCTCATGGAAATCCTCTCCCTGAACCAGCACAGGGAACTTCCCCAGAAGATCTTTGAGGTAGGGGAAGTCGTGGTCAACGAAGAAACAGGGCAGCACGTGGCAGCCGTTTCCATCCACCCGCAGGCGAACTTCACGGAAATCTACGAGGTCGTAGACGCCCTCATGCGGGAACTGATGCTTGAGTACGAAGTAAAAGATTCCGAAGACCCGGCTTTCCTGAAAGGAAGAAGAGCCGATGTCTACGTAAAAGGCAAAAAGATAGGAGTCTTCGGGGAATTCCACCCCGAGGTCATTACCAGCTTCGAACTCGGATATGCTGTTGTGGGCTTCGAGCTTGACCTGGGCGACCTTATTTCTTAATTTTTTTAATTTCCCTATTTCTTAACTTTTTTTAATTTCTCTTTTTCTTTAATTTTTTAATTTCCCTGTTTTTTATATTTTTTATATTTTTTTATTTTTTATTTAACCCTATTTCTTAATTTATTTATTTTTTTCACGCTATTGTTTTTTCCCTCAACAGCTTCTCCATCTCTGTCGCAATTAGCCTGGCTTCGGAAAGGTCTTCGGCTTCATAGATCCTGTTCACAAGCTCATTCATCCGTTCCCTTAATAATTCCAGGTCTTCGAGGGAATTGCCGAGTTCATCGAGGAGAGCGCCCAGGCTTTTCATGCCAAGGAGCCCGGAAAGCTGTTCCCGGCTGGCTTTTACCTGCAGGAGCGTCTCCGGGGAATTCAGGTCCGTATCGTATTCTTCCTCAAAGTTTCCTTTCGGGAGAGCTTTCATCCACCTGACCTTCCTGACGTGGGTGATGAAATTACTGACCTGCCTGTATTCGTATTCCCCTGTAACCCTTCCGATAATCATTTCGTTCCGGGTCTTGAGCGGGACTGCTACAAGGTCTCCCTGCTTTATCTTTTTGATAAAAGTATGGATTTCCCCCGCCCAGCCCTCGCAGCGCTCTTCCTGCATTGAGGGATATTTCTCGAGCATTACCTGTTTTACCTGAGCCTCATCTTCAATACCTGAAAAATCCGGAAACTCGGACCAACCTATGGTTATCACGTTGTTTTCCAGCATCGCTTCTTCGTCTTCTATCGTGCCTGCAGCTTTAAGCAACCAGAGATTCATATCGTACCTCCACAACAAAATCTTCCTGTCCGGAATGGTAATTTCAAGAATGGCAAATGTGATTTATGGCAATTATGGCAATTTCTGATTCATTGCAATTATGTGATTCCCGAATACGCCTGCACTGGTAATTAACTATTTCTCTCCTGCAAACTCCCTCCAAAATTACCTCCAAAGCCCCCCAACAAACTCCTTCCCAAATTTCCCCGCAAATCCTGAAAAAACCTTTAAACAGGAATCCCCTAAAACCTGTAAACATGAACAAAAAGGTCTTTGTGGGCGTGGACGGCTGCAGAGCAGGCTGGTTCGCTGTTTTTCTGGCAGATCCTGATGCTGATGAATGTGATCGGGACAACGGCAATTCGGAAAAATGCGGCTGGGAACTTTTTGAGAAATGCGGCTGGGAACTTTCTGAGAAATGCAGCTGGGAACTGGGCGTTTTCCCTAATTTTTCTGCCCTCCGGGACTTTCTTAAAAGCAACTATATGGATTATGAGCCCCTGGTCCTGATCGACATCCCTATCGGGCTGAAATCCGGGGGGACAGGGGAGCGACTCTCGGACCTTGGCGCCCGGAAAATCCTGAAGGCAAGGAAATCCAGCATCTTCCCCGTACCCTGCAGGGAAGCGGTTTATGCGGAAACTTACGGGCAGGCATGTGAGATCAATGAGAAGCTTACGGGAAAAAGAATATCAAAACAGGCCTGGAATATCCTTCCCAAAATCCGGGACGTTGACAGATTTCTTCTTGAAAATAAAGATGTTTTTCCCCTGGTCCGGGAAGTCGGGCCTGAGATCTGTTTCCAGGCTTTCGCAGGCAGGCCTATGGAGTATTCGAAGAAGAAAGAAGAGGGTTTTCTTGAGAGAAAGAAGGTCCTTAAAAAGATCGGGATAATCCTGAAAAAGGCCGGGCCTTTAGCAGATGGAACTTTTGAGTGTGAGGCAGCTGTTGATGAGATTATCGAAACTGCCCTTTCAAAGTACAGGCGAAAGGACGTGGCAAGGGATGACATCCTGGACGCCCTTGTGGCGGCTTTCACAGCAAAACTGGGGCACGGGTACGGGTTTGAGTATGTTCCCGGGGAGCCGGAAATCGATGCTGAGGGTTTAAGGATCCAGCTGGTTTACTGTGGCTATTTTGAGAAGGCAGCAGACTCCGAAGGCTGAATATTCAGGCAGGGTGGGCGGGAAGTCCGGTTGCTTCAGCCCCAAGTTCTCGAAATGAACTCTTTTTCGTTCAGCGGTTCCGACATTTCCATGTAATGGGTAAAAAATTCTTTTCCCCACCTTAAAGCCTCTTCCCCGAAGCAGAGGAGCATCTGGTCCCTCAATTTCCCGTCATTTTCCATAAGTTTGAGGACCAGGAAGCGGTCTGTCACGACTATGGAGGGCAATTTTGCCGGCTTGCGGTAGATAAAGAGATTTGAATTTTCCAGCCCTGCAAGCTTTCCGGCTTCCTCCGGAAAATCCCTGAACAGGCGTTCCGCAACTATTTCCGTGATGCAGAGGGTCATATCCACACCGTTTTCCACAAGGCTTGAATAGAGCCTGGGGGATTCGGGATGGAAGTAAGAGACGAAGGTGCAGATTTTTTTCGAATTCTCTATATTTTCCTGGAACACATCCGGGGTTTCGAACATGTGCTCGGCATCGGGTTCAAGGACTTCATAGCTGCCCAGTTCTTCGATCCTGTCCAGCAGGAAATCGGGAATAGGGCTCATGTCATGGCTTGACCAGTAATCGATGTGCTTTTCCAGAACTCCGATTGTGTCCAGGAGCTGCTCCATGTTTTCAACGATTATTTCCCCGATTTCCGATAACCTGTATGACCTGTTTTTTTCGATTATCAGGTGGGCATTTTTCATTTTTTTGATATGGGGCTGTATGGAAGCGGCATTTACGCTAAGTGACTCCTTGATTTCATCGATATTCTTCGGGCCTTCCTTCAGAAGAAGGAGAAGGTCTTTCCTCCTTTCGGAAAGGAGGGCAAGGTCAATCAGCGACTGTGTCATTTGTTCTTACTCTCTAGCAGCCTTTCTGCTTGTTTATCTTTGTTTAAAAAGCTTTTTTGTTTGCCTTATTAACTATCCCTTTAGTCATATTTATTATTTATTAAATGTGAAACTGTTAAATGAGTAGTAAAGGAAATAAAAGGAAGCAGTCAGCAAGTCCTGCAATTAGGTAAACAAAGTTCTATTCGCTATATTACAAAAGAAGGGATAAGAAATCAAAATAAGTAAACAAGGTAAGAAAACAAGATAATTAAACAAGGTAAGGTCTCTGTAGAAATCATCCTTTATTGCTTGAAATGACCCTGGTTTTTGTTACCGGGCTTACCAATGATTCCAATTCCGGGATTTTTTTTCTTAATATCGGTAACAAGGGCCATCACCGCTTACGAAGCAAGCGGCCCCTCCCGAAATTTCTGAAAAAACACATATGAAATTCCCTGAATAACAGGCACAAAGAAATGGAAGTACACAGACTTTCATGCCAAAGAGACTGCAAGATTAACTACCATTCTTAAATGCAGTTATTAGTTTCTACTTTTATTCAACTCTTTCACGTAAATATTCTGATTTTTTAATAATCCAAACATATTTTTTGGTAGCACACTCGTTCGCTTACTTGCCTACTTACTTTCCTACTATTTTTATTCATTCAAATTTACTATCTGGAAAAGCCGGTCAGTAAGCTGACCGGTGAGAGCGCCGGTACCTGTAACGCAAATCGAAAAAAGGGTTTCCGGGGTCGATGAAATGAATAATTTGAAACTTGTCGAAAATTTATACTGGAATCCGGAAGGAACGGAGGGGATTTAAGATGGAAAACAGGTGAGAGGTAGTAAATTCATTTCTTCGGCTGGAAAGGGTTTACTTCCTCGGACATATTTTCGTAATGGTCGTAAAGTTTCCTTCCCCACTCTAACGCTTCCGCTTCATGGCTAATCATGAGCTGGTTTCTTAGCCTGCCGTCGTGTTCATTGAGCCTGATTGCCATGAAACGGTCGGTTGCCACAACTTCGGGCATGGTTGTATTTTCACGGCAGATAAGGAGTTTCGAGTTTCGGGCTGCAAGTATTCTTTTTATTTCATCGGGAAAATCGCTGGAATATCTTTCAAAGATCTCCCGGGTCATGCAGAGGGACAGGTCAACGTCCTTTTCGGCGAGATGTGCATAGAAAGAGGGTGTATGCGGATGGAAATAGGAAAGAAAAGCCAGTACTTCTTGCGAGCTTCGAATATGGTCCCGGAAGACCTGAGGGATATCAAACATGTATGCTGCATCGGGTTCTATAAGCTCACAGTTTCCCAGCTTATTTATCGTATTCAGAAGGCAGTGGGGTATGGGTCTCAGGTCATGGTTTTTCCAGTAGCCCATGTTTTGCTCCAGGAAATCCAGGACATCGAAAAGCTCCTTCAGGTTTTCAGCCAGTACTTCTCCCATGTCCGAAAGCCTGAAAATCCCCTCATCATCGATAAGAAGACCGGTTTTCTCCAGTTTTCTGGCATGGGCCAGGGCCGAGGCTTTGCTAATGGAGAGAAGGTCTTTGATTTCTTCGATGTCTCCTGGTTTGTCCTTCAACAGTAAGAGCAGGTTCCGCTTTGTCTCGGAGATTATGGTTAGATCGGTAAGTGACATCCCCATCTTATCCCTTTATTCCATTTTGTTTTTAATTCAATTTAATATATTTTAATTTATTTTAATAAGATTCAATCCAATTTAATTCAATTAAGTTGAGTAATTAGCTTCTTTAGGCTTCTCCGGATTCTCAGCAATAATATATACCGAATATTATATAACCTGTCTCGGGCTTTTTTTTCAATACCTTTGCAAAAGAAGGTTTGCTATATAACTGCCAGGGTTCCGGGATTTTTTTATGCCTTCAAAAGAAACTTTCCCTGACTATTTTTTTATGCCGGCAAATCAGCTGGCTTTACACCCCTGGCCTCCTCATTATACTGGACTATACCGGAATGGATTTTTCCAGGAGGATAAATCCGGATAAATAAGGTTCTGGATGGTGGAAGTAATATTCATAAAAAAGAAGAATCCTAAAAGAAGAATCCTGCACCCTGGAATGGGGATACAGGAAATGCTTTGAAATTATTTTTGTTCCGGTTCCTTACCTTCTTACAAATAAAACCGTTGCCAGGAGTGCAAGTACAGAACCCAAAAGTTCAATTCCCGGCAGAGAAGGCAGTTCGGATTTGGCGTAGACATCCCTTATCGAGCTTAAAGTAACCATGTGCCATTCGGCTTTATTCCCGTCAACGAAGTCAGCATTCGAATCAACGATTTCCCCCGGCATTTCAAGGTAATAATGGATTTTTATAGCTGAATCCATGGCATCCCTCATCCCGAAGGGGTCTTCGGCGCCACTCTGATAGTCTGAGGCAGAATCCCCGATAGGGTCCCGGTATATCAGGTACTCTTCGCTTTTTTCCGTGTATGCGTTTTCAGGGGGCAGGCCTTTTATGGTTATTTTGACGTCGTCCCCGTCCCATACTTCTTCATACTCTCCTCCCTGCGAAATTATGCTTTCTCTGAAGGTTTCTCCTCCTTCGGAAGCCTCCGAGTTCAGTATCGAATATACGTAGGAGTTCGTGTCTATTATCATGTGGTATTGAACGATTTCTCCTTCCTTATTTACCTTCGAATCTACTGACAGGGTAATGCAGCCGCTAACGAGAACCATAAGGACAAGAGAAAGTCCCAGTGCTATTTTTTTCATCACATAACCTTCCTTTCCGGAGATAACACTATCTTTATTTATGTAGTGTAAGAGCGGCTATTATATATTTTCCCCGTATTCTTCATTTTTCAGGATTTCGATTTTTATGATTTTTGGGGCGAGGTGATGCGATTAATCAGGCGACTGACCACCCTTGGCTTACCTGAAAATTAATATCTGAAAAAAAGGATGGTTCTGGAAGCCGGTTATAGATGTTTTTAGCCAGCTGCAGGTATATGCTTTTTTGCACCTTCTGCCCCCGCCTGCTTTTTACGGGCAGGGGCAAAAACAGAACTCAGGTGCTTTCGACAAATCCAGGAGGCATATAGAGATTTGTGTCTTTACCGGGTAGGTATATATCTGTACGACTATTTAGTATTTAATACTTTTGTTAATTTTTGTGTTACTTGATGACATTTATATCTATCCTGATGTTATCGTACCAATTGAACTGTTCTCTACTTTTTTCTGAGTTGTCGGTGTATGATCGGGAAAACTACATTCATGGAAGATATTTTTTCCCGGCACAGGATAGCTCTACGAAGTGGGAAACTACCGTAAGGCAGGCCGGAAAGCCCGGGTATTCCGGGGCCGACTGCACCTCTAGCTTATCTAGCGGTCTGCTGAGCCACGGCAAAGCCAATAGTGACTTCAACGTCTTTGCCGGTAGCCTCTTTCAGCCGTTCGTCAGCTATTCTGGCAATATCCGGAGGGATTTCTTCCCCGGCTTGATATCCTACGAAAAAACCCACTTTTACCGGTTCCTCCAGCAGGATGTCTGCGGGTTTATAGTCGACGGTCCTGATTCCGCTCAGTACGATCCCTGCTTCTGTATACTCCGGTTCCTCGAACATTTCCTCCAGTTCCTGGTTAACCTGCTGTTCAACCAGAGCTGCCTGGAAAGAGGTATAAGTGACAAGGGCGAGAACTATGGAGAGGAAGGCAATTGCGACGGCGAGGACTGCTGTGCGCGAGATCACAGCGGCGCGGGCACGTCCAACCGCTTTTTCCTCAGCAGGACGAAAGCCGGAAAGCCAGAACAGGATGAGGGCAGATACGTTGATGGTCAGCAGGTTCACGAGCACCAGTACAGCCGCTGTCATCGCCACGCCATAGAGTCCCCAGGCGAGCCCGAGCCCCGATGTTGCAGCCGGGGGGACGAGGGCCACGGCAATTGCCACACCCACAAGGGTAGACCCGGAGCCCCGCATAATGCTTATGGCGCCTGCAAGTCCTGAGCCCAGCGCAAGGAAGAGGGACAGGAAGTTCGGGCTGGTACGCTCGGCAATCTGGCCTATTTCACGGATATCGAGTCCCGGCGGCAAAAGCAGCGTTCCTTTCATGATTGCACCTATCACGGCAGCAACCGCGATTGCAAGCAGGAGCCCTCCCACCTGTAGCTTTACCCCACGGGAGGCAAGTTCCCGCTCATTGATGACTGTCCCGACGCTGGCGGAGATTGCCGGTCCCATGAGCGGGGCTACGACCATTGCCCCTATGATTGTTGCAGCCGAGTCGAGCAACAGCCCTCCCGTAGCGATAATAGTGCTTAGAACAAGGAAAGCATAAAAAGTGGAAGTCGCGGGTGCGAGATCTTCCGCACGTGCGATTAGTTCTTCCCGGGAAATGCGAAGTCCAGAATAACGTTTCTTCAAGGCTTCGATACGTTGGGAAACAACAGTCTCGGGTGATATGACTATTGTATATGAATTCTCACTGATTCCCGCTTCACGCAGCCTGGCCATCACCGGCTCGACGCCGATCGGAGGTATGGGAAACTGGACCAGGGCTTCAAAATCCCCTCTCCCCGTTTCATCCCACACCGCATAGTCGATCTGTTCGTCGTCAAGTACGGCCAGTACTGGCTCTCGCTTCCCTTCCGGAATGAGTACCTGTACAATACGCATAATATAATTTGCGCTACTATAATATATATATTTATTTTTATTTAATCCAGTTTGAAATTTAGTGGACAGTAAATAATGTATAAAGACGAACTTATCTAAATATATTAAAAATTAAAGAAGAAACCTTTTGCTGCTGCACAAGATACGGCAAAAGCTAAGGTAAAAGCCATGACAGCCGCCGCGGAAAATGCCGAACCATAACCCAGGAGAGGAGTGTTTTGGATACGACACTCATTAAAGGTTTGGGAATTAGCGTAAAAATTAGTAAAGGGTTATGGAAGAGTTTCATGGAATTTTTTTCCATAGAAGATATTTTTCCATAAAAGATATTTTTCCATAAAAAATATTTATCTATTGAATATTTTTTTTTATAGAAGATATTTTTCCCGACATGGATAGCTCTATGAAGCGGGAAACTGCAGTAATACATCCTGGAGTCCGGGTATCCGGATCTGTGCCCCTGTAGCTTAATCGGTGATCTGCTGAGCCACGATAAAGCCTACGGTGATCTTAACTTCTTTTCCAGTAACTTCTTTCAGTCGGTTGTCAGCTACCCTGCCGATATCCGGAGGAATTTCTACCCCGGATCTATACCCAACTAAAAAAGTCACCTCTACAGGATTGCCTAAAATGTAGTCTATGGGCCCATAATTGACGTCTATGCTTTCTCCCAGTATGAACTCTGCTTCTGCATACTCGGGTTCCCTGAACATTTCATCCAGTTCCTGGTGAACCTCCTGTTCAACCAGAGCTGCCTGGAAAGAAGTGTAAGTGACAACAGCGAGAACTATGGAGAGGAAGGCGATTGAAATGGCAAGGAATGCTGCGCGTGAGACCACCGCGGTGCGGGCACGAACAACAGCCTTTTTCTCAGCAGGGCGAAAACCCGAAATCCAGAAAAGGATGAGGGCAGATACGTTGATAGCCAGAAGGTTTACGAGCACCAGCACAGCCGCTTCTGCCGCTATGACATAGAGTCCCCAGGCAAGCCCGAGCCCCGATGTTGCAGCCGGAGGAACCAGGGCTACGGCAATTGCCACGCCCACAAGGGTGGTCCCGGAGCCCCGCATGATGCTTATGCCGCCTGCAAGCCCCGAGCCCAGCGCAAGGAAGAGAGACAGGAAGTTCGGGGTGGTACGCTCGGCAATCTGGCCTATTTCGCGGATATCGAGTCCCGGCGGCAAAAGCAGCGTTCCCTTCACTATCAAGCCTATCCCGGCAGCGACCGCAATTGCCATCAGGAGCCCCATGACCTGCAGTCTTACCCCGCGGGCGGCAAGTTCCCTCTCATCGACAACTGTCCCGACGCTGGCTGAGATTGCCGGTCCCATTAGCGGGGCAACGACCATCGCCCCTATGATTGTTGCAGCAGAGTCAAGCAACAGCCCTGCCGTGGCGATAACAGTGCTTAAAACAAGAAAAGCAAGAAAAGTAGAGGACGCAGGTGCTAGATCTTCCGCACGTGCTATGAGTTCCTCCCGGGAAATGCGAAGTCCGGAATAACGTTTCTTCAACGCTTCCAGACGTGAGGAAACAACTGTCTCGGGTGACAGGACGATTGTATATGAATTCTCACTGATTCCCGCTTCACGCAGCCTGGCCATCACCGGCTCGACGCCGATAGGAGGTATAGGAAACTGGACCAGGGCTTCAAAATCCCCTCTCCCCGTTTCATCCCACACCGCATAGTCGATCTGTTCGTCGTCAAGTACGGCCAGTACTGGCTCTCGCTTCCCTTCCGGAATGAGTACCTGTACAA
>Ga0272442_10010801_pt1 | contig 11214 bp, 6 predicted proteins | sample SSMForm2O_FD_200262 | JGI IMG/M metagenome (GOLD analysis project Ga0272442, IMG submission 200262) | Marine sediment archaeal communities from Little Sippewissett salt marsh, Falmouth, MA, United States - SSM-Form-2O | ecosystem: Environmental > Aquatic > Marine > Wetlands > Sediment ...
TGGCAGATGTCGCCAGGTGCCTATCCCCACCTGAGTTGCCACAGCAGTGACGAGCCGGTTATGCCACCTGGATTAGGTACTGTCGAAGAGCCGTATCTGATTCGCGATGCAAGAGACCTGGGCACCGTCTGGTCCGAGCCCCTCGCGTGTTATCGTCTGGAAGCGTCTTTAGACTTATCGGGGATTACGTGGTCGATACCCGTGGTTCCTCGGTTTGCGGGGACCTTCGACGGCGATGGTTACACGATCTCGCATCTGACGATTAAGGGTAACAGCTACCTGGGGCTGTTTGGGGCGTTGCACTTCCCAGCTCACATCTCTCATCTGGGGCTGGAGGCGGTCGATGTCAACGGAACCGGCGACAGGATCGGCGGCCTTGTTGGTAGCAACGGCTGCTTTACTCTTTTTTGGGGGGTGTGGAATGCTGGCGCCGTGAGTGACTGCTACGCCACTGGTGTGGTCAGTGGGCATAACGATGTGGGCGGCCTCGTGGGCGACAACCGCGGAAATATCGTCCTGAGCTATAATACTGGCGAGGTGACAGGGCATACGTCTGTCGGTGGTCTGGTGGGAGGGAATAATGGCAACATCACCGCGAGCTACAGCACTGGCACGGTAACGGGAAATGAAGATGTCGGTGGACTCGTCGGTGAAAATGAAGGTAGCATCGCCACCAGCTACAACACCGGTGTAGTCAGTGGAGACATCTGGGTCGGCGGCCTCGTGGGCGACAACCATTTTGGCAATATCACCACGTGCTACAGCACTGGCACGGTTAGCGGGACCGATTGGAACGTTGGAGGCTTCGTGGGAGTGAACGGGTACTGCGAGGGCGACGAAGAGACATGGGAAGACCTATGCTATTACGGTATCGTGGCGGATTGTCTCTGGGACATTGAAACGAGTGGCCTGACCAGCATGTGTGGACTTCATGAGGGGGAATGTGACGACAACTACGGCAAAACGACCGCCGAGATGCAGACGACCAAAACGTTCCTCGATGCCGGCTGGGACTTCATTGGCGAGACCGAGAACGGCATGGAAGACATCTGGAAGATCGTCGAGGGACAAACGTATCCTCTGCTATCCTGGCAGAAGTACGGCGGTGGAACGGGCGAACCCAACGATCCTTACCTGATCTACACAGCCGAGCATCTCAACGCCCTCGGGGCCGAGCCGAACGACTACGACAAGCACTTCAAGCTCATGGCGGATGTTGATCTGTCAGGATATGTGTATGACCGGGCCGTGATTGCTCCGGATGCAAAGAATGATCTGCCACGTGAGTGGCTGCAGTGGGCTGATTTTGACGGAACTGCGTTCACGGGCGTGTTTGATGGCAACGACCACACGGTCTCACATCTCACAATCGCTGGCGAGAGCTTCTTGGGGCTCTTCGGCGCCCTGGCAGGATCCCCAGCAACAGTGTCAAATCTCAGCTTGACTGCGGTGGATATCGTTGGAGGTGGGGACTGCATCGGAGGCCTTGTCGGCATGAGTCACGGCACAGTCAGCGAGTGCCATTGTTCTGGCGCAGTCAACTCTACAGCGGGGTCTGGCTGCGGAGGACTTGTAGGGGTGAACCTGTGGTTCGCCTGGGTGGTCCGGTGTTCCAGCGATGCCACAGTTTGTGGTGACTCGGGCGTAGGTGGACTCGTAGGGGAAAACGTGCGTCGTTGGAACTTAAGTGCAGTGATACAAGAATGCCACTCCAGTGGTACCGTGGACGGCAAGAGCGGTGTCGGCGGCCTCGTGGGTTTCAGCGATAGCAGTATCAGTGCGAGCTACAGCACTGGTACAATCAGTGGAGATGAGGGAGTTGGGGGCCTCGTGGGCCAGACCGATGACGGGAGCTTCATCACCAACTGCTATAGCGCTGGCTCGGTCACTGGAAATGAGTCCATCGGTGGGTTCGTTGGGGCTGGTTGGGCGGATATCCACTCGTTCTGGGATGTGGAAGCCTCAGGGCAGGCCAGTAGCGCCGGTGGTACCGGCCTAACCACCATTCAAATGCAGACCGCCGTCACCTTCCTCGAAGCCGGCTGGGATTTCGTCGATGAGACCGAAAACGGCACCGACGACATCTGGTGGATTCTCGAAGGCCAGGACTATCCGCGCCTGTGGTGGGAGCTGATTGAAGACGATTTAGGGGGGTGACGAAGATTGGCATACCGTAGATGGCTTGTGCGGCACGTAGGAGGACATAGAACCATGAGAGTTTCGCTGATAATCGTGATCGTACTTCTGTTTGTCCCGACTGCTGGAGCCCAATACTCCGGCGGCTCCGGCACGGCCGAGGACCCGTACCAGATCGCCACGGCCGCCGATCTGATCGCCCTGGGCGAGACGCCTGAGGACTACGACAAGCACTTCATCCTGACCGCCGACATCGACCTGGATCCGAATCTGCCCGGCGGAAAGGTGTTTGATAGGGCTGTGATTGCGCCGGATACGAACGATTGGATGGATTCTTGGCAGCAGTGTTATTTTGACGGAACTCAGTTCACAGGTGTCTTTGACGGCAACCATCACACAGTCTCGCACTTGACAATCGTCGGGGGAGGATATCTGGGCTTGTTTGGCCAAGGGTGTGGCGACATCAAGAATGTTGGAGTAGCTAACGTCAATATCGTGGGTCTGGGTGGTCCTGTGGCTGGACTGATTGGATTCAACGTCAATGGAACGGTGATGCAATGCTACAACACGGGCACAGTCAGCGGAGATTCATATGTCGGAGGACTTGTCGGTGACAACAGGGGCAGCATCATCATTAGCTACAGCACCGGCTTGATCAGTGGAGATTGGTATGTCGGCGGGCTCGTGGGACGCAATAATGGCAGCATCACCTCGAGTTACAGCACGGGCTCGGTCACTGGATCGGGTTTTGTTATCGGCGGGCTCGCGGGATACAATGATGGTAGCATCACCTCGAGCTACAGCACGGGTCTGGTCAGGGGGACGGGGGGCGCTGTGTCGTCTGTCGGCGGGCTCGTGGGGTCGAACTATCGGGGTAGTATCACCTCGAGCTTCTGGGATATTGAGACTTCAGGCCAAAGCTCCAGTTCCGGGGGCACGGGCTTGACTACGACCGAAATGCAGAAGATTCAGACATATATAGATGGCGGGTGGGACTTGGTTGGTGAAACGGTCCATGGTCTATGTGACTTCTGGGTGATCCAAGAAGGGACCTATCCGAGCTTGGCCGTGTTGTCCGGTATCCTCCCAGTTGAACCCAATGGATTGGGGACGCAGGATGATCCCTATCTATTAACGGATGCCAATGACCTAGGAACAGTCTGGCATCGTCCCTGGGCTTGTTACCGTCTGGAGGCGGATATTGATTTAAGTGGCATTACCTGCAGCTCGGCCGTGGTGCCCGTATTTGGTGGAGCCTTTGATGGCAATGGCCATATCATTTCCAACCTTAACATTGATGGAGGAGGTTTCTTGGGATTCTTTGGTCAATGCTCCTCCGGTGCGGTCATTTCCCATCTCGGTCTAGAAGCGGTGGATGTCAATGGAACGAATGACCGTGTCGGTGGGCTCGTGGGACGTAATGGTGGCAGTATCACATTGAGCTACAGCACGGGCTCGGTCAGTGGAGATGGCGAGATCGGCGGGCTCGTGGGAGACAATTACGGTAGTATCGCGTCGGGCTACAGCACGGGCTCGGTCAGTGGAGATGCCCATGTTGGCGGCCTCGTGGGTAGGAATCATGGCGATGTTGCTGCCTGCTACTGTCTGGGGGCAGTTGTCGGGAGCGGAAATTATGTCGGAGGACTGATAGGCGACAACACAGGTTGCGTCGCCGCCAGCTACAGCAGTGCCTCAGTGGATGGCAGTGCTGATGTGGGCGGTCTCGTGGGCGCGAACGATTGGTCCAGCGACGCTAGCATCAGCAACTGCCACAGCACCGGCAGGATCCATGGAGAATGGCGTGTCGGTGGATTGGTCGGTACGAACTCTTGGGCTACCATCACGGCGAGCTACAGTACCGGCGCAGTCGCAGGAGATCACGCCATCGGCGGCCTTGTTGGTGAAAACTGGCGGGGCACAATCCTCGCAAGTTACAGCATGACCACCGTCACGGGGCACAGCTCTGTTGGAGGTCTGGTGGGCAGCGATATCCACGGGGCCCTTTGTGAATCGTACTCCCTTGGCAGCGTAACGGGCGACGAATGGGTTGGCGGCTTAATTGGGGATCAGAGTGCCGATGATTTCTTAGGGGGTCTTGATATGTGCAGCGTTGTCCACTGTTACTCGGCGGCACGTGTTCAGGGGGACACCGATACCGGTGGACTTATCGGGAGTGCCTACAAAGTCGGGGTCATCATCACCGGGTCTTTTTGGGATATCCAGACTTCGGGCCAGACGACCAGTGAAGGCGGCACCGGCAAGACCACGGCCGAAATGCAAACGGCCAGCACTTTCCTCGATGCCGGCTGGGACTTCGTGGATGAAACAGAAAACGGCCCCAATGACGTCTGGAAGATCGTCGAGGGGCAAACGTATCCGCTCCTATCCTGGCAGAAGTACGGCGGTGGCACGGGCGAGCCCAACGATCCCTACCTGATCTACACAGCCGAGCATCTGAACGCCCTCGGGGCCGAGCCGAATGATTATGACAAGCACTTCAAGCTCATGGCGGATATTGATCTGTCCGGGTACGTGTATGACCGGGCCGTGATTGCACCGGATGTGAACGACGCTGAGGAGTGGTTCCAGGGTACGCCTTTCACCGGCATCTTTGACGGCAACGACCACACGGTCTCCCATTTGACAATCGTAGGTGAGAGCTGGCTGGGTCTCTTCGGACAGTTAGACGGTCTAGGGATGATTTCACATCTCGGCCTCGAAACGGTGGACATCAATGGAACTGGCAGCAACGTTGGCAGCCTTGCTGGTCGGAATTCGTTGGGGAGCATAATGACATGCTATAGCACCGGGACGGTTAGCGGCCACTATTGCGTCGGTGGACTTGTGGGCCTGCATGAGGGGTTTGGCGCTGTGACCGATTGCCACAGTAGCGTAACGGTCAGTGGGAGCCAGGAGGTCGGTGGCCTCGTCGGTTGCAATGATGGTATCGTCACGATGAGTTACAGCGCTGGCACGGTGACTGGCAACAACGACATAGGTGGCCTTGTAGGTGCTAATGATACCGGCGAGGTGACTTGTTGCTGGAGCACCGGTGCGGTCAGTGGGGATGTTCACGTGGGGGGGCTGGTGGGAAGCAACATAGGCGACGCCGAGTTCTTCCTCTGGCCACTCGAAGCTACAATCTCAGACAGCTACTCAACGAGCGATGTGAACGGTCATGCGTTTGTTGGTGGCTTGGTTGGTGTCAATTGGTTCGCCGGAGAGATCATCAACTGCTATAGCGTCGGTGTAGCCACAGGAGCTGAGGACGTAGGTGGCCTACTGGGCAGCAGCAAGGAAGGAGGCAACGTTACGGCAAGTTTCTGGGATATGGAGGCCTCTGGGCAGACCACGAGTCCGGCCGGAACCGGCCTCACTACCGCCGAAATGCAAACCACCAGCACGTTCCTCGAAGCCGGCTGGGACTTCATCGACGAAACCGAAAACGGCACGGACGACATCTGGTGGATTCTCGAAGGCCAGGACTATCCGAGACTCTGGTGGGAGATGGATGAGAACTGATGACTCTGGATTGATCCTCGAAGCGCAGATGAACGCTGACGATGGAGGACATGGACCATGAGAGCGCTACTCCTGACGCTGATGACGTGCGCGATCGCCTTACCTGTTCACGCCCAATACTCCGGCGGCAGCGGCACGGCGGACGACCCGTACCAGATCGCCACGGCCGCAGACCTGATCGCCCTCGGCGAGACGTCTGACGACTATGACAAGCACTTCATCCTCACCGCCGATATCGACCTGGATCCGAACCTGCCGGGAGGGAAGGTGTTTGACAGAGCGGTCATCGCGCCGCTGGATGACGGGCATTCGCGGGTCCAGGACCCTTTCACTGGTGTCTTAGATGGCAACGGCTACCGGGTCCTGAATCTGGCCATTAGCGGGGTAGGCCCGGAGAGCTGTCATAGTCATATCGGATTGATCGGCGAACTGGGATCAGGAGGGCAGGTGAGAAACCTCGGAGTGGTGGATGTCAGGATTGTCAGTTCTGGTTGGTGTGTCGGCGGCCTGGCCGGACGGATGAAAGACGCCTTGGTGACCCGATGCTATAGCACTGGTGTGGTTACCGGTGGATCGGCAGTGGGAGGGCTGATAGGGAGAAACGGATATGAAGTCGGAATGATGGGCGACATTAGAGGGGGCACCATCGACCAATGTTACAGCACCGTTTCAGTCAGTGGGAATGAAGCCGTGGGTGGTTTGGTGGGAACGCACGAGGGTGGTAGCGTGGCGTGCTCGTACGCTTTGGGAAGCGTAACTGGGAATAGGAGTATTGGCGGCCTGGTGGGATGGAATGGCGAACCCAACGACGACACGCTCAGGGATGCGGCTGCGGCTACCGTATTTCACTGTTACGCCACCGGTGTTGTCGTGGGAGAAGACCACACTGGCGGGCTCATTGGAGGCAGTGGCCGGAACTCTTGGATCACTGCGTCTTTCTGGGATATTGAAGCCAGCGGCCTGCTCAAGATGTGTGGCTTCGTCGATGACACCGTCTGCGACGACAGCTACGGCAAAACGACAGCGGAAATGCAAACCGCCAGTACCTTCCTCGAAGCGGGATGGGAGTTTGTGAACTACAGAGAAACGCCGCAGGACTACGTCTGGGCTGAGCCTGAGGGCGGTGGCTATCCTGTATTCTGGTGGCAGTCGTCTTCGCTGCCGAGCTTGCCGACCTTCTCCGGCGGTACGGGAGAAGCCGCTGATCCGTATTTGATCTCGACGGTGGAGGAACTGAATAGCATCGGCTGCAATCCAAGGCTTATGGCATGCCATTTCAAGTTGGTGAATGATCTTGATCTGGCCGGTGTGCATTTCTATCCAATTGGTGAGGGTGGTAGTGACATTGAAGATATCTACTTTCCATTCTACTATCCAAATCTTGAATGGTATCGTGGCACCTTCGACGGTAATGGCCACACAATCAGACATCTCACGGTTGACGGCGGCAGTTGCGTGGGACTATTCCGTTGCTTGGCTCCTGGCGGCGAGATCCGTAACTTGGGAGTGGTGGATGTCAATACGTCTGGATCAGACGGTGTTGGCGCACTGGTGGCGTGGAACGGCGGTACGGTGACCAACTGTTACAGTACGGGCATGATCAGTGGTGACAACGATGTCGGCGGTCTCTTAGGTTTTAACGCCGGCATCGTAACCAGGAGCCACAGTGCGGGCATAATCACTGGTGATAACTCGGTCGGCGGCTTTGTGGGGAGCGGCACTGGTTCTCTGACCAATTGTCACAGCACGGCTGTCGTGAATGCAACTGGTTCGTATGTCGGTGGCCTCGCAGGTCAGTGCGGGTGGCTGGGATCCATCACGACCAGTTTCAGCACCGGCCCGGTTACTGGAGGGCATGGAGTCGGCGGTCTCGTGGGCTTGAACGGCAACAGCGACATCACCATGAGCTACAGCACCGGCTCGGTTAGCGGTGAGGGCTCTGTCGGCGGCCTGGTGGGATACAATCGGGGTGGCAGTATCGCCTCGAGTTATAGCACGGGTGGGGTCAGTGGAGGGCGTGACTATGTGGGCGGCCTAGTGGGAAAACGGGAGGTGGGTGATAGTGTCTTCTCGAACTTCTGGGACACGCAAACCTCCGGCCAGAACAAGAGTGCTTGTGGCACCGGCCTCCCAACCACCGCTATGAAAACCGCCAGCACCTTCCTCGAAGCAGGCTGGGACTTCATCGACGAGACGGAGAACGGCACGGACGACATCTGGTGGATTCTCGAAGGCCAGGACTATCCGAGGTTGTGGTGGGAACCTCGCGATTGATGATTCAACGATAGATGAAGGAGGATCGAGAGTAATGAGATCGCTGCTTCTAACGCTGATCGATTTATCCGGATATCAATTTGATCGCGCCATTATTGCGTGGGATAAAGATTCAAATCTATCAGAGTTCAGGGGGACGGTATCTTCAGGTTCATTTGAAGGGAATCAATTTGCAATTTTAAGTATTTCCATATCCGGGGCTTCGTACCTTGGACTATTTGGTAAGGTTGATTCGCAAGCCTGGTCTGCTCCCGGATTACGCGTTGGGGAGGGGATCTGTACTGAGATAGGTACAATTGCGGTTGCAGGCACTAGGAGTTGAGCAATGAGGCAGTTAAGTAGGATTTGGATGGTTGTGATGCTGGTGGGGGCGGCGGTAGCAGTTCAGGCAAGAACCATATATCTCGAAGCAGATGGTTCAGGCGATTACGCTACTGTCCAATCGGCAATAGATGACTCTAATGATAGGGATGTGATCCTCCTGAGACCCGGTACATACACCGGCGATGGCAATCGAGACTTGGACTACAAGGGCAAGGCGATCACTGTTTCTGGCATTGATCCAAACGATCCAACCGTTGTAGCTGCAACAATCATTGACTGCAACGTTTCTAACGAAGACTGCCATCGAGGATTCTTCTTCCACAGTGGTGAAGATGCAAACTCTATTCTTAAAGGCATCACCATAGAGAATGGATACCACCACTTTGCTGGTGCGATCTACTGTCTACAGTCAAGTCCTCTTATAGCCGACTGTGTCTTCCTTGATAATTCGTGTGGAGACCATGGTGGTGCTGTCTACAATGACTCCAACAGCTCTCCGATTATTAACAACTGTGTGTTCAATGGGAATTTGGCGTGGGAGGGCGCAGGCATTTACAATGATGAGGGGAGTTGCCCAACCATTAGTTTCTGTCGATTTACAGCCAACATTGCAGGGCACGAAGGGGGGGCTATCCGCAACAACGAATACAGTCATCCAACACTAATCAACTGCATCGTGAGTGGTAACTTGGCTGGAGCTAGCGGCGGTGGAATGGACAATGATGATGTATCGTGGCCAACTCTGACCAACTGCATCTTTGTGGGCAACAGGGCTGGAGTTAGCGGCGGTGCAATTGACAGCTGGGAGCAAAGTCACCCCACGATAAGGAATTGCATATTTCGACAGAATCGTGCATTGCTCGGTCATGAGATATACTTGGACGATGATTATCCCGGATTAGCAACAGTGGCCTACAGCAACATTGAAGGTGGACAGAACGAGGTGTATGTAGGTGGTGATTCTACGCTAAACTGGGGTAGTGGGAACATCGACACCGACCCCCTCTTCGTTGACCCCGGCTACTGGGATCCCAACGACACTCCTGTCGATGCCAATGACGATTTCTTCGTCCCCGGCGACTATCATCTCAAATCCCAAGGTGGCAGATATAACCCTATGGCCCAAGTATGGGTCTACGATGATGTAACCAGCCCATGCATCGATACTGGTGATCCAGACATTCCTATCGCCTTTGAACCATTTCTTAATGGCGCTATCATTAACCTTGGTGCTTATGGCGGCACGGCTGAGGCAAGCAAATCACCTTCCGGTCTTCATTCTAATTTCAGTTACGTAAACCACCGGCTCTGCCGGTGAGAATTGAAAAGGCTCTGCCGTTCCGTGCGTTTTTCATACGATAGTTCTCCTTGAGGAAGGCCCCGCAGGGCAAAGGAGAACTATCATGAAAGATTGGCAGAGTCAGGCCCACGTGAAGTGGGAGTGTAAGTACCATGTGGTCATCGTACCAAAGTATCGCAAGAAGGTCATGTATGGAAAGCTGCGCCATCAGATCGGGGAGGTGTTCCGGCAATTGTGTCGTCAAAAGGGAATCGAATTGCTTCAGGGGCATGCGATGGCGGATCACGTTCACATGCTGCTCAGCGTGCCGCCCCGGTACAGCATCGCGATGACGATCGGGTATCTCAAAGGCAAGAGTGCAATTCGGATTCACCGGGATTACTCGAAGGTTCGCGGAACGTTGTTTGGGCGTAGTTTCTGGTCCCGCGGGTATTGCGTCAGCACCGTGGGCTTTGACGAGGAGAGTATTCGGCGTTACATCGAAGAGCAAGAAGAGCATGACAAGCGCCAAGAGCAGGGCCCCTTGATGTTTGACTAACATAACGGCCCCTTACCTTCCTGACATATGTCTCACCCGCTATGATGGGTGAAAACTGTCTCATTTGGAAGGAGTTCTGTATGGGGCGTCGTAACCGGAAGAAGGAGATTCTTGAGCGTCTGAACTCCAAGACCCTGGATGCCAAGTTTCTTCACGAGATTCAATATGGGTTGAATTGTTCACCCTTTGAGGCAGAAGCTGTGCTGGATGTGGCCAAGGAAACATACCTGCCTTTTCTTGATGAGCAATCGATCAAAACCCCACCTGGGAAGGTCACCCTGATAGCAGTCAGTGCTGATGAGCCAGCGGGGAAACCTGTCGCGGAGTGTGAAAAGCAAAACGTTTGTCTGACGATTCATCGTGGGACCGAGGATGATCGCATTTTGCACGAGCAGGGTCCGGCGGGTTTCCGTTTGGCCCGCATCCCGGATATCTGTCAAGAGGCGCTCAGCCAAGGAGCCTTGCTGACGCGAGAAGACCTGGCCTATCGCGTGTTCTTTGTTTCAACTCGCACGATCAGTCGAGATCTAAGTACTCTGCGCCAAGCTGACCCGGGTGCCGTCATTCCATTACGTAGTATGGTCCATGATATCGGCCCGGTATTGACGCATCGCACGCAGATTATACGGTTGGCTTTGGAAGGCAAGACCACCTCACAGATTTGCCGGATTGTACGTCATTCGCCCCAGGCGGTCGCCAATTACCTTTCGACCTTTGTGCGATGCGCGCAGTTGGCTCGTAAAGATATGCAGGTAGGGCAGATTGCCTTCCTCCTGCGACGCGGAAAAGGCTTGATCCAGAAATACATAGGATTGTTGGACCAATGCGAGTCTGACAAGAACATGGGCTATCACTTGACTGAATTGATGCGACTCGGCCGGGGCACCGGGGGAAAAAAGCAATCGCAAGGAAGACGATCTCATGGGTAGGCAAACCGACTATACTCGCAAGAAATATGGCCCTTTACAGGCCAGGACACTCAAGAATGTCTTGGCGCACCGCATTGAGAGGGAGTTCCCTCGCATTGGTGGTCCGCGTATTCGTCAACTCTGCGCCGAGATGATCCTTGAGGTGGTTGGCGATCACATTCGTCCAACGGAACATGTTACGCATGGTCAGA
>Ga0272442_10010802_pt1 | contig 11213 bp, 7 predicted proteins | sample SSMForm2O_FD_200262 | JGI IMG/M metagenome (GOLD analysis project Ga0272442, IMG submission 200262) | Marine sediment archaeal communities from Little Sippewissett salt marsh, Falmouth, MA, United States - SSM-Form-2O | ecosystem: Environmental > Aquatic > Marine > Wetlands > Sediment ...
TCTCTTGATGCTACAGCCGTCCCGCGAGCGACTGTAGCTTGCTTTTGATCTTGGCGCCATAGTGCGGATCGGCAGCCCACCTGCCGCTGAGGTCTTCGACGTAGGGTGCACTGCCGCGTCGTACTCTCCAGAAGCGCGGATCGACCAGACGACGTCGCAGGCGCTTCCTGCCGGCATACGCCTTGAGGTGTTGTATCTGTGCCCGGATTCCGATTTGCACGGTCTCGAAGGAATCGCCGGGGACGCCGTTTCCGGTCGCCCCGATCCCGCCGAAGTTATTCTGCCGGCGCTGGACGTCACCGTCGAAACGCAGGTAGTTCGTTTCGACGCACATCTGGCAGAACGCCACGTCGTGGTTGACGCCTTCGATCCTCGCCTCTCTGACGTAGTGCTCCGCAATCGCAAGGACCTCGCTCACGTCGGCCTCGGGATGCGTTTCCAGGAGGAACGACGCCAGATCGGGCACCGTGGCCAGGCCGCAACTCATGATCGGCAGCGGCCGGCGCGGGTCATCGTACGACATCTTGAGGCCGGCGCCGTGCGGACCCTGACAGGAAGCCAGGCCAAGCGCGACGCCACTGAACAGCAGCAGCGCCGACGCCGACCTCAGGACACGCATGCGATTCACGTACACAAGCTCCATCATAGGGACCGGTTCCTTTGCCTTCAGCCTGGACAGCGTCCTCCGCCATGCGCCGGGACAGCCCGAAACTGTGTCACCTTGTTTTCTTGATGGCGTAGAGGTTTTCGTCGCTGCGCAGGATGAGAGCACCGTCGCAGACGATCGGGCTGGCGTTGAACGTGCTGGAATCGTCGAGCTCGTTGAGGGCCAGTTGCTCAAAGCGGGGCCGGGCCGCCAGCACCATCGTGTCGCCCCCGCGAGTGACGACGTAGAGCCTGCCGTCGGCCAAAAGGGCCGAGGCGTACGGCTGTTTGCTCACGCGCTGCTCGTATTTGATCGATCCGTTCGACAGGTCGAGACAGTACGCCGTCCGATTGCGATCGCTGACCCAGTACAGGTGCCCTTCGTGCACGACGGGCGAGCAGACGTTGGCGCCGACGTCGGCCTGCCAGAGCTTGTGGGAGTCCGTGACGTTGCCGCGACCGCCGCTGCGCACGGCGATGGCCTTCGACGATCGGCCGCCCAGGACGTAGAGAACGCTCTCGTGCGATACGATGCTGGGGCAGACGTAGTCGGGGATGCCCTCGCAGCGCCAAAGCTCCTTGCCCGTCGTCGGATCGTATGCGAGGATCCAGTTCTTAACGCTGACCGCCAGCTCGCGCCGGCCGTTCGGGGTCGTCACCAGATGGGGCGTGTTCCAGGACGAATTCATGCCCTCCGTGCGCCAGACTTCGTTGCCCGTTTCCTTGTCGATAGCCACGAGCGAGCCGCTCTCGACGCTGGCGTTGACGATGACGAGGTTCTCGTACAGCACGGGCGAGGTGCCGCAGCCCCAGCCGTGGGTCCTGTCGCCGACGCCGGCGCGCCAGAGTTGATTGCCCTTCAAATCAAACTTGAAGACGCCGCTCTTGCCGAAGAAGACGTAGAGGTGTTTCCCGTCGGTGGCCGGGGTGGGGGCCGCGTAGCCGTGATCGCGCACCCGCGACGATTCCGGCAGCGTGGGTTTGATTTGCTTGTCCCAGGCGATCTCTCCGTTCTGCGCGTCCGCGGAGACCACGTGGAGCCTCAGGTCTTCCATCGTACCCCGGCCTCGCTTGATGCCGAAGCCGCTGTAGCAGGTGACGTAGAGTTTGCCGTCCAGCGCGATCGGGCTGGACGACCCGTAGCCGGGCAGGGGGGTCTTCCAGAGAATGTTCTCCGTCTCGCTCCACGTGACGGGCAGGTCCTTCGCCTGCGAGATCCCCATTCCGCTCGGGCCCCGAAACTGCGGCCAGTCCGCAGCAGACAGCGCCGGGAGCGATAAGACGATACAACAGAGAGATGCGACGTGAGTCAGACTGTTCTTCAGCACGGTTTTACCCTCGTTGCAGGATCCGAAAATGTTCGACAAACGAACTGGGATAATTGTAACGGCCTCGTTCCCCCGTTGGCAAGCGTTGAAAGAGGCTGAGGGGCGTTTCGAGGCGAACCGCAGACCCCGGCCGCGCGGGGCAGGATCAGTTGAGCTGTCTCATCCAGCGGGGCCAGTCCTGGTTGACGACGCCGCCGGCGGGCGTCCAGGCGTTGCTCGTGTCGAAGGTCCGATGCCATTTCAGCGTCCAGAGCTCCTTGATCGGCACCTTCGCGATAGACCAGTCCATGAACAGGACGTGCACGCCGCCGTGGTGGCGGTCGGTGCAGGCGCGCCTCATGCCGCCGCCGTAGGCCCAGAGGAATTCGCCGTCCTGTTCCGGCGGCGGGTCGAACGGCTCGGGTCGCAGCAGCATGAACCCGCAATCCATGAGCACCGGGATGGTGCCGGGATTCTTCTGCCCCATCCGGCGCCATTTGTTGGCCGCGTCGTGATTGCCATTTACCAGGTCGCTGTCGTTGATCCACCAGTTGATCCCGTAGCTGCCGATCTTGTACATGCGGTCCTTGAGCAGCGAAAACTCGTTGGGATTGGTGACGCTGACGTCCCAGGCGGTCCACGGCAGGTTGCCGCCCTCCTCGACGGTGCGCTTGGCCTTGGGACAGAGCCGGATCGCCGGGTCCGTGTAGTAGGGAATCAGCGTATAAATCCACGAGTAGCGTCCCGTGGCCCAGTCCTCGTCGATGCCGGGCATGAAATTGCCGTCGTAATCGCCCGTGTACATGTTCAGACAGAGCGACCACTGTTGCAGGCGGCTCTTGCACACGACGGCCTTGGCCTGTTCCTTGGCCCGGCTCAACGCCGGCATCAGGATCGCCATCAGCAGGGCAATGATGGCAATCACCACCAGAAGCTCGATCAATGTAAAACCCTTATGTCGGCCCACGACGGTCCTCCCACGCATTTCACAGCAGCCGCTTGTACGCCATCTTCCCATCTTACCAAGTTGCGGCATCTCGTTGCAACGGTCTCGCCTTCTCTTCTCAGGCCGTCTGGGATACACGCACAACATAAGCGACCTCGCCGCAATGAGTGCCTGGCAAACGGGCTACCGTGCGCGGGATTTCGGCGGGTCCTCCGGCAGCCCATAGATCCGTAAGAGGGCGGTTCTGTTCAGCAAAGCCAATTCCCGAAACGCCTAAATGAGTGTAGACTCTTGCCGCGGAGAGGAGGATTGGAGATGCACGAGAATCGGCCGGTAGTTGTGTATGGAGTTGTCTATGCCGGAGTTGCCTGAGGTTGAGAACATCGCGTTGGGCCTGCGGGAGGTCATTGTGGGCAAGCGTATCGAGCGTGTGTGCGTGGTACTGCCGGCCATCGTCCGCGGGCCGTATCGCCGGCGCTGGCGCAGGTTCCTGGAGGAGTTGTGCGGGCGGCGGATTGAACGTGTGACGCGCCGCGCCAAGCGGCTGATCCTGACGATGGAAGGGGATTCCGCTCTGGTTTTCCAACTGGGCATGACGGGCAAGTTTCTGCTTCCCGCGCGCGATGAGCCAAGCGGGGCGGCGGACCGACATACGCACACGCGGCTGGTTATGACGTTTGGCGGTGGCAGGGAACTTCATTTCATCGACGTGCGGCGGTTCGGGCGGGTGTGGTGCCTGCGCGATCTGGATCCCGATGCTCCCGACGCGGCGATGGAGGCGGCCGGCATGACGCCGTTGGGTCCGGAACCGCTGCTCGTGAGCCGCGCGGCCTTTGCCGGCGCGCTGCGGTCCCGACGTCCCGTCAAGGCGCTGCTGCTGGATCAGACCCGCATCGCCGGGCTGGGCAACATCTACGTGGACGAATCGCTCTGGGCGGCGGGCATTCGTCCGGACCGCTCCTGTGCGTCGATTGCAGAAGACGAAGCGGCCCTGCTTTTGCGGGAGATCAAGAAGGTGCTGCGGCGGGCCATTCGCCACGGCGGCACGACGTTCAGCGACTTTCGCAATCCCTACGGTGACATGGGCCGCTTTCGCCGGCGGCTCAAGGCCTACGGGCGCACGGGGGAGCCCTGCAAGCGCTGCGGGACCGCCATCGAACGTCACGTCGTCGCCGGTCGCGGCACGCACATCTGCCCGCGGTGCCAGCCGAAGGAATAGTACGAATCACGAAAGATTCTTGCGCCATGTGTCATCCTGAACGCAGCGCAGCGGAGTGAAGGATCTGGGCCGTGCAAGGGAAACACGCCCCCGTTTCAGGCCAGTGTTCTGTCACTCCTCATATGATGATTGTCATCCTGAGCGCAGCGAAGGATCCGGGTACCGCGCGTCCCTTTTGACGCGATGCTGACTTCTCTTGCTCAGCCCAGATGCTTCACTTCGTTCAGCATGACGATCTACTTAATGAGCTGAGACAGAGCGCTAGCGATATTTCGGGGCGATGAAGGCCTGGGCCCCGTAGTTCTTCACGCCCTTGGCGTCCCAGGCGCTGAAGGACTCGACCCGGCCGTCCAGGTAGCCGGCGTTGAGCTTGACCTTGGGCTGCTTCGCCATCGCGGGGTCGCGATAGACGTAGTACGGGCGGGCCCGCGCGCCGTGTTTGAAGGGGTGGGACGAGCACCACGTCTGCTGGGGGCTTTGCCAGAGCAGGTTGGTGTTGTTGGTGAGGTAGAACAGCGAGTCTTGTACGACCAGCCGCGTCTTCGAATCGAGGCGGTCGGCGCCGGCAAAGTGGGCCTGGCTCTTGTCCACGTGGCCCGAGGTGTCATGGTTGTACCCCTGGTAGCTCCACAGCAACATGAAGGTCGAGTGCAGGGGGGCGTAGCCGCCGGTGCGATAGAATTCGCCGTACGTGCCCTCGGGGGGCAAGCCGGAATTCTCCGGCGGCCAGAGGGTGTCGTCGCGGATGGCGGCCAGGCCGCAGTTGAAAACGCCCACGTCGGATAGATACGGCCGCAAATACCGGCCGGCGTGATGGTACGTTTCGCTGTCAACATTCGCCACCGGGCCCACCTGGTTGCCCAGCCAGTTCAGCTCGTAGGGTCGGTGGTAGTTCGTCGGGGCGGTGATGGTCGATGGGTGCGGCGGGAGACGAGAGTCGTTGTCCTCGGCGTAGGTAACCAGCCCGAGGATCAACTGCCGCATGTTGCTGCCGCAGGAGACCATCCGCGCCTGCTGGCGGGCCTTCTGGAGAGACGGCAGCAGAATGCCCATCAGAAGGGCAATGATCGCGACCACCACCAGAAGCTCAATCAGCGTAAATCCTTTTGTCTTCATGAAATTGCCGTCCTTGGGAACTGCTGCAGAAATCATAGCGCCGGTATCTACGGACCGGCACATCGCATCGTTCTGTTTTTTTCCAGCAGAAAGGCGACGACCCGAATTTCCATTAGTAAACCGGCAGCCCCGACATGTCAATGCCGGGGCTGCACGGCCGCTTGATTTCTTGCCGGATAGCCTCGACGTGCGGGGCTACCGGTACCAAGGCCTCCGATTCAGGGCTTGGTCAGTCTAATGGCGTCAATGTAGATCACACCGGCGCCGTCAGGAAGGGGGGCATTGCGGTTGCCCAGCCCTATGCGCATCTTCTCTACGGCACCGGTGTTCGGGCCGGCTGCCGCAAGGTCGGCCAGCGGGATATCCCAGCGCTGCCATTCAATCTGTCGGACGGCGTTGGGATCTGGGTGAGTTACGACCGCCGTTACACCGGCGCTGTCCTGGATAGCCACGTAGAGATCGGCCAGACCCTGAACGTTTGGATCCGTCAATGCTCCGGCCGTATAGTACAAGGTCAGCGTATCGACGCCCTCGACGTTCCAGTTCTGCGGCGTCGACCAGAGCCGTTCGGTCTCTGAATAGTACGGCGGATTCACGTTGTTGTAGTCGATGGGCATGGACTGTCCGCCGTCGTAGACGACCCGCCGCTCGGCGATCGATGTGTGCGTCGTGCCTTCCGACCAGATGTCGTTGCCCACGGCCGCGCCGGTACCGTTGCCGGGATGGCCGTCGGGGAAATGCTCGTCGGGCGAGAAGCCCAGGCCGTCGGTCCAGGTCTGGAACAGCCGGTTGGGCGAGTCATTCGTATAACTCTCGAAATCCTCAACGACGAGGTAGTCGGCTATGGTGAAGGTCAGAACTCGACCCTTCGTCACCGTCCCGTCGGCACCGACCGTATCGATACGCCAGTAGTAGGTCGTGCCCCATGCAAACCCCTCCGGCGGCGCATATGTGGTGCCATTCTGGCGCCCGCAGTAGACGCCGGTGACGTCAGACGTGTCGGCGGCGGCCACCGCATCTGCATCGGTCCCGAGGTAGACGTCGTACTCGGCGGCCCCTTCGCCCGGCTTCCAGCTCAGCGACGTGAGAGTGCCGATCTCAAATACCCTGTTCATGCGCGGCTGGAAATCCCAGGCGGACAAGGGATCGGTCCGGGTCAGCTCGACGATCTCCGCCTGCGTCAGCGCGCGATCGTAGATACGAACGTCGTCCATATCCCCGTTGAAGTAATCCGCCGGCGTGTGGGTTCCGTTGAACTCGGTGGCCTCGGAACCGACGCCGAGGAAGCCGTACCGCACGATTTCGTCGCCGAAAGTTTCTCCGCCAGTCACGGAACGCTCGGGCCGGCCGTCGATATAGGTCGTCATCAATCCGTTGTCGAACACGCCGCAGAGATGGTGCCATTGCCCGTCGTCGACGCGGAAAGCGCTGCCCGTATCCACCTGTTCGTCTCCTGAGAACGTCATCGCGTCCCAGCCAACGCGGCCCGGACCGAGGGGAGAGCTGACAGTCTCCGTGTTGATCTCCAGACGCCAGAACTCGTTACGGTCGAACGTCGCGATTACCTGATGGTTCGGATCGCTCGTACGCACCCACGCGCAGACCGTCACCTCGGGGTAGTTGGCATCTTCATAGTAGAGATTCCGGATGGCAACGTACTGTTGACCGGCGGCGTCAAAAGCCAGGGCGCCGTCACCGACCACACCCGCGTCGGTCCACTGGGGGCCGAAGAGCGCGCCGTAGTTGCCATGCCCCGACCAGTCCACGACGTTGGAGCCGGCCCCTTCGTCGAAGTTGTACCAGAGGATCAGGTTCGGATCGACGGCTTGAATCTCGGGCATCGTCGTGAAGCTCCACATGGGCCCCGTGACCCATTCGGCGCCGCTGAACGTATCCGCACGCCAGTAGTACGTGGTCTCGGGATCGAGCAGATCGGGGGGATCATATGTGTATTCCATTATGGGGACACCGCCAGTCTCGGTGGCGACCACGTTGGCATCGGTGCCAAAGTACACGGTTCCATAAATGGCCTTCAGGCCGGGTGACCAGGTAAGCGTCACGTTGGGATCTTCAAATGGCTCGCCGTCGGCCGGGAAGGGATCGTAGGCGGTGACCGGCGGAATCCAGAAGCTCCAGACCTCCCCGCGCCAGGGGCTGTCGGGGTGGCTCTCGTTGACGGGATCCACGCGCCAGTAATAGGTCGTGCCGGGAACAAGGCCCTCAGGGGCTGGATTGTCCTTGACGCCGACAGCCTGAACGGTGCCCGTGATATTGTCCACGAATACATCCTCGGCGCCGGCATTGACGTCCTCAAAACTGGTCCCGAAGTACAGGTTGTGGGATTCGGCCAACGCTCCCGGAACCCATTCCAGGAGGGCAAAACGCTCTTCGAATTTGCCGCCATTGGCGGGGCCGGGGCTGTGGGCGCTGGCGAAGTAGCCATAGTTCATGATGTCCTTGATCTCGGCTTCGAGCAGGACGGCCTCATAGATGCGAACGTCATCGATGAGTCCGGGGAAATGGCGTTTGTCGTCCCAGCCGTCACGCCCGCCAATAATCACATCAAAATTGGCGTCATGCTCAACCAGGCGGAACGTGTGGTTCTGAGGATCGACGGCGGCCCGGCTGTCGTCTTCACCGTTCAGATAGACCTTGACGAACGGATATGAGATCTCTGCGTCTACGGGTATCGTCACGGTGACGTGGTGCCATTCACCGTCGTTCATCGTGGTGTCGCCTTGTATGTTGCCGCGGCCGTTGTCGATGCGGACCCTGCCGCCGTTGACACGGAACTCCACGCGGCGCCCCGCTCCGGTCCTGCCCCAAAACACCATATCCCCGTTCCCGGTCGTCTGGACCCAGGCGGTCACGGTGATGGGGCTCGAGCTCATCAGGCCCTTGTAGTCGGTGACCGTGAAGTAGTCGCCGTCGCCGTCCAGGGCCAGGGCCTGGTCCCGGTAGCCCGGCGCAAAGTGGGCGTCCCCTTCCAGTACGCCGTCACGGCCGTTGCCCGAGGCGTCCGACCCGTCGCCGTCCATTTTCCACCAGCCGACCAGACTCGTATCCTGAGCGACAGCGGGGACAACAACGCCCAGCATGATCATGCATACTATCGCACACAAAGATGTTTTGCCCATGATCGTCCTCCTTTGTTGAGATTATCGCGGCGCAAGTCATTGCCATTACGCACGGGGCGTTATGGTGGATGTAATTCGTCCTCTATGAAAAGATTGGGCGTGCGGGAGGCACGGGAAATCTCTCTGGTTTCCCCCGGAGGCTTATAGATATGTCGCAACGCCCGCATGTCGGCCCTACCTCCTGATGAAGTGAACCCTCACGAACGGTGGCAAAGCTCGTTGGACTGGCTGTCTACCGCCAGTATACTCGATTGTAGCGGTTCAATCAACGCAAAACACCGAATTCGTTTCTTCGGTGTTTATGCCAGCTTTCCGGCGCAGCAGGGTGCAATCTTACCCCGCCGGGATCTCTTCACCCACACTTTCCCGCCGACAGCCGCGCCGGGCGCCGGTGGCTGCCTTATCGTGCATCCCTGCCGTTCGTTTGTGCCCATAGCCGCTATGGAGGCGGATTCACCGGGGGGGCACTTGAGGCCAGGGCCGGGTACGCCCGGCCTGCTTGATCTGCTCGAGCAGGTCGGCCAGTTCCTTGACACGCCCGGGATGTTCGGCGGCGAGGTTGTTTGTTTCACCCAGATCATCGGCGAGATTGTAAAGCTGCGGGTTGAGATCGTTTCCCAGCTCGATGTTGACGTTGCGGTTGATCTTCGGCCCTTTGTGCGGCTGAATGTACTTCCAGTTGCCCTTGATCAGAGAGAGGGCGCCGGCGTGTTCGACGAGATGGTCGCGGCCGGTTTGGGTTTTGCCCAGCAGCGCGTCGAGCACATCGAAGCTGTCCGGCGCGTCGTCGGCGCCCAGCTCTTCGTCTGTGAAAGCCGCCAGCGAGGCCATTAAGTCGATCTGCGAGAGAAGGGCTTCGGACCGCCCCGGGGCGATCTTTCCGGGCCAGCGCACGACAAAAGGCACGCGCGTCCCGGCGTCGAAGGCACTGTATTTTCCGCCGCGAAGGGGCCCCGACGGCGTGTGTCCGTTGAGCAGCTCTACCGCCTGGTCCTGGTAGCCGTCGTCGACCACGGGGCCGTTGTCACTGGTGAAGATCACGATGGTGTCCTCGGCGAGGTTCTGGCGGTCCAGCGTCTTGAGGATTTCCCCGACGCACCAGTCGAACTGGACGATGGCGTCGCCGCGCGGGCCGAGGCCGCTCTTGCCGACGAAGCGGGGGTGCGGCACCCGCGGGACATGAACGTCGTGGGTCGCAAAGTAGAGGAAGAACGGATCGTTCCGGCAGGTCTCGATGAAGTCCACGGCCTTGCCGGTGATGGTGTCGGCCATGTCCTCGTCCACCCAGCGGGCGGCCTTGCCGCCGGACATGTACCCGATGCGGCTGATGCCGTTGACGATCGTCTGGTTGTGCCCGTGGCTGGGGTGCATCTTGAGCAGCTCCGGATGCTCCTTGCCCGTCGGTTCATCACCGATGGGTTTGCCAAAGCTGACTGCGATCGGGTCGCTGGGATCGAGGCCGACGATGCGACGATTCTCCACGTACACGCACGGCACGCGGTCGCCCGTGGCGGGGATCAGGAAGCAATAGTCGAAGCCGATGTCGAGCGGGCCGGGTTTGATCTCTCCGTTCCAGTCGATTTCCTCGCCGCGGGCGCCCAGGCCCAGATGCCACTTGCCCACGACGCCGGTGGTATAGCCGGCCCGCTGGAGGACCAGCGGCAGCGTCGTTCGGCCCGGCTCGATAATCATACGGGCATCCCCGCGCGCGATGCCGGTGCCTTTGCGGCGCCAGGAGTATTCGCCCGTCAACATGGCGTAGCGCGAGGGAGTGCACGTTGCCGAGTTGGCGTGTGCGTTAGTGAAGCGCAGGCCCTGCGCCGCCAGCCGGTCGATGTTGGGCGTCTCGACCTTCGTGGCGCCGTAGCAACCGACGTCGCCGTAGCCAAGATCGTCGGCGTAGATCAGGACGATGTTGGGACGCTGGGCCGGTGCGGCCTGAAGCTTGAGGGGCAGCAGCGCCGTGGCGGCGGCTACCCCGACAGATTTCACAAACCTGCGACGCGATATTGCATGCGATTTCATAGGACCTCCGACGATTGTTGTCTGCTACGCAAAGCGAATCAATCCAATGTTTCCACTGCAACGGGTCCGACTTTGGCATTCACACTCCAAGCCGATCCCTCCCTACCATACACGAAATCCGGTCCAGAGGAAACAGCTTCTTGGCGGGATCGTTTCGCGCCCGGCGGCGTGACAGGCGCGAAGTCGATCCTTGAGTGTCGCGGCGTCTTGCGACATAATCGGGGCGTTGCCTCTGAGGACCGGGGGCCGCGATACGGCGCAACTCGAGCAGCGGAAAGGATCTGCCATGAAATACAGCCGCACGAAGAGAGTCTGTTGGATGTCTCTTGTTGTTTTGATGCTATTGTCGGCCGCATCCCTGGTCGGCGCCGCCGGCGCGATCAATGGTCCGGTCAAGGTCTTCATCCTGGCCGGCCAGTCCAACATGGAAGGGCACGGCATTATCCCGCTCGATGTCAAGAGGAACCAGGGCAAGGGCAGCCTCGAATACCTCGTCAAGGATCCCGCTGCGGACCGGCGCATCAAAGCTCTGGTGGACGGCAACGGCCGGTGGGTCGTGCGGGACGATGTGTGGATCTGGTATCTGGGGCGCAAAGGCGGCCTGACCGTCGGCTACGGCGCCCGCGAGGACCGCATCGGGCCCGAGCTTCAGTTTGGCCGCGTGGTCGGCGATCACTTCGATAACCAGGTGCTGCTCATCAAGATCGCCTGGGGCGGCAAGAGCCTCGCCAAAGATTTCCGTCCGCCCAGTTCCGGCGGCGAGGTGGGGCCCTATTACCAGAAGATTCTCGAACACACCAAAGACGTGCTGGAGAATC
>Ga0272442_10010806_pt1 | contig 11211 bp, 9 predicted proteins | sample SSMForm2O_FD_200262 | JGI IMG/M metagenome (GOLD analysis project Ga0272442, IMG submission 200262) | Marine sediment archaeal communities from Little Sippewissett salt marsh, Falmouth, MA, United States - SSM-Form-2O | ecosystem: Environmental > Aquatic > Marine > Wetlands > Sediment ...
TTCCCGTGAGATCGATTTCGGGATGGAGGCTCTCGCCAGTGGGCAACCGTCGATTCCACGGGATTGGAAATACAAAGCTTCTCCGTTCAAACCGAAGAGCGAGCGCAGTGTCGCCCGCGGCAGTCCCCACAAATCGCCGATTTTATGGATATTCAGCATCCGGAGAATGGCCTGGGTCTTGGGGCCGATGCCGGGCATCGTCTCGATCCCTAAGTCTTTTAAAAATGATTCCTCCGCACCGGGATTAACTTCGAACAAGCCTCCCGGCTTGGCCTTGTTGGTAGCCAGTTTCGCCAAAAGCTTGTTAGGGCCGACCCCGACCGAAACCGTCAACCCGAGTTCTTTTTCCACGGTTTGCTTGATCGAGCGAACCGCCCGGGAAAACGAAGGATAGAGCGGCCGGCAGCGAGTCAAATCCAGGTAAGCCTCATCCAGAGAAGCTTCTTCCATGTCCGGAGTATAGCGGGAAAGGATGCGAAAAAAATTACGGGAAAACACGCTGTAATTCTGAAAATTTCCCCTTATGAATATCCCGTGGGGACAAAGCTGATACGCTTTCCGCAGCGGCATTCCGGAATGAACGCCATATTTCCGCGCGGCATAGGACGCCGTCGAAGCCACCCCGCGCTCGTGTATCAGTCCCCCCACGATAACGGGCTTCCCTTTGAGCTCCGGATTAAGCAGTTCCTCCACCGCCGCGAAAAAAGCATCGATATCGATGTGAACAATGTACCTCCGCTGCATTCTCAATTCCTCTCTTTACGGTCAATTCCGTCCTTTTTCCATGCACACTCCGGGGGATATCTTTCCGTGGTTTTTCCGGGTGGACTCTCCCCTAGTATTTACGCAGAACTCCGATGACCTTTCCCAATATTTTCAGGTTTTTGACCTTAATCACTTCGAACTCCGGATTCTCGGGGGCAAGTAAGGCTTCTCCCCGTTCGATCCTCAGGCGTTTCAACGTCACCGAACCGTCGTCCAGAAGAGCAACCACCATTTCACCGGAGCTTGCGGAATTCGTTCGCTCCAGCAAGACCCGGTCTCCATCATCGATGAAGGCATCCACCATGCTTTTTCCCTCGACCTGGATGCAGAAGATATTGCCCTTTTTCCGACCCACCATCCACTCCGGCACATCCAACGCTTCCCCGGAAAGATCGAAGGCTTCTTTGGGATAACCGGCGGGGACAAAGCCCACCAGAGGGACGTTGACCTGCGTCGGCATCGATTCTTGAAATCCCGACAGCCGAACTTCCCCCCCGGTTCGCGTCAAATAGCCCTTGCGTTCCAGGCTCAAAACATGCTTGAAAACAGCAGAGGGGTGAGCAATCTGCAACTGCCTCCCCAGTTCCCGGATGGTGGGAGAAAAGCCGTGGGCCAGAACGAAACTTTTGATGGCAGCTAAGACCTCGGCTTGCCTTTCGGTCAATTTCAAGCGCATCGTGTTCACCATTTTGTTCACCCTATATATAAATAGGACCTTACAGGTTTTTTGTCAAGCGGAAAATTCCAGCCAGCAAAAAAACACCCATGGATTTGGGCAAAACAAGCGTTCTCCGCCCCCCCTTATTTTCTCATTGCATAAAACAAATAATTTTATTATAAATAAGCCTCATAACCGCCCATGCGCAGGAAAATATTACGATTCTCACTTTTGATCGGGATTCTCCTGTTCGCACTGCTTTTCTACAAAGTCGGCCCGGCTCAGATCTGGGCTAAGGTCAAGCAGCTGACTTGGCGGAATTTCTTGATCCTGTTCGGTCTGCGCGGGCTTTATTGGAGCCTGCGTACGCTGAACTGGAAGATCGTGTTTGAATGCTACGGCCAGCGCGCTTCATTTTTCCATCTTTTCGGCGCCCGGATGGCGGGCCATGCCATCAGCTACCTCACTCCTTCGTCCCTGTTGGGGGGCGAAGCGATTCGTGCGATGAGCGTGCGTGACGACGATCGCGGAAAATGCTTCGCATCGGTCGTCGTGGACAAGATGATCGAGTTCCTGACGATCATCGTCTTCATGGTCATCGGCCTGGCCGTGGCCCTGACCAAGATCCCGATGCCCCTCCCCAGCAAGATTTTTTTGATCGTAACCATCCTGGGTGTCGCCCTGCTGGTTCTGTTGTTGTTTTTGAAACAGAGACAGGGATTTTTTCTCTGGATCGCCAACTGCCTGAAAAAAATCAAAATCAACTTCAAATTCATCGACAAGAATCGGGGAAGACTCCAGCGGATCGATAAACACATCTCCGCCTTCTATTCCGGCCACAAAGCGGCATTTACCCTGGTCGTATTCCTCTACTGTTTGTCTTATATCTTCTGGGCCTGCGAAATCCACGTCACTTTGCTCTTCATAGGGGTCGAAAACATCACCTTTCTCGAAAGCTTTCTGATTATTTCCCTGGGCACCATCGCCTTTTTGCTGCCGGCTATCCCCGCATCCCTCGGAACATATGAAATAATCTATGTCGGCATTTTCGCCCTCTTCGGGCTTAAAACGGACGCCGGGATGACCTTAACCCTTGTACGACGGATTCTGGCATTGTTATACGCCGGTATTGGACTGCTGGTTATGCTGAAAAGGCAGGTTCGAATCAAATCATCGGGAAGTATCTAGGCGCTTCCGCTGTTTCAACAGAATTACAACTTGAGAGACCGCGATGCCCAAGGATACGATCAATAATGTCAGGATTCCCGCATCCAAACGGTTAATCACGCCAAACACGGCAATCAGGAGCATCAGCAGCGCCCGCGGCTCATCCATCTGCCCGGTACGTTTGCTATGCACGAGTTCTCTGATGATGTAATACAAGGTAACCTGCAGGAAGTAAAGCCCCAAGGTCAGGCCGCACAAAACCAGGAGGGTTAGGCTTCCGCGGTACAGATACAGTCCTACGGAAAATCCCACGATGATACAGAACTCGTTTATCCGGTCCAAAAAGATATCCAGGAAGGCGCCGAATTCAGAACAGGCGTCGCGAGCCCGCGCCAGCATACCGTCGGCACAGTCAACGATTGAGGAGAGTTGAACCAGAACGGCGCCCCACACGAAATACCGGTATTCGCCAAGGGCAAAGAAAGCCGCGCCGGCAACTCCCAGAAAAAAGGAAAGGACGGTCAACTGATTGGGCGTGATGTTGGTGTTATAGACGGCTTTTACCAACAGAGAAGCCAGCGGTCGGTTCAGATAACGGTTCACCCGGATGAATCGTTCCGCGGTCATGCTGACATCGCGCTTCAACGACCGCTCATAATCGAACTCAAGCGTCGAGTTTAGCATAGATTTCCCCTCGGGCGTACTCAAAATCCGCAGGGCAGTCGATCTCGACCCAGGGCCGCTCGGTCAAGAGAAAACCGAATCTTCCATGATTGGCACAGAATTCCTCAATCCCTTTCTCAAAAAAATGTTGATATTCCTGCTTCCGTTCCAGTTCTTTGAAGATGAGCGAAAGCTCCCTGACGGCCTCCGCGGAAATCTTGTTGATCCCTATCGCTTCTCCCGCACAACCGTCAGGGTCGATTTCCTTGCTGATACCCTTAATCCGATTGTCGGAAACCGTCACCTTGACTTCCTCCTCATGACACGCTTTGGAATTATCCACCACTACACAGTTCTTTTCCGGATGACGGATGAGGTCCTCGAGGATCTCTCCGTCAAACAGCATATCGCCGTTGATGAGGATAAAATCGCTGTCCATATACTCCAATGCAAGGTTGAGCGAAAAGGCCGTGTTGGTGGACGCATAACGCTCATTGACGACGAATCGGATGCCATCGTAGCCTCTGACTTCCACAAGGTGCTCGATACGTTCACGGTGAAAACCAACAACCAGAAAGATTTCCTCTATCCCGCATGCTTTCAAATCATCGATGATGCGCTCCAGAATGGTGCGCTTACCGAATTTTAAAAGACATTTGGGTTTATCTTTAGTCAGGGGAAAAAGACGCTTTCCCATACCTGCACATAATATAACGGCGTTCATGTCCCTGCTTTCATTAATGATCTTAAAGAGAAAATCATTATACATTCCAAAAAAAGAAACAGCAAATTAAATTAACTCCGCTTCATGCCCGGCGGACACGCCGCCAATTTTTGCCTTTTATCGATAATTCCGCTAAACTCATATTCAATACCGGCAGTACCGGTTTCCTCTTATAAGGAGTCAAAACGTGAAAAAACGAGGTTATTCATCCATGACCGGCCCTTATCATGTCAACCGCAGGGAATTCTTAAAACTGAGCGGCGGTGTCGGTTCCGCTCTGGGAATGGGCCTGGTTTTAGGAACCCCCCCGGCTTGGACACAAGAAAACCCTCCTCCGGAAAGAGTTAAAACCAATATCAAAGACGCATTGGCGGTTCCGAGAACCAAAACCTCGCTGCCGGGAATCGCCCCGGGGCGGGTGGTGGAGGTTTTCAACCCGAAGGCCATGCCCGATGGAAAGCCCTCTCAGGGTGTCATTAGCTCCATGTTTTCCAAAGGACTCACGGAGCTGACCGGAAAAGATCCTCAGGAAAGCTTCGGGCTGCTTTTTCGCAAAGATGACATTGTCGGCATCAAAGTCAATCCGGTAGGCGCGGGATTCATCAGCACCAACCTCGAAGTCGTTCAGGCGACCATCGATTGGTTGGAAAAAGCAGGGATCTCACGAAAAAACATTATTATCTGGGACCGATTCGATTATATGCTGACCGATGCCGGGTTCACTCCGGAACGCTTCCCCGGAGTCGGCATCGTGGGCCTGCAGACTATGGACGAGGCCGCCGCCGAAGGAAGAAAAGACGACGACAGCGCTTGGCTGAACGCTGACGGTCATCACGTCAGCGAAAACAATTTCGACCGCAAAATCTACTACTGGGCGGATGTCGAGGGGCCCAAGGACAAACCTTACCTCAACCAGCACGTATTCAACGGCAAATACTCTTATTTCGGAAAACTACTCACCCGCAAGTTAACCAAAATCATCAACATCCCGGTATTCAAAAACACCGGATCCGGGATTTCCATGGCCACCAAAAACATCGGCTACGGCTCCATATGCAACACCAATCGACTTCACAAGCCATTGTTCTTCAACGTATGCACCGAAGTCCACGCTTTTCCCGTTATCCGGGACAAGCTGGTACTCAATATCACGGACGCTCTCCGCGGTCAGTACGACGGCGGCCCTATGCCCGCAGCTAAATTTTCATATCTTTACAACCGGTTGTTTTTCGCCACCGATCCTTTTGCCCTCGATTCGGTATGCCACCGGCTGCTGGTGGAGAAACGCAAAGCCATGGATGTCAAGACCAACGAACATCCCCGCTTTACTCAATACCTGCACTACGCCCAAGAGATGGGGCTTGGGATCGCTGATTCCGCGAAAATCCAGCACATAAAAGCATGAATCCAACACCCGCATGAACCTCAAACATTCCCTGATCGCCTGCCTGCTGCTATTCCCGTTCTCCCTGTCCGCTCAAAATATAGACTTTCCCGGCGACGGATTCATCCCAGGGTGGAATCGCGAGAGTCCGGTGAAACGATTCTCGCCGGAAACTCTTTTCAACCATATCGACGGCGGCGCCGAGCTCTTTCTGGAGTTCGGATTCGAAGAACTCCTGGTGCAGAATTATCGCAGCGAATCACATGAGATCGGGATGCAAGTCTACCGGATGCGAGATTCTGAAGCCGCCTTCGGCGTTTATCTGCTTAAAAAAGGGAAAGAGACTCCGCTGAAGACCATTCCCGCCCGCAATTCCTCCGACACGATGCAGTTCACCATTCTCAAGAACGATCACTTCATTCTGATCGATAATTTTCAGGGTGATGAAGATCTGGTGCCTATCATGGTGGAACTGGCACGAAAACTGTTGGAATCCATTCCCGCCGGCGAACCGGTATTCCTACCGAAACACCTGCCCCGCTCAGGGCTTCAACTGGACTCCCTGCTCCTATTCCGCGGCCCTTTTGCGCTTCAGCCGCTCTTTACCTTCGGCGAAGGCGATATCCTTCAGCTCAAGGGGCGGGTCACCGGATTCGCCGTAGAATATGGCGAGCCCGCCGAGTCCTACACCCTGCTTTTCATCCCTTATCCCGAGGAAACCACGGCCCGGGATGCTTTGGCTCACCTCCGTACTCACCTCGATCCTTACCTTAAAGTTCGGTCCTCATCCGAAAAAGGATTCACTTTTCAGGATTACCGCGGTCAATACGGATCGGTTCTCAAACAAGAAAACACGCTTCTTATCAAAATTAATCTCTCTTCCCCTGAAAGCTGAAACCGGAGTCTTCGAACGAAAGGCTTCAGGGTATGCTCAAATCGAGGATATGACGTCATCCCGGATTTAGAGCTTCCACCCGCCGGCGACAATCAGGTTGATTCCGGTGAGATAATCGGCTTCTTTCGATGCCAGGAAGGCGACCGCGGCCGAAACATCATGGAACGTTCCCAAGCGGCCGATCGGGATATCCGCCTGCCGCGGGAGGACACCCCCTTCAATAAGTCCGGGGGAAACCATATTGACCGTAATCCCCGCCGGAGCTTCGTCCCGCGCCGCGCTGCGCGTGAGGATCAGCAGCCCGGTTTTAGCGGCGGCATAAGGGACGATAGTGGAAAACGCCGTCAGTTGCTCGACCCGGCTATAACCCAGGTTGATGATGCGTCCCCACTTCCGGGCTCGCATCCCGGGAAGGACGGCGGCCATGCAGGCCGCGGCACTGATCAGGTTACCGTGGATAACCGCACTCCATTCCGCCATCGAAACTTCCGCCCAAGGCTTGATCAATATCGGTCCGACGTTATTCACCAAAATCGTAATCGGACCCAGTTCGTTCTCCACCGCCTCCACCAGCTCCGCTCCGCCCTGGTCCCGGTTCAGGTCGGCCTGGAAAGCGGCGCTTCGCTTTCCGAGGCTTTTAACGGCCTGAACCGTTTCGGCGGCCCCTTCACGATCGGCTCTGTAATGGATGGCGACGCCCTCCGCCCCTTCCGCCAAACGCAGAGCTATGCTTCGGCCCATGCCGCGGCTGCTTCCTGTTACGAGTACGATTTTTCCATCCATGCCGTCAACTCGACGCCTTTCAGAATATCGAAAGCGTTTTCTCCCTTTGCCGGGATATGAGACTATTATAGGTCAAACCGCTTCTATAATGAAAGCGCCGACAAATCGCCATGGACCTCCTCCTAACCACAAAAGCACTCCCCCCCATCCGATTATAGGGATGAATGGTGTGATAAAGGAAAAGAAGAGCGGCTCATGCATAATTGAGATTGATTTTCTAGGAGCCAGGATATACAATTTTTTATTAAGATGGACAATTCACGAACCAAGCCGAACGTTTCCATCGAAACGCGCGGTTCGAATGTTCATGTGAATCTTTCCGCAAAATATGCTTAATGAAAGAAACCGCATTCATATGAAAAATCAAACTTCAAAAGTTCTCATTACAGGCGGTGCCGGACAGATCGGCTCGGAATTGACGACCTCACTCCGAGCTCTTTATGGAAGCGATCGGGTCATCATGTCCGACATCCGAAACGACATCAAAACCGAACTGCGCGAATCCGGACCCTACGAAATCCTCGATGTCACCGACCCAAGAGCCGTGGCGGCTCTCCTTGACAAATACGACATCGATACGATTTATCACATGTCGGCCATTCTCTCGGCGAACGGGGAAAAGAATCCCCAACTCGCCTGGAATGTCAACATCAATGGCACCCATAACATCTTGGAAGCCGCTCGAGAAAAGAAAGTATCCCGGCTGTTTATTCCCAGTTCCATCGCCGCTTTCGGTCCGGAAACACCGCGTGACGACACTCCACAGGAAACCATCCTGCTCCCGAAAACCATGTACGGCGTCACGAAAGTCGCAGGCGAGCTTCTGTGTGATTATTATGTCATGCACTACGGGATGGACATCCGCGGCTGCCGCTATCCCGGCATCATCAGCTATGAAACACTCCCCGGGGGCGGAACCACCGACTATGCCGTGGCTATATTTTATGGCGCGGTAAAAGACAAGACCTACACCTGCTTTGTAAAAGAAGACACCACTCTCCCGATGATGTACATGCCAGATTGTCTTAAGGCCACCATCGATCTGATGGAAGCTGATTATACCCGCCTCAAACATCACTCCGGATTCAATTTGGCAGGCATGAGCTTCACCGTGGGAGAGCTGGCGGCGGAAATCAAAAAACATATACCGGAGTTCACCTGTAGATACCAACCGGATTACCGCCAGGCCATCGCGGATTCCTGGCCGCGCACCATCGATGATTCGGCGGCCCGTACCGAATGGGACTGGAAGCCCGCATACGATCTCGCTTCCATGACGGTAGACATGCTCCGCGTTCTCCGCCAAAGGCATGCGGAAGGCCGCCTTTCCGGCTGACGCCGACTTGACCATTCATGGAAAGGTACGATACAGGAGTTTTACAAACATGATCCTACTGTGAACATTCGTATTGAAGTCATAGGATAATAAGAACAAGACCCGACTTATTCTATTTCTCTTATCGTACCACCGATCCGCCCGGGTATTCTGGTGTTTTAAGCTCTGCCCCGATTTACTGTCCGTTTTCGCTCGGCCCGACCCCAATTTTCAAAGGGCCCTGCAAAAGCCTGGATGAGCCACGGGCCAAGGTTGCCGTGGCGGCAAGCTTGCAAGCAGCGAGGCATACTTATGTATGTCGAACTGTTTGCAGTGCAGCCGACGTGGTGAGATTGGTTCGCCCGTAGGGTGAAGAATGTCGAAAATTAAATTAAAGATCTTTTGAAAAATTCATTTCGACATTCTTCATGGATCATTCAGGCTAAAAGGTCCAGATAAAGGGATCCGAATCCGTAAGTACGGTTTTGTCGTCTTTCAGCGCCTTCTCTAGATAGAGCGGCAGGGCGAAAAGCGGCCGATGAAGCTCCGGGTGATAGAACTTCAGGTTCTGAACCCCCCGCCGCCGGAGCCGCTCCCGGATCCGATCTTTCCCGGGGTTCCTGGAATCCATCCCCTTGCTGGCCAGCAAAAAACCCCAAGGCATCCCGAAGGAAAAAATACTGGCGGTGTAGGCCCTGACGATGGGAAATACCTCCTCAAGCGTATGCGAACAAGCGGTGAAAAACGCATTGTAATTCGAATTCGTCGTACCGGATTGCATCACGAAAAAACCATCATCTTTCAAAATACGTGATAATCCCATAAAAAATTCGCGTGTAAACAGATGGACCGAAGGTCCCCCCGCCACGGGCTCCGTAAGATCGGAGATGATGACATCAAAATATTTTCGGGTTTTATCGACGAATTTCCGGGCATCTTCAAAACGAACCGAGACCTTGGGATCTTCGAATGCGCTTTCCGACCACTCGGGAAGATACTTCCGGCAGATGGAAACCAATTCGGGATCGATGTCCACCATCAACACTCTCTTTGCCACACGATGCTTGAGGACCTCCCGGAGAACGGCTCCTTCCCCTCCTCCTATCACCAAAATATCGGCAGGTTCCGGATGCACGGCCATTATCGGGTGAACCAGGGCTTCATGATAGATAAATTCATCGACCTGGGCGGATTGAATCTTCTCATCCAGGAACAGCATTTTCCCCATCAGGGGATTAAAAAAACAGTCGACTTTCTGAAAAGAGGTCCGTCCCGAATAAAGCATCCGATCCACTTTAAACGAACGAAGATAGTGTTGTGAAAAGAGTTCGGTGTAGATACTCTTTTTCATGATTTTTCTTTATATTATAGCACCTCCGGCGGAAAAGTTAAAAAAAACCATCGGCAGTGACGGTTTGAGCCGATGACTTGCACCTGATTACCGTCTGGCTTACAATAGGGATTTCCAAAACTGAGCCCTGACAACGCCGGTGTGTGGCCGCACCGGTTAAATCGGCAAGGAGGAGATCGTGGCCATACAAAAACTGGATCAAATCTTCAATCCCCAGCGTATCGCCGTCATCGGCGTCACCACCAATCCCAACAGCGTCGGCGGCAAGGTAATCAGCAACCTGGTCGGCAGCGGATTCCGCGGCGTCGTTTATCCCGTCAATCCCACCAGCGAAGCGGTTCTCGGTATTCAATGTTATCCCGATGTCAACAATCTGCCGAAAACACCAGACCTAGGTGTCATATGTGCGCCCGCCCCTCAGGTCCCAGATCTAGTACGTCAATGCGGCGAAGCCGGTATCCTCGGCATCATCATCATGTCGGCCGGATTTAAGGAAACCGGTGCCGAAGGGGCCGCCCTGGAAGAACAGATCCTGGAAGAGAAGAATAAATTCGACGGAATGCGGATTATCGGCCCCAACTGCCTGGGAGTCATTGTCCCCAGCTTCAATCTCAACGTCAGCTTCGCTTCCGGAATGCCGAATAAAGGTCATGTTGCTTTCATTTCCCAATCCGGAGCTCTCTGCACTTCGGTTTTAGATTGGGCACTGCAAGAAAAAATCGGCTTTTCCTATTTTGTTTCCATCGGGAACACCATCGATGTCGATTATGGAGACCTTATCGATTATTTCGGCGAAGATGAAACCACCAAATCGATCCTGCTGTATATTGAATCGATTTCCTCCGCCCGCAAATTCATGACCGCCGCCCGGGCTTTCGCTCGCACCAAACCGATCGTCGCGTATAAAGCGGGTCGATTCCCCGAGTCCGCTCAAGTCGCGGCTTCTCATACCGGCGCTATGGCTTCCGAAGATGCCGTTTACGACGCCGCCTTCCATCGGATCGGACTGGCCCGCGTTTTCGATATCGGTGAGATATTCGACTGCGCCGAGCTAATCGGGCGGCACAAGATTCCCTTAGGACCGCGCCTCGGTATCATCACCAACGCCGGCGGCCCTGGAGTCATGGCTACGGACGCCCTCATCGCCCTTAACGGAACCCTGGCCCGTCTGTCCGCAGAAAGCCTTGCCGGGCTCAATGCCATCCTCCCTCCCATGTGGTCCCGCCGGAATCCGGTTGATGTCCTGGGGGACGCACGATCCAAACGAATCGCCAAAGCCACGCGGATCGTCATGCAGGATCCGGATGTTGACGCGGTTCTGGTTATCCTGACGCCTCAAGCAATGACAAATCCAACTTCTACCGCCCGCGCCCTCACCACTCTAATCGAAGGCACAAAAAAACCTCTTTTAGCGGCCTGGCTCGGGGGGAAAAGCATGCAGGAAGGCATTAAGATCCTCACCGATGCCGGAATCCCCACCTACTCCACGCCGGAGCGGGCTGTGCG
>Ga0272442_10010807_pt1 | contig 11210 bp, 8 predicted proteins | sample SSMForm2O_FD_200262 | JGI IMG/M metagenome (GOLD analysis project Ga0272442, IMG submission 200262) | Marine sediment archaeal communities from Little Sippewissett salt marsh, Falmouth, MA, United States - SSM-Form-2O | ecosystem: Environmental > Aquatic > Marine > Wetlands > Sediment ...
ACGGTTCCGTCAGTCAATGATGCAGCCGACATCCCCGATCTCCAGCTTTCAAATACGAACTCTAAGACCGATAACCATCGGCTTTGGGGCGAATGGCAAATTCTCATCGATGCGGATCACACGCACGTGGAAGCGATCCCAATTCGATCCGGACGATTCCACCTTAACACTCTCAAGTTCCTCGAAGAAACCTGCACGGACTGTCTGCAGATTACAGGCATTCACAATAACGGTGACAACACGATCGACATGATGGTCCGTATAACCCATCCATTCCCGGGACATCCCGAATACACCGGATTCGATGTAAAGGGGATCATCATGTTCGAGGGGTCGCATGAGATACCCGATAATGTTGCGAAGTATCCCCTCTACCCGCAGAATTACTGGCTTTCCTGGCGATTGATGGGCGATCCGGAGCTCATGAACGCGGACGGCTTCACATATTTATGGAGTCCCTGGTATGATTCCGGCAAGACGCAGCCGATTTTCAATTACCGGGAGGGACGTTTCACAAGTGGAGTTCCGACAGCGAATGTAAACGGATACCTGAATTTTTATTCGCGCCAGGACAGGCATATCTTCGACCACGACGCGAGTGTCACCCGTGTTTACACAATCTGGCTTCCGCCGGGACCTGTAACCGCGGGTTATGCAATCGACGCGTGCTGGGTCCCGCCGGTCAATACCCCTGTAACAAATCCGGTGGTGGATTTCCCCCTCAGTGCCAATCAACCGGAGGCGTATCGTTTCAAGTGCGTTATCAACAATGGAGAGCCGATTACGGTTGATGATCCCTGCTGCAGAGGAGATGATGGAATCTCCAGGGCTAGGGCGGAAATTTACACATGGTATGTTCCCGACGATGGGTGGCCAACTTACAGGTGGGTTGGAATCTGGAATGAGAAAATTAATTATCAGAAGGTTGGATTCTGTGCACCTTCATGTGATGGACCACCAGAGTGGCGTTGCTTAGGCTACTACCCTTTCGATGTTCATAAGGACGGAGTGTATCAGCTTGTGGGAATCGAATATCACGCATCGGACCCGCCGCCAATCTACCTGGTTTATTACCCGGCGTTCGATGTGTTTGAAATAGAAATCGATATGGAATAGCAGTCAATTGCCTCGGTCAACAAAATGATAAAAAGCGGGGACAGCTACCTTTACAGCGTGACGCTGTAAAGGTAGCTGTCCCCATCGTTCTTTTATCAGGGTAATTACAAATCCCGATAGCTGGAAGCTACCGACACATCAGGCCTCATTCATGCGTGCCCTCTATCGACTCAATCGCTGCCGTAGCGGCTTCCCTTACATAACCGTACTCATCCGTCTCCGCTGCTGTCCTCAACGCATCGAGTGCTCCCGAGCCTTCAGTGCCGAACTGCCCGAGCGCCCATGCGGCTTCACGTCTCACCAGCGGCCTATCACCGGTAAGAGCGCGAATCAGATCATCGATAGCTCCGCTCGATGCAGGCGCGATCTGTCCGAGCGATTTCGCCGCTGCGCGCTGTACTTCCTCGTTCTCGTCGCCAAGGGCTGCCGCGAGTTCATCGGTGACCGATCCCGCGCCCGCCCCGAATGCTCCCAGAGATGTCGCTGCCTGGGTCCGTACCCTGGCATCCTCATCCATCAGAATGCCAGCGATCTCATCCACGACTCCCTCCGCCTTCCCGATTCCCTCGAGGCTGAGCATCGTCTCTATCCTCGTCTGTGGATTCTCGTCTTCCAGGTACCCGAGCAGCGACGGGATTGCGGGTTCCGATACCGATCCCATTTCGCCCAGTATCCTCATCGCGTACCATTGAAGATCCCCGACCCTGAGCGCGGCTGAAAGCATCGCGACAACATCCGGTGTAGGGGAGATGTCTCTGAGCGCGTACATGATCAGAATCTGCTCGTTCTTGGTCGCCCGGGTGAAATGGCCCTTGAGCGGATCTATCGCATCGGTTGCGTCGGGACCGATCTCCTGCAGCGCGGTTATTGCGCCGTAACGTATCGCGTAAGTATCGCTTCGAAGCGCGTCGATAAGATCGGGAATAGCGGGCTGCCCGATCCTTGCGAGTACATGCGCCGCCCCGATCTGGGCGTCCCCGCCTTCACCCAGCGCCTCTATAAGGTCCGGTACTGCGTCCGGACCGAGCTCCGCAAGCCTTCGTATAATCTCGTTCTGGTTAGGCTGCTGGGGCTGTCCTAAAAGCGCTATAAGACCATCTGTATCGTTTGGAAGGTCCGGTACCGGTGATCCCCCGTTGCCGGATCCATTCTGGTTCTGCGGACATGCCAGTCCCCCCAGTACCAGCAAGGCGCAAGCTATGATAATGCTGTACCTTATGTTAATCCTCATGTTTGCCTGGCCTCCTTCAGGGCTCTGAAAGCTTTTATTTCAAGTGTAACGGCGAAAGAGTATAGCGCAAGAGAGAGTTTTTTTGCCAGTTTGAAGAGGGACTTCGGGGACCCGACGATGGGGACAGCTACCTTTCAGGCCTCAGGCCTGAAAGGTAGCTGTCCCCGCCCTGGACCTTCACCTCTGTTTCAGCAACAGAAAACCGTCCCGATTACGGGACGGCTTGCGAGACCATAAAATCTGTTCCTGAAGGATCACCCTCTGCCGCTTCGCCGGTTGATACGGCTGGACGGCTTGATCCTCTTGTTCAGTGTGTTGCAGGGACCTTGCGAATAATCGGACGTATCATTCCCGGTACTCACCGGTTCGGTATGAATCCGGATGAGGAGGGGACACGTACGGATCAGAGTCCCGGCGTTGCGTTCGGGTCAGACTTCGATCCGATGTTCGCGCTTGCGATTTTTCGGCGGAAAAAGCTTTTCCGGAGCGACCTTCAAAGCCCGGGCCAGCTTCTGCTTGGTAAGCTCCATCGGCTCCGAGAGCTGATTCTCGATGAAACTGATGGTTACCTGGCTGACTCCACTGGCTTTCGCAAGCTCTTTCTGGGTCATTAGCTTCTTCACTCGATAGTCCCTGAGATAGTTCATGCTCGCTCCTCCATAGCGTCGTCTTTTTGTTGGCGTCATGGCGTCTCTATTTCCTTTAAATGCCCTTCTGGTCCGATGCGCCTTCACCCGTTACTGCCTCTTCATCAGTGCAGGCTCTTTGTATACGTTCCAGGTCGAGCAGATAATATTCCCTCTTGTCCACCTCGATTATTCCCGTTAACAGCTCGCCAGGCGCTCCATTCGCTCCCGGTGGCAACGGGCATACGGCACAGGGGTCAAATTCGATGATATCCAGCAGTTCATCCACAATAAGGCTTATTGGACTATCCCCGATTTCGATTACCAGCAGCGACATCTCGCTTACCGGACAGACATCCGGTGGACGTCCAAGGAGATCGAGTACCGGCACCTGTCCTCTCGCGCTCGTGAACATTCCGATAAGAATTTCCGGCCCGTCCAGACAGGGATCCAGCTCGGGACGCTCAACAATCTCCTGTACCTGCATCAGGTCGCAGGCGTAATGCCTGTCACCCAGCCGGAGTGTTAAATGCGTTTGTCTCTGGATATTTTTTTCGTCAAATGACATTGACCCTCACAACAAGCAAGCCGGTCATTCATGTGCACGAAAGATTCCAAACACAAAACAACCGTTCTTAGGACTCCAGAATTCTTTCACAGACTCCTGAATCCGGCTTTAACAGCGACAATTGCTCTTTGGTAAATTTTCGCTTTCTTTGCATGTCCGTATGAAGGCGGGGCATTCGGCGGATTTTCTGTCCTCCCTCACTGAGTGCGGGGTCGTATCGGCCATGGGGGATTTTTTGTCCTCGGTGAGACTTATTCGGACAAAATGTCTTTCAGTCCGATTCAGCCATACGTTACCCCTGTACCGCACCGTCACCGGGATTGCCGATTTTTGTGTGTTCTCCTTCCTTACCTTCGGTTAATGAAATGCAACCTTCATGCCATTGCGTCTCCAGCCCATCTATTAATGAAATAGAAAAAAGCCCCGCACTGAATGGCGGGGCTGGATTATTCCCAGGATTTCTATGTGATGCTATGGACCCGCTCCGAACAACGTCCTGAATGCGTCCGGTACCTGGTAGATAAGGAACTGGACACGTCCGATCAGCAGACTCACACGAGCCATGACCGTATATCCGAACGCCGCGCCGAACGAGACCATGATGAACCAGATCCCGACCGTCCCCAGCTTTCCGACCAGGCCCTTGTGCTCGATCGAGAAGTAGAAATAGAACAGCACGCTCAGTACGCCGAGGAAGACGATCCAGAGGCTTATCGTATCAAACCACCATAAGCCGCTGGCGGTATTAACCGGCATTACCCAGAGCTGCCGTATCGTTGAAAACAGCTGCTCGAGGATGTTCCCGTTCAGTACCGCCGGGATGGCGAGTCCGGAGCCGATTCCAATAACGAAAGCCATCGGGGTACGGCTCAGCCACGCCACCTCCCTTATGAACCGGGCGAGCATCATTATGCCCAGTATGGCCGGAATGATGAGAATGTAATCCCGCTGGTAGAAAAACGGGATTACAAACATGGGCCTGAGGACGTTCCACCACTCGATATTGACGAGGTAGCCGACCGAAACGCCTACGTAGAGATGCTCTCCAAACTTGTAGAAGGGATTGTCCTTGTACAGGAAGGAGTACATCATCAGGGTGAGCGCTCCTGCGATGATTATGCCGATTGCCTGTGCAGTTGTAATGGTTGTCATTGTCGTTCACCTCATCCTTTCTTCCTTGTCAGGAAATAGAAGACATTGGCAATAACGACGAGGAAGACGATTAACGCGTGCACCGACGACTGCGCGGTCATACCGGCAAGAGCGCGGTCGGGATGTCCTCCCAGCTGCTCGTATTCTGCAGCTCCTTTAAGTCCACCGATCAGGCCGTTGAGCTGACCGGTATTGAGATACGGATAATACTGGGTGGCGGAAACAGCCGTACATCCGGCGCCCAGGGTGAAGTGGTATCTCTGTACGCCGTAGATTACCCACCAGTCGATGGTGGATCCGGCGGCCAGGTCTACCACGTAGTCGAGGTCGCCGAGGGAGTTAATCTCCTCCAGTATCTCCATACTGGCGGTTGAATTACCGCGATAGTCGGTGGAGAAGGCGGTGCGGATATCCTGGCCCGCTGCAATAATTACCAGCGCGCCCCCGACCTGGTAGCCGTAATTCACGTATTCGATGCCCGATCGTATGCCATCCGGAAACATCTCGCTCTCGCTGTAATCGAGCTTGATCGTATCGAATGCACGTTCGATCAGGGCCGCTCCATTCGGCCATAGGGTAAACGACATGACCTTGATGCCCCTGTCGAAGCAGTGTCGGTAAAGGGCCAGGGTCATGGGATAAAGCTCCGCTTCGCTCGCGGGATCGTAGTCCAGTACGATCATTACGGTCGAACCTTCCGGGAGTGCGTCGATGTAGTTGTAGACGCTTCTTACCTCGGGACTGACATTGACCGGAAGGATAACGCCGATGACGATGGGGATAATCACCGATATCGCCACAAGCAGGAATATGTAGCGACGGTCAAGGGTGGTGATCCATTCCATCCAGTTCTGCTTCTCTTCCATCAGTCACCACCTCCCATGTAGGTTCTTTCGATTCCGAATATGATCCTTAATGATGTCGAGATCATGCCCAGCCCGATTCCGATCATAATTCCTCTCTGGGCCGCCATCGATGGATTGTTGAGAATCCATCCGGTCAGCCAGGGAAGGAATTCCTCCTCACCACCAAACGGGTGGTATCCGATCAGGAATGCCCCCAGCGGTACACGTCCCAGCATGACGATAATTGCCGTCAGGAGAAGCACGGTCGCTTCCCTCGTACGAGCGCGAAATGCGCGGTACGCTGCCGAGGCGATGTAGAACGCCAGAATCGAGAACATTGTCGCCTGCATGGGGACGAACAGGTACTGGTACATCCACAAGAAGGGCACGAATACCTCGACCTGCCCGATCACCTGTCCGCTGGCGTTCAGCGTGGGTATCGGGGGTTCGTTACGTATGCCCCAGATCAGGCCGGCAAGCGCCATCGCGAAAAATCCGACATAGACGACGACGCTGAATCCCCAGCCGGGAGATCGTCTTCTGAGTTTGTGGAAATGATGGTTCAGAAGCGAGTAGATTCCCAGCAGGAGTGCGAAGCCTGCGATTACCCGGTTCCACTGGGTTACATCCGACAGGAAATTACTCGATTCCCTTGTCGGGATGTAGAACTGGAAGAACATTGCGACGCCCATAATGAAGGCGACGGCAATAGGAATGTGTTTTCTGACTAGTTGCATCTGTCGTCACCTCCTTAAAAGGCCTGGAAGAGCTGTTTGATGAAATCGATATTCGCAAATATCAGCAGCGTGCCCACGAAGGTCATTATCATCAGGATCATCTTCGCGAAGTCCTGCCCCTTCAGCGAGCCCATGAGTAATGGCTCTCGGCTCAGGTAGGCGCTTGCTGCATACAGCTCTTCTCCGATCAGGGTGTAGTCGCATGCTGTGATAAAGAAGGGCAGCTGCGCCAGAGCGTCCGTGCCCGCGATCTGGATCGCGCCCGTGGACGCGCCCGTTTCAGCAAGCAGAAGACTCTCCGCGTAGAACATGCCCATGAAAAAGTTCGTCGCCGGCTTCTCGCGCACCATTATTCCGTCGACCGCGGCGGTGTACGCAAACTGGTCGTCCGTAAGGAAGAAAACATCGTCCTTGTTGTAAGCATCCGGACGTCCGGCGTCGATATACGCTTCCTGCACCACTTCCTGGCAGACCGCCATTACGATGGGGTCACGCGACGGGACCATCAGTCTCGTCTCGTAGTCCGCTATCTTCCTGGCAACCTGCCCCAGTATGTTGAAACTCGCGATTGTCGCGATATCCGATACATAACCAAGACCCGTCGTGTAGAGTATCGGACGGCCCATCTCTGTTGCGCGTCCGATCGCTTCCTCCACATGGTCGAGTCCCGCGATTCGCCTGAGGAACAGGCTTGCGCCCGATCTGGCACGCAGAATGAAGCCCATGACTCCGGCGCATATCAGCAGAGCCCAGAGCGCACTATTAGTACGCGAGACGTTCCAGATGTTCGCATTGGCGACCATTGGACCAATCTCGCTGCCAACCATCCACTCGTCCGGGGGAAGGTCTCTTATGGACAGATGGATCATGTCCTCTTCCATCGCGCCTTCGCCGACCGGATCGGCTGTCATCCAGCGGTTGGTGCCCTCGATCCGGTTCAGGCTTCCAAGCCCTGTGGCATTGCCGCCTGGATCATGCACGTAAATCGTCTCCTCATCCGGATGATGATTCACCAGCGTAAGCGTCCCGTCCTGATTTACCGTGGCGGTGATGAAGAATTCGGGATTCGACCCGTATTCCACGTTAATCGCTTCGGCTATCACACGGGCATTGTCAATCGACAGGTTGCCTTCATCCGTAGGACCGTATGGGATCTGCGATGGAATCGCATAACCCGCAGGCACAACGTACAGCCTGAAATAATGCTGGAACCGGTTATCGGGAACCTGCTGCTCGTTGCCCGACGCGTCGATCTTCACCAGCCCTAAGTCATCCGCGTCCGGCTGAATCTCCATTACAGCCTTCGCCATACCGCGTACAGGTGCGGTGAAGAGGATGAAATACGGTTTGGTGGTTGTGACTTTCTGCGGTATGAACGGTGAGTTACCCTGGAATACATGATTCCACGGTGCTGATGGCTGATTGGGATCCAGACCCATGTATTCAAGCTGGATTTTCTCCCCGAAGAAAGGTCGCAGATCCGCGAAGACCGGAAGATTTTCCCAGTCCTCGATCCGCTCGTCGAATATCCTCGCTGAGACGATCAGCCGGGGCGTACCGTTCGGATCGGGTATGAACTTGTCCGGATCATCCGGATCGGGTACCGCTACCACCGGATTTTCCGGATCGGGCGAAATACTGTACGAGTAAACCCCGGTAGCGGGATAGTAGTTCTCGTACATGCTGTAGTGATCGTTCGACCCATGGTTCCTTTCCGAGAGGAAGAATCCGAAATTACCCGGATCCTGCCAGATATACTGGGCGTTGGTGGGTATTGAATCGGTCTGCTCCCAGTTGGATGTTCCATTGCCGATCTCGGATGCGTGATATACCCGGTACTCGTAGCCCTCCGTTTCATCCGATGGAGAGCTGGCCCATGTAATGGCGAACGCGCCGCCTTCATCGTTCCTGCGGTCGTTCACCTCAACATAGGCAGGCTTCTCAAAACTTAGCTGTTCGGGTTGAGGCACTGGTTTGATTATTTCTTCAAACAGTGCCACCGGTTCGGTGAGAATTTCCTCCTCGACGTTGTTCTCTCCTCCGAACCCCGCTTCTTCTACGGCCTCGCCTGCCGGAGTTTCTCCTTCGTCCGCTGCATCATCCTGCGCCGTCGCCATCATTGGCAACAGCAGGATGAGCGCGAGGAGCAGGCAGACGGGCCATAACTTGCCGCCAATCCTGGGAATTGTTCTCATAAACACTCCTTTGGCGCTCGCAAGAACTGCCGCGAGGTAGTATTTAAAGCTATATGAACGGCGTTACGCCGGTTAGTCCTCTATTATCTCCACATTCGCCCTCGGTACGATGAAATCGGTCCCGTCCGCCAGCGTGACCTCCATCACCCGCACTTTCGTCTCCGATTCCATCACCATCAATTCCGGTATCAAGCGCTTCACTTTTCCGAGCTTTCCGAAATTCGGCTCCCGGATGATTCTCACCGGGTCGCCGCCCTTGACTCCATCTTCCGCCTTGGTCGCGGCTTCTTCCTCGGTCGAAATCAGGTTCTCGGGAAGAGCGATGATGATTTCCGGACGGATGACGCCCGCTCGTATCTGCGTCGCTCCCGATATCGACGCCCTCAGGCCTTCCCGCTCCTTCAGAAGCGCGAACGTCCTGTGCGCCATGTCGATACGCCCGAAGCCCTCGGTGATTACCAGCGTCGTGCCAATATCCTCGTGTCCGGTAATCGCGACTCCCAGATCGTACCCGAGAAGCTCCTTCAGATCCCGGTCACCCATGCCGGCAGAGATGATTCCCGCCAGTCCGGCATCGATGCCTTTCCTGATTGTCTCAATCGATATATAGCTTCCGCCGACGACCACTTTGCCTTTATGTTCGGGCTTGATATGCTCCGGGAGAAGCTCCTCGCCCGGATTGTCCACTGCGACCACAATATCACCGCTGGTCTCTCCGCCAACCCCGAAAATGCCCTGTATGAAGGTGGCGGTCGCTTTAACCTTGACTCCCTCGTCCGGGAATACCTCGGTGACAATCCCGTCGACGTACGCCTTGACGATTACCGGCTGCGGAGGCTCTCTCAGGATTACCTGTCCGGTCACCTCCGACACCTTCTCGACACTGCCGTCGATCGGTGACTTCACCCGGCTTACAAGGAATTTCAGAAACGGCAGCAGCGGCTTTGTCTCGGCGATTACTTCATCCTTCTTGATCTTCTCGCCGGGCTGCTTCAGCATCAGCTCGGGAACCTCATCCGCTTCGCTGCCGAGAAGCCCCATGACGTTCACTATGGTAACGGAACCGGGAAGCTCGGTTTTGGCCACAATTGTGTCAGCGGTAACATGGTCGCCGACCTTTACCTCCACATTCCCCTTCAGCGGAAGAATTCTCTCTTTTTCGATTTCAGCCTGGCGCGTGACGCGCAGTCCGGGGGTATATGCATGTGCCATCTCAGTTACCCCCCTTCCGCTCGGGATAAGCATCGAAGGCCCTGGTCCATGTTTCGAGTTGTTTCACCCGCTCGCTCCGCTCAGTCGCGAATTTTATCGGCCTCCCGCGCGCATCCAGCAATATCCCTACAACGCCTCCGTAAATCTCGCCTTTCACGGGACGGCCCCGTCCCGCTCCCATATCAAGGTTCCTGGACGGGGTTATTGTCGCAGTGCCGCGTAACGGGAGTCCCTTATCATTAAGACCGTAGGGAATCAATTTCAAATCCCCGAAATTCAATTCGCCTTCCATCGTCTCCCCGGTCTCCAATTCAAGCTTGTAACTGAATGCCTTGTCGCCGAACCGCATATCGCCCACCGGTGCGAAACAGGTGCCGAGATAGATGATGCAGTCCTTGTTGAAAACCTCGGTCGCGGCCTGGTCGTGCACTTCGGTGAGTACTCCGAGATGCGGCATCATGAAAATCGAGTCGACCGCCAGACGTGTCGTGCCTTCCGGCTGGAACGCATCCACCAGCAGCATCATCGACTGGCTGCGCCTCGGCGCGTGACTCATCACTCCACCGCTGCCCACCAGCAGATCCAGCTCCATCATTTTAATGAGCGTGCCGCCGGTCGATTCCTGGTCGAACGCCGCTGCGATATCTCGCTGCTGCTGTATTCCTTTCAGGCCGGTCGCCAGCAGCTTATGCTGCTCGAATGCCAGCCTGAGTGCCTCGCGAGCGAGTCCCTGCTCGATTATCAATTCATCCAGAAGCTGCGGGATGGTCGTCGGTCGGATCATCTTGTTCTTGATCCGGTTGCGAAGGTCCTCCTCCTCGATATCGAACGATGCCCATCGCATGACATTCTCAAGCCCCGCTTCGGCCATGACGTTCGATACCGAGTAGCTCATACCCAGGTTAGCAGACACCGACCGGTTAAACAGCCCTTCTCCTTCAACACTGAAGTAGGAGAAGACGTCGGTCGTCGCGCCGCCGATGTCGACACCGATTACATTTATGTCTTCCTTCTGCGCGATTGTCCTGATAATCAGCCCGACAGCCGCGGGTGTGGGCATGATCGGCGCGCCGCACCAGTCGATGAGCTTGTTGTAGCCCGGCGCCTGCGCCATTACATGCTCCTCGAACAAATCCTGTATCTTCATCCGCGCTTCCCATGGATTTTCCTGTTCGAGTGTCGGACGGATGTTCGCTGTAATGGTTAGCGCGAATTTCCCTTCCAGTGTCTCGCGAATCTTATCCCTCGCCTTCACATTGCCCGAGTAGATAATCGGGAGCTGGTAGGAAATTCCAAGCCTTGGACGAGGATCGGCGGCCGCTATCTGCTCGGCCATTTCGACGACCTTGCTTTCATCGCCGCCGTCCGTACCGCCCGCAAGCAGGATCATGTCCGGACGCAACGCCCGTATTCTCTCGATCCGCTCGTGCGGCAGGCGTTTGTCGTTGATTGCGAGTGCGTCCATGACAATCGCGCCGGCACCCAGCGCGGCACGCTCGGCGGATTCGGCCGTCATCTGGAGCACTAC
>Ga0272442_10010808_pt1 | contig 11209 bp, 8 predicted proteins | sample SSMForm2O_FD_200262 | JGI IMG/M metagenome (GOLD analysis project Ga0272442, IMG submission 200262) | Marine sediment archaeal communities from Little Sippewissett salt marsh, Falmouth, MA, United States - SSM-Form-2O | ecosystem: Environmental > Aquatic > Marine > Wetlands > Sediment ...
CTGTGGTTGATCTTTCATTCCCGCCAAAAAGATGGCGGACGGACAGCCAAAACGAGCCGGCACAAGCGTGCCGTTTTTTAGCCTCCCCGCTTCGCGGGCAGTTTTAAAACCACCGCCTTCGGCGCGGTGGATGTTACCCAAGGATAAGCGAATGTAGCTCAGTTGGTAGAGCGCCAGCTTCCCAAGCTGGATGTCGCGGGTTCGACTCCCGTCATTCGCTCATTTTTTTTCGGCAGCAGTTACAATTCCAAAAATGAAGGAGGTTCGTTATGCACGCAGCGAAACTTCAGAACATTTGTATTTGTCTCCTCATGCTGGCATTGCCCCTGGCTGTGACCGCCCAGGGATATGTTCAGCAGGTCGGCGCCGCCGGTAACGTGGACTGGACATCACAGGTGGTCCGCTGCACGGGCATCGGTGCACCCAATCCCAATGCCCCGCTCAGCGCCCAGCGGGCCGGCGCACTCAGGGCGGCCAAACTGGATGCCCAGCGCAATCTGCTGGAAACGATCAAGGGTGTGTATCTGACATCCGAGACAACGGTGGAAAATGCCATCCTTATGGGAGATGTCATTATATCCCGCGTTGAGGGAACCATCCGGAACGCCCGTGTCATCGATACCAGGTATATGTCCACGGGTGATGTGGAAGTGGATATGGAAGTGCCGCTGACGGGTGTGATTTCGGATGCCATTCTGCCCCAGCAGTTCGGCGGCGGCGCCCTGATGACCGGCGGCGGACTCTTCTGCCCGGTCTGCGGCCAGCCCTGGCCGGCGGGGAAACCGGTGCCGGCAGGTGTGACCCTGGTTCAGGGCGAGGCGGAAAATGTGTCCGGCACAGGCGGTGTGTATACCGGATTGATCGTGGATGCCCGGGGACTGGGTATACGGCCGGCCATGGCGCCTCAGTTACTGGATGAACGGGGTGATGAAGTATATGGATCCCGGTTTGTGACTCGGGAGTACGCAGTGGATATCGGCATGGTTGGATATGAGAAAGACATCGACCGCGCACGGATGAATGAACGGGTTGCCGACAATCCCCTTGTTGTCAAGGCACTGGAAGCATCGGGGGCGAACCGGGCGGATCTGGTCATCAGCGCTGCGGATGCGCAGAAAGTACACAACGCTGCAACGAACATGAATTTCCTTCAGCATTGTAAGGTGATGTTTATCCTGGATTAAAACAAATTGACCCACCGAATACCATTCGGGAGGATAAAATGATGAACCGCGTACTCAAAATATCCATTGTGGCCATGGCCGCCGTTGCTCTGATTATCTGGGGCTGCGGACCCAAACCCATTGCCAGGGAGTCGGTGCTGGACACACCGGACAATCACTATGCCCAGGGACTGCGTGAACTCAGGTCCGGAGATTTGACGGAAGCAGCCGGTGAATTTCAGCGGGCCACAGACCTGAATCCCGATTATCCGGGCGGATATGTGGGCATGGGACTGGTCTTTGCTGAAAAGAAAGATTATGAAAATGCACTGAAATCGGTCGGAAAAGGCCTGGACAGGGACAATACCTTTACAGACGGATATATTGCCAGGGGACGCATCCTCGCCATGCAGAAGAAGGGCGATGACTGGCTGAAAGACGCCGTGAAACAGTTTGAGAGAGCCCTCGAAACGGATGCCGGTTCGGAAGAGGCCTATTTCTACATGGGCAATGCCTATATGGATGCCTATGATTTCACACAGGCGGCCGAATCCTATAAAAAGGTCATTGAACTCAAAGGCGACCTGTCGCAGCAGGCCAATGATCAGTGGGAACTCATCCAGAAAATACAGCGGGCCGCACCGGGCACCAAAATAGGCGCCAGAATCGCTTTGATACCCGAGATCGACCGTGCGGACCTGGCCGTTCTGTTTGTCGAAGAGCTGAAACTGGTTGAGCTTCTGAAAAAAAGGCAGCCGAAAGTGTATGATACGGCTTTCCGCCCGCCCGATGATCCCACCCTGGTGCAAGCGGCAGCGCGGGCTGAAGCCCCCGTCGCGACGGATATCGCGGATCACTGGGCCAAAAACTGGATTGAGGATGTCATCAAGGCCGGCGCCATTGAAACATATCCGGACGGCACATTCCGGCCGGATGACAAAATCACACGCTCCAATTATGCCATGTTTCTGCAGAACGTGCTGATAGCGGTCACCGGAGACAACAGTCTGGCCACCAAGTACATCGGTTCGGTTTCCAGATTTCCGGATGTCAATCCCAGTCATTACGCCTACAACGCCATTTGCCTGGTGGTGGACCGCGGCATCATGAAAGCCGATACCATCGACGGCGCTTTCGGCATGACGGAGCCGGTTTCGGGAGCGGATGCGCTCCTGATTATCCGGGAGCTGCAGAACGCCCTGCGAATGACATTTTAAGTCATTGGAGGTTCCATTGTGAAGCAAGTGATTCGGGCAGCGATGCTGGTGCTGCTGATCCCCGTGATATGTGCTGCACAGGATTCCACGGAAGCGGAAACACAGGATATTGTGGCATCGGGACTGGGATCCATTCTGCAGGGGGATGTGGCCCATGCCCGGGATGATGCCATCGAGGATGCGCTGCGACGCGGCCTGGAGCAGGCCATGGGCATGATGATCGAGGCGGAAAGTCTGGTTGAGAATTTCCAGCTCATTGAAGACAATATTTACAGCAAGACTTCGGGCTATGTGCAGACATACGATGTGCTCCGTGAAGGCAAGCGGAACGAACAGCTCTATGAAGTGACGCTGCGTGCCAGAGTGAAGACAGCAGCCCTGCAGGATGATCTCGACGCCATTGCCACGCTGATGCGCCGGAAAAACACCCCGCGCATGATGGTGATGATTCAGGAAAGCAATATCGGCGAGGCACCGGGCCTGTCCGGCTATCTGGAGGCCGATATGAACAATGCGGAAACCGCCATTATGGATGGCATGATGGCAAAGGGATTCCGCTTTGTGGATCAGGCCGTGGTAAAACAGAACCTCGACAGGTCGGTTGTCGCGGCCATTCTGGAAGGAGACACCAGGCAGGCCGCGGACCTGGGCCGAAAGGTCAATGCCGAGGTTGTGATTACCGGCAAGGCCATGGCCAAAGCCACCGTGGTGGATGTATACGGTATCCGGCAGCGCTCCCAGCAGGCCACTGTCAATGTTCGTGCCATCCGCACCGACACGGGCGATATCATCGCCACATCTTCGGCACAGGGCGCCTTCCCGCATATCGATGATATGGTGGGCGGTACCAGGGCCATTCAGAAGGCCTGCGAAAAAATCACCGGGGATATGGTCGAAAAAATACTGAATCAGTGGCAGGCCGATGTCTCCACCGGTGCTGCCCTGACACTGAATGTCCAGAACGTGGCCGATTACGGCCAGCTGATCAAATTCAAAAACGCGCTTGAATACTATGTCCGGAACCTGACATCGGTATCGCAGCGGGATTTTTCCGGCGGACTGGCCACTTTTGAAGTGGTTATGACCGGCAACAGTGATGATCTGGCCCAGCGTTTGTCCGGTAAAACCATCGAAGGGATCCGGATATCCGTTATCGGGATGACGCAGAACAGTGTGACCGTGAGGCTGTCATCCGCGAGTGCGGTAACAAACGAATGAGGTATGCCATGAAACACAGACCATGGATGATTTTGATCGCGTGCCTGCTTGTTTTCGCCGTGTCCATGCCGGCCGGGGCCCAGCTTAAAAAACGGGTGGCGGTTTTTACATTCGAGGACAAAACCGACAAGCAGTGGAGCTGGTGGGACGGGCGTCATCCGGGTGACGGCATGGCCGACATGCTGACGACCGAACTGGTCAAATCCGGTAAATATCTGGTTGTCGAGCGCCAGGAGATTGCGGGCATCATCGCGGAACAGAAGCTGGGGCAGGAAGGATTTGTCACGCCGGAGAGTGCGGCCGAAGCCGGCAAGCTGCTGGGTGTGGAGCTGGCCGTCATCGGGGCGGTCACGGAGTTCGGCCATTCCAGGGGCGAAACGGGCGGACGCATTCAGGGAGTCGGCGTCGGCGTGAGCAGCCAGAAAGCCACCGTGGCCGTGGATATCCGTTTTGTCAATACCACCACGGGCGAAATTCTGGCCGCCGAAACCGTTCGCCGTGATGAGTCCAAGAGCGGTATCCGGTTCAGTTCCGACAAGCTGGCATTTAACAACCGGAATGATTTTGACAATTCCATTATCGGAAAGGCCACCAGGGAAGCCATCAATGACATCGTTGTCCTGATCGATAACCAGATGGCCCAAATGCCCTGGGAGGGCAAAATCATTCTGGTGCAGGGCACCAGTGTCTATATCAAGCCCGGCGCCGATGCCGGCGTGCAGGTGGGTGATTCCTTTACCATCTATTCCCAGGGACAGGCACTCATCGATCCGGACACGGGCCTTTCACTGGGAAACGTCGAATCCAAAATCGGCACCATTCAGGTCACCTCTCTGGTCAGCGGCGGCAAGGCCGCCCAGGCGGTGGTCAAATCCGGATCGGGCATGAGCAAGGGAGATCTGGTCCGTCTCCAGTAAATGACAATGAACAAAGACAAGGAGGGTGGATATTCCATCCTCCTTTTTTTATATCTTGACGGCTGTTCTTGAATCGGGGAGGTTAACAGCGCCATGGAAAGCGGTCGCCGTATTGTCACGGAAATTTCCATATTTGTGCTTCTTGCCGCATTTTTGTACGTCACCCATCAGATCCATTCACCGATTCTCATCGGTGCCCTGCTGCTGTTCCTGCTGTTCAGCACACGGGAGAGCCCGCTCGCGTTTCGTCTCGGATTCGCGGTTCTGGTGATTCTGCTGGTCTGGTTTTTTATCAATGCCCAGCGGGTGCTGTTTCCGTTTATCGTTTCCTTTGCCCTCGCCTATCTTTTTGATCCCATTGCCGACTGGATGGAAAAGCACCGGATCCGGAGAAATCTGGCCGCCCTGATTATCCTGATCGTGGGACTGGGATTCATGGGGCTGATGAGTGCGATTCTGATTCCCAACCTCATCGGTGAAATACAGTCGCTGATCAGGCAGATTCCGGGGCTGGCGACAAGAACCTACGATATGGTCAAGACCCATCTCAGGGATGTTCTGGATTTTCTGAAAGTGGACAAAACCCGCTTCGAGCAGAGTATGCTTCAGGAGATACCGAAACGGGCGGAACAGGTGCTGTCCAATGTGCTGAAGGGCATCACGGGCCTGGGTGCGTTCCTGGGGCAGCTTGTGAATGTCATTCTGATTCCCATCCTGACCTTTTATTTTCTGAAGGATTTCAACCGGTTGAAATCATGGGCCATGGATTTTGTGCCGAAGCGTTACCGGAATGCGACGCATTTCTACATGTGGCGGACCAACCGCATTCTGGGCGGATATATCCGGGGTCAGCTCATTGTCTGTTTCATTGTGGGCGTGCTCATGGGAACCGGTCTGGCCGTTCTGGGGCTCGATTTTGCGGTCCTTCTGGGCATCCTGACCGGTCTGCTCAACCTGATTCCGTTTCTCGGATTCTACGTCAGTCTGGTAATCGCCCTGCTTACGGGATTTTTCGCAGCCAATCCGTGGATTGCGATGCTGAAGATCGCCATTCTCTTTTTTGTGATCCAGGCCATTGAAGCCTATGCCATCACACCGCGTGTGGTGGGACAGCGGGTCGGCCTGCATCCGCTGGCCGTGATATTTTCTGTGCTGATTTTTTCACGATTCCTGGGATTCTGGGGTCTTTTGATCGGGGTACCCACGGCGGCTGTGATCAAGTTTATTATCGATGAAGCGAAGCGCCGTCGAAAATGGAGAGAAATGCTTGATTCAAAAACAATCGCTAAGAATAGAGAGCGTTCAGAAGGGAAGCCCGGCCGCAAAAAGAGGAATCCGTCCGGGTGACCGGCTGATCTCCATCAATGGTCATCCGGTCCGGGACATCATCGATTACCGGTTTCACGCGGCCGATGAAGCGGTGCGAATGGTTCTGGAGCGGGGGGACGGGGCCGTTTACGACGTTCTGTTCGAACATGAGGCTGATCCGGGCATTGCTTTCGAACCCATGCATTTCGGATGCTGCGGGAATCACTGTATTTTTTGTTTTATCGACCAGAATCCCCGGGGACTGCGAAAGACACTCTATTTCAAGGATGAAGATTACCGCCTCAGTTTTCTCCATGGCAACTACGTAACCCTGACGCGCACCGGCCGGGCCGATCTGGCGCGTATCGCGGCCCAGCGTCTCTCGCCCCTGTATATCTCCGTTCATGCCGCGGACCCGGCGGTCCGGACAAAAATGCTGGGCCTTTCGTCCGACGATCATCTCATGGATAAAATCCGGTTTCTCGCGGACAGCCGCATCGAACTGCATGCCCAGATCGTGCTCTGCCCGGGCATCAATGACGGCCGGGTGCTCGCGGAGACCCACGATGCGCTCCGCGCGTTTTACCCGCAGATGAAATCCCTGGCCGTGGTCCCGGTGGGCCTGACCCGCCACCGCAAGGGCCTTCCGGATCTCCGGGCCGTGGACGCAGGCACGGCCCGGCAGGTGATCGGCGGCATTCATGTTCTGCAGGAACGCAATATCAAAGAACTGGGCGGGCCGTTTGTGTTTCTCGCCGACGAGTTTTATCTTCTGGCCGGTGCGCCCCTGCCGCCCGCGGCCCGTTACGGGGAGTTCTGGCAGATTGAAAACGGGGTGGGCATGACCCGCGCCTTTCTGGATGATTTTGAGAGGGAGGCCGCGGACCTGCCGAAACGGCTGAAGCGGCGTAAAAAAATTGTCATTGTGACCGGCGCGCTGGCCGCGCCCGTGCTGGAGGGCCGCGTGATACCGCGGCTCAGGCAGATCGGTGGTCTGGAGGCGGATCTTGCGGCCGTGGAAAACCGTTTTTACGGTACATCGGTGACGGTGTCCGGCCTGCTCACGGGACAGGATATCGCGCGCGCGCTGGCCGGACGAACCGCGGGCGCGACCGTGCTTCTTCCCGCGAACTGTCTCAACACGGACGGCCTGTTTCTGGATGACTGGACGCCGGAGAGGCTGTCCGCCGGGTTGGGGTGCCGGGTGGTCGTCGCGGAAGGGTTCGGGGCGGGGTTTGAGGGTTTGATGCGGCGCCGTTGAATTTGAAGCGTGAATCCGGGTTCCTGGTACCCTCAAAGTGCCTGGAACTTTATCACGGTCCGGCAAACGAACAGGGCGTTACCTGTCCGGGACTCAGGGACATCCCTCTTCCTCGATTTTCAAAGAAAATCGAGGGTCTCCTCCCGGCTGGAAAGAATACCGGGACAGGCTTCAAAGGGAGATATTTCTGTTTTTTTTGGCCATTTTTCAGCGCGAAAGCTCTCAGAAAAAACCAGCCCGGACGAATAAAGTACATCCAGCCGTCCTGTCATCCCCGCGATGTTTTGAGCGGGGATCCACCGGGATGGCGTTCACAGACAATGCATTTATTTGATTTTAAGAAAGTAACAGTCCCTGGATCCCTGTTTTCACAGGGATGACAAGAAAAGGAGTGACAGTCCTGTATCCCTGCTGGCGTATCTCCCGCAGAGAGTGAGGGGCATGAATGGGGCATCACGGCCATCCTTTCATCTGTGTTTATCTGCGGTCTGATTCATCTTGCTTTTCATCTCCAAAATTGATAACTTTAAAGTCATTTTAAAGGGTTTGGAAGGAAATTTTTGACGGGCACGAATACAGCGATCATCGCCATTGTGGGCCGGCCCAATGTGGGCAAGTCAACCCTGTTCAACCGCATCATCCGGCGCCGCGAGGCCATTGTGGATGACGAGCCCGGTGTCACGCGGGACCGGAAATACGCGGATACCGACTGGGAAGGTATTCCCTTTACCCTGGTGGACACGGGCGGATTTGTTCCGGGAAGCAGCGACACGATCGAGTCCGGTGTGACCGACCAGGTGCGGGCGGCCATTGACGAGGCGGACCTGATCCTGTTTACCGTGGATGTACGGACCGGCATCACCGACGTAGATGATCATGTGGCCAGGCTGCTCCGAAAGAACGGCAAGCCCTGCCTGCTGGTGGTCAACAAGGTGGATGACGCGCATTTTGAGCCCGATGCGGCCGAATTTGTGCGGCTGGGTCTGGGTGAGCCCGTGACCGTGTCGTCCATGGGCGGGCGCGGTATCGGGGACCTGCTTTCCGCTGCAGTATCCCTGCTGAAGCCCGATCAGGGGGAGAAGGCCGATTCCGCAGACGCGGACAGCGTCCGTCTGGCCGTGATCGGACGCCCCAATGTGGGGAAATCCACCTTTGTCAATGCCATCCTGGGTGAAAAACGGATGCTGGTGACGGAAATTCCCGGCACCACGCGTGATGCCGTGGATGTGCATATCCGGCACAATGAGGAGGATTTTATCCTGATCGACACGGCCGGCATGCGCCGGCGGAGCCGGGTCACGGACGGGGTGGAATACTACAGCACCCTGCGCACGCACCGCATGGTGGAAGAGTGCGATGTGGCCTGCGTATTCGCGGACGGGGGCGAGGGCCTGACACAGCAGGATATGCGGATCATCGTCCGGGTAATCGACGCGCGGAAAGGCGTGCTTCTTGTGGTCAATAAATGGGATCTGGTGCGGCGCAGCGCAGAGGAGCGCACCAGGTGGCATGAATCCCTGGACATGAAAATGCACGGTCTGGACTATGTGCCCGTGGTTTTTATTTCCAGCAAGACAAAATATCATATCCGGCAGGTTCTGGATATGACGTCGCATATTGCCATGGAACGGCGGAAACGGATTCCCACGCCGGAACTGAACCGGTTTATCGAGGATATCAACAGGCAGGCCCAGCCCGCGGCGGTCCGCGGAAAACGGGTGCGTGTGCTTTACGGCACCCAGACCGGCTCGGCCCCGCCGCGATTTGTTTTTTTCGCCAGTCATCCGGATCTGCTGAAGGAAAATTACCGCCGCTTTCTGGAAAACCAGCTCAGGGACGCCTTTGGCTTTGACGGTGTGCCCCTGAGCATGAGCTTTAAAAGCCGGAGCAGAAAGTGAAAAAAATTATTTTCGGACTTTTAATTTTATCGGCCGCCGGCGCGCTGCGGGCGGGCCGCTTTTCAAGCCGCGTGGAGCAGGACTTCCGGGCCGGACGGCTGACTGCGGCGGACAGGCTTTATTTTGAGGCACTGCATCTGTACGCGCCGGACCGGCTTCCCGCCGCGTACCGGATGGAAGGGCCGGTTGAAAAATCAGGTTTTCATGCCAGCAGCAGGGTCCGCAAAAACTGGGAACAGCTGACGCCGGCGCAAAAAGCCGAGCTGGCGCCGCTGCTCAGTCGCCCGGAGCTGCCCTTTCAGTACGTGACCCCCTCCGGTCTGTTCCGGATTCACTATACGGAGACCGGAGCCGGTGCGGTGCCGGCCGGTGACACGGACGGCAGCGGCGTTCCGGATTACGTGGAAGAAATCGCCGCCAGTCTGGACCATGTGTATCATGTCGAGGTGGAGGTTCTCGGGTTTCAGCAGCCGCCGGGAGACGGCGGCGAGGACGGATATGAATGGGATGTATACATCCGGAACATCCCCTATTATTACGGCATGACCTCCATCAGCCGGCAAATTTCCGTGAATCCGGATATTTATTCCACCTATATGGAGCTGGACAACAATTATCTCCACACGCCCACCACCGGCCTGGACGGCGCGCGCGTGACCATCGCCCACGAATTCAATCACATGATTCAGCTGGGATACATCGGGCGGGATGATGACAGGAACGGCAGCTGGGATGATCTGTTCCTGATGGAGGCCACATCCACCTGGATGGAGGATGTGGTATACGACCATATCAACGATTATCTCTATTATCTGGATTATTTCTTCTCCGTTACCAACAGGCCGGTCAACACCATCGACGGCGGTCGCGAGTACGGTCTCTGCGTGCTGATGCATTATCTTGAAAAGAAAACCGGTGGCACGGCCATCGGTCCCGCTATCTGGCGGAACGTGGTGAACGATCCGGCGCTGGCCGCCATGGAAATAACTCTGGATCAGGACGGTCTGTCCATGCGCGCGGCTCTGGGTGAATTCTACGGCTGGAATTACATGACGGGCAGCCGTGCCGATACCGTGCAGTTTTACAGCGAGGGGAATCTTTATCCCGAGATATCTCCGGGACCGGTTTATACGGTCAGGGATGATACGGCCCTGACGGTTCATGTATACCGTACGGCGGCGGAATACATCCGGGTGCAGCGGCCCGACAGCACCCGGTATACCTTCGCCCTGACCAACCCCGTTTTTCCGGATCAGGCGAGCTCCGAATGGTGCACCGTCAGCCTGGTTCAGCGGGTGGTCTCTTCGGAACTGACCGATCTGGGCAAGGGCATTCAGACCCAGCTTGTTTCGGAGGACGACATTCCATGGGAGGCGGTGGCCGTGGTGGAAGCAACGGGCGGAGACGGCAGTCCGTTTTTTATTCCTTTCGGTGAAGTGCCGGGTTACGAGACAGGCATCATTACCGGCACAGTATGGGTCGATCTGGATCTGGATAACCGCCGGGATCCGTCCGTGGAGAATGGTGTGCCGGATGTGGATGTCCGCCTGGTCAAGGCCGGATACGACGGGCTTTTTGACACGGAGGATGATGTCACTTTCACACCCCGCAGCACGGACACGGAAGGTATTTTCGAGTATGAGGGGCTGCTTTCCGGATATTACCGTGTGATCCTGGATACGACATCTCTGCCGCCAGGTCATCTGCTGACCACGGACGGGAAGGTCCGGACGTTTTATCTCAATCAGGGCGAGCATTATTCGGGAGATTTCTTCGGCTGCCGGTCGGAGCGCCTGCCGTCCGCCATTCCCAATCCATTCCGGCCCGGTCTGCATGCCGGTGTGCGCATTCCTTTCCGGCTCGGAGAGGCATCGGACATCACACTGATGATCTATACAGCGGATGGTTTCCGGGTTTTCGAGAAAACCGTTTGGATCCAGGGCGGCGGTGTGAATTCCATGGAGTGGCAGGGGCTGGACAGCGGGGGACGCCCCGTACCGGCGGGCGTGTATATTTATCTTGTCATGAAGGGCGGGGACCGGATCAGGCGGGGTAAAATCGCGGTGATTCGGTGAGCCGGGATGGATACGGGCCTGTCTGTTACATGGATTGTCTCCGGTATCACACTGGGATTTACGGCCGGTCTGATTCCGGGGCCCATGCATGCGGTGATTCTGACGCAGAGCCTGCGCCATGGATGGCGTGAAGGCGTGCTGGCCGCCATTGC
>Ga0272442_10010809_pt1 | contig 11209 bp, 10 predicted proteins | sample SSMForm2O_FD_200262 | JGI IMG/M metagenome (GOLD analysis project Ga0272442, IMG submission 200262) | Marine sediment archaeal communities from Little Sippewissett salt marsh, Falmouth, MA, United States - SSM-Form-2O | ecosystem: Environmental > Aquatic > Marine > Wetlands > Sediment ...
ACTTTTAAGAGAAGACGGATGGCTCAAAGTTTGCAAAGGAATTACTACCGCCGAGGAAGTAATGTCGATTACTCAAAGCGATGTTATAGATGTGGAAGAGTGAAGAAAGAAGACAGGATAAATACGGAATAGAAATACAATGGATATATATGGAAATAAATGGAGATACATAGTAAACAAACAACGTATTTCAATGTATTTCAATGTATTTCTATATATTTCTATTTTACTCGGAGATTGATATGGAAATTTCAGAGTTATTGAAAATTGTCGTTGAAGAAGACGCGTCCGATTTGCATCTTAAAGTTCGCAAACCTCCGATTTTGAGAATTCACGGTTCGCTGCATGAATTGGATTATCCCCCGTTAAAACCCGAAGACACCGAAAGTTTTATGAAAAATATTACAACTCCTCTTCATCAGAAAAGATTGCGGGAATTGGGAAATACTGACTTTGGGTTTGGTTTCGGAGATTTAGCCCGATTCAGAGTGGCTGTTTTTTATGAAAGGGGCACTATCGGATTATCGCTAAGACTTATTCCGTATAGATTGCTGACTTTTGAACAGTTAGGTTTGCCGGATAAAATTAAGGAACTTTTATATCGTCCACGCGGATTAGTTTTAGTGACAGGTCCTACTGGAAGCGGCAAAACAACCACTTTGGCTACGATGATAGACTATATCAATACAAAAATGGACTGTCATATCATTACTATTGAAGACCCTATTGAATATTTTCATGAAAACAAAAAAGGTATAGTTACGCAACGAGAATTGGGTTCGGATGTAACCAGTTTTAAAGAAGGACTTGTAAGAGCGTTGAGGCAGGATCCCGACGTTATACTTGTAGGCGAAATGAGGGATATAGTTACGATGGAAGCGGCTCTGATGGCTGCAGAAACGGGACATTTGGTTTTTGCCACCCTTCATACTACAGGAGCTGCTCAGAGTGTAGATAGGGTAATAGATGCTTTCCCTCTAGCGCAACAAGAGCAGGCTCGAGTTCAGATGGCTTCTAATATTGTAGGAGTAATATCTCAACAATTAATTCCGACGATTTCGGGAAAAGGCAGAGTAGCTTCTTTCGAGATAATGGTTGCTATACCGGCAATTCAAGCGCTTATCCGCGAAAGAAAAACTTATAGGATAACTTCATTTATTCAAACGGGAGCAAGATACGGGATGATGACGATGGATGACCATCTTTTACAATTATACGAACGAAAATTAATTTCTTATGAAGAAGTTATAACTCGATGTGTTGATATTGATTCCATGAAAACAAAATTGCAGGAGATTGCTCCGAATGAGTCCTGAGAAAAAACACCTTATAGGCGAGATTCTTAAGGAAAAAGGTTTGATTACCGAAGAACAGTTGGATAATGCTTTATCCGAACAAAGAACCAGCGGCAAACTATTGGGTAAAATTCTTGTGGAAAAAGGATTTGTTAGTGAAGCGGATATTCTTTCGGTTTTAAGCGTCCAGCTTGGCATGAAAGAAATAGACCTGTCCAACGTAAAAGTTCCAAAAGATTTATTGGAAAGGGTCCCCAGTTCTGTTGCAAAAGCATATAAGATAGTTCCTGTACGTATGGAAGGGAATACTTTAATTGTAGCTATGGGAAATCCGATGAATGTGCAGATATTGGACGATTTGAGATTTATGTTGGATTGCGAAGTAAAAGGGTTGAGAAGCAATGAAAAGGATGTTAACGAAGCTATAGAAAAGTTTTACGGAGAACAGACGGAAAGCGTGGAAGATTTATTAAAAGAAGTTGAAGCAATGGCGGTGTCCGGGAAAGAAGAAGAGAAAGAAGTAACTGACCTTGCGGCTTTGGAAGAAATGTCCCGGCAGCTTCCTATAGTAAAACTCGTAAATCTTGTTCTCATACAGGCGATTAAAGATAGGGCAAGCGATATACATTTCGAACCATTTGAGGACCAGTTTAAAATAAGATATAGAGTTGACGGAATTTTATACGAAATGCTGCCTCCTCCGAAACATTTTGCGGTTCCGGTTACGACAAGAATTAAAGTTATGGCGCAAATGGATATAGCCGAAAGAAGGAAACCCCAGGATGGAAGAATAGCTTTGCATATGGGCACAAGCGAAATAGATATGCGAGTTTCTGCTCTTCCCACTGTTTTTGGAGAATCTGTTGTATTAAGGGTTTTGGATAAGTCGGTTTTGAAGCATTCTTTGGACGAACTCGGATTTCAGAAAATGGATTTAGAAAGAATAAGAAAAGTTATAAGAAAGCCTAACGGCATAGTTCTTGTGACGGGTCCTACCGGTTGCGGAAAGACAACTACTCTTTATGCGGCTTTAATAGAATTAAACAGTATTGAAGTAAAGATAATTACGACAGAAGAACCGGTTGAGTACGATGTAGAGGGAATAATCCAAGTTCCGATAAATACGGCTATTGGCCTTACATTCGATAAATGTCTTAGGAGTATACTGCGGCAAGACCCCGATATAATTTTGGTGGGAGAAATAAGGGATTTGCAGACTGCGGAGATGTCCATACATTCTTCTCTTACGGGGCATTTGGTTTTTTCTACTTTGCACACAAATGACGCACCGTCTACGATTACAAGGCTTTTGGATATGGGTGTGGAGTCTTATCTTATGGCATCTACTGTGGAAGCAATTGTTTCGCAAAGATTGGTTAGAATGTTATGCCAGCAATGTAAAGAGGAATATACCCCTTCACAAGAGGAATTGAGAAAGCTTGGTGTTAGCATTGGAGAGATTAAAGATTCAAAACTTTATAAAGCAAAGGGATGTCCTGCTTGCAATAATATAGGTTTTATCGGCAGAACGGGGCTATTTGAAATAATGGTTTTAAACGAAGAACTTAGAGAGTTGATTGGAGAAAAGGCGATTACCAGCAAAGTTAGAGCTGCTGCGTTAAAAAGCGGAATGAAAACCTTGAGAGATGACGGTATCGATAAAATAAAAAGAGGTATTACTACCATTGAAGAGGTCTTAAGAGAAACGACAGGGTATTAAGGAGGTAGGAAAGTGCCAAGTTTTAGTTACGTGGCTTTAGATATTCACGGAGAGGAAATCAAGGGTTTTTTAGAAGCGGCAAATATCAACGCCGCCACGTCTCAGCTAAGGGATATGGGGTATTTTCCCACTTCTGTTAAGCAGCAAACAGGGACATCTAAATTTGGCGGTCCCTCCAAAGCCGGTAAGGCCGGCGGTGCAATGAATTTCAACCTAAAGATACCCGGTTTTTCCAAAAGAGTGGGTGTGAATGACCTTACTACTTTTACCCGAGAATTAGCCACACTTATAGATGCGGGACTGCCTGTGGTAAGAAGCTTGAATATATTAAAAGACCAAAGCAAACCCGGAGCTTTGAAGGATATATTGACGGAGGTTATAGAAAATATAGAGGGCGGAAGCAGTTTATCGGAAGCATTAACGCGGTATCCCAGCACTTTTTCAAAACTTTATATAAACATGATGAAAGCGGGAGAAGTAGGCGGTGTTCTCGAGCAAGTTTTGGATAAAACTGCGCAATTTCTTGAAAAAGATGTCGCTTTAAAAAGAAAAATAAAGGGTGCGATGATGTATCCTATTTTGGTTACATGCGCGATAGTGGGAATTTTGTCGGTTATTATGATAGTGGTTATTCCCCAATTCGTGAGCACCTTGGCGGACCTTGCGGGAGAAGATGCCGAACTGCCGGGACCTACTCAGGTTCTTCTAGGCGCTGTCAGGTTAATTACGGGGCGTGATTTTTTCAAAGTCCCGAATTTCGTATGGGTCCTTATTGGCCTTATATTATTAATTGTAATGTATAAAATAATAGTAGGTAAATTTGTTAAAGTAAAATATCTTATTGATACGCTAAAACTTAAAATTTTTGTTTTTGGCCCTCTTGTTAAGAAAGCCACCGTTGCGCGTTTTGCCAGAACTTTTGGGACATTAATAACTTCGGGTGTTCCGGTTTTGCAGGCGCTTAATATTGTAAAAGATACTTCGGGCAACGAGGTGTTGGCAAAAAATGTAATAACGGTTCATGACGCTGTAAGAGAAGGGGAATCGATTTCCCGTCCTATGTCACAGTCAAAATTTTTCCCTCCCATGGTAATAAACATGGTGGATGTAGGCGAAGAAACAGGCGCATTGGATAACATGTTAATGAAAGTCGCAGATGCTTATGAAGCAGATGTGGATACGGCTGTGGAAGGCCTTTCTTCTCTTATTGAACCTATCTTGATTATAGTTATGGGTCTCATAGTGGGATTTATAGTGATCGCTCTTTATATGCCGCTTATCGGAATAGCGCAAAAAATCGGATAACATTTCTTTTAAAAACCGCTTTCGATATTTTATAACCTTGTTTGTCTGTATGATTTGCTGAAGTATAATCAAATAATCGAAGTAGCGAGACGGATAAAAAGATTTTAATCTTTCTACTTTCTACTCCCCGTCTGTCTCGCCACTGATTCCCTGCCCGACAATATTTGGCAGGCGGGCGGGCAGGTCTACTTGCTACTTTTTAAATGATATGAAAGAGAAGATTCTAATCGTTGAAGATGAGCCCAACATGAGAAAAACTCTTTCTTCTATTTTGGAAGATGAGTTTATACCTACCCAAGCCGACCAGGCAAAAGAAGGCTTAAAAATTTTATCTCAAGAAAACATATCTTTAGTAATCTCGGATATCAAAATGCCTCAAATGAACGGTATCGAATTTTTGCGGCAGATGCGGGCAAAAGGTTATGAAATTCCTGTCATTATTATTACCGCTTATGGCAGTTTTGATTCCGCTGTCGAGGCATTGCGGCTTGGAGCGTATGATTATATTACTAAGCCTTTCGAGCCCGAGACTGTTGTTCACACTGTAAAACGCGCTTTAGAACATAAAAAATTATCTCAAGAGAACATTTATTTAAAGGAAGAACTCCAGCGCAAATCCGGCTTTGAAGAATTGGTGGGAAATTCCGTTCGTATGCAGGATGTTTATGCGCTTATAGAAAAAGTCGCGGATTCCAAAGTCCCGGTTTTGCTGCGGGGTGAATCGGGCACCGGTAAGGAATTGGTTGCCCGGGCTATTCATAAAAGAAGCGCTCGAAAAGACAAAAACTTTGTTATTATAAATTGCGGCGCGCTTCCCGAGACACTTTTGGAATCCGAAATATTCGGGCACGAGAAAGGCGCTTTTACCGGGGCGGACAAGAAAAAACTCGGAATTTTCGAAGTAGGAAACGAAGGCACTATCTTTTTGGACGAAATAGGCGACTTATCACCCTCCGTTCAGATGAAACTTTTGCGTTTTCTGCAGTCGGAAGAATTTGTCCGGGTAGGCGGAACCGCTTCCGTTAAAGTAGACGTGCGGATAATTTCCGCTACTAATAAGAATTTGGAAAAATTAATAGAAGAAAAAAAATTCCGCGATGATTTATATTATCGTATCAATACCGTATCAATAAACATTCCGCCCTTACGCGACAGGAAAGAAGATGTCCCTTTATTGATAAATCATTTCCTTAAAAAATACAGCAAAGAAGATAATGTCCCCCTTAAGGAAATTTCCGACGAAACGGTTCGGATTTTTTGCGAATATTCTTGGCGCGGGAACGTTAGGGAACTTGAAAATTTGATAAGAGCGCTTCTTGTGCTTTCCAAAGGAAGTAAGATAAGCACACAAGACCTTCCGCCCGTTGTGAGACAAACCGAGAAGTATATTTCTGATGAAATTTCCTTGGGAGAAGCAGAAAATTTCTCGTTTAAACAGATAAGAGAAAAAGCGGAAAAGGAATACCTCATAAATACCTTGAGAAAAGCGGGAGGGAATATTTCCAAAGCGTCCAAATTAGCCGGCGTTTCCAGAAGACATTTCTACGATAAATTGCAGCAGTACGGTATAAACCCGAGAAGGTTGGGGGATTCATAATTCAAAAAGAATCTAATGGGTTACGGTAACGAAGCCCGCCCGCCTGCTTGCGAAGCGGGCAGGTATCGGTTATGATAATGGGCTACGTCAAAAAATAAAGATGATTAACGTAACCGATTGACGAAATGGGACACCACGTGGGGTATCCCACTGTGGCGGGCATCGTAAATTTTTTATTAATAATGCGTAAAGGCGTATATGTTTTTCTAATTTTCATATTGATGCTGGGAATTCTTGCTTTTGCCCCCATCATTTTAAATCCCGAACTTTCCAACAAAATAGATTTTGTATCCTTGTTTTTTTTCATAATAGGTTTCCTGCTGGCGCTAATTTTAATGCTTGTTTTCTTGATTCCTTTCAATATTTTTTCCGGGAAAAGCCGTTCCGATTCAAAATATTTAGACGAACTTTCCGCGATATCCATGCAGGCCCGCAAAGAAATGAAAGAAATGAACGAAAGACTGGGCAGGGAATTAAAACTTAAAACCAAACAGTTAAATTCGATGGGTTCGGAATTAATCTCTACCCAGATAGAACTTCTTCAAAAAGAAAAATTGGCGTCTTTGGCAAAAATGGCTTCAGGCGTAGTCCATCAGATAAGAAACCCTTTGGCGATAATAAAGAATGCGACTTATCTTTTAAAGAAGAAAATGGGAGATCCCGCCACTAAAAAGGAGGCGGGCAGGGACAAAAATCTAAACGGCGAAATCAAAATCATAGAAGACGAAGCGGACAGAATGAACAAAATAGCCGGGGAACTGCTCCAGTTTGCCAGGACCGACGAAAGAATAATGTTGGGTTCTGTTAATTTGACCGTCCTTATCCGCGAAATTTTGGACGATGCGGCAATAACGGAAAAAAATTATAAAAAAGTAAAAATTGAAAACGAACTTCCTGATTCTTTGCCTAAAGCGCAGGGCGAAAGCGAGAGTCTAAAACAGGCGATTTCAAATATAATATCAAACGCTTATCAGGCAATGCCCGAAGGGGGGATATTGAAACTCGAAGCATATGATAAGGATAAAGAAGTCCGACTCGATATTTCGGATACCGGCATGGGTATTCCCGCAAAAGAAAAAGGACTGGTATTCGAGCCGCTTTTTACGACGAAGGGTAAAGAGGGGTCGGGTTTGGGAATGGCGATATCATACGCCATAATAAAAAAAATAGGCGGCGACATCAAAGTGGAAAGCGAAGAAGGAAAAGGAACGATTTTTAGAGTAACCCTTAAAAAATCTAATTGATATACGTTGATATATCATGGAAATACGTTGAAATAAATAGATATACATAGAAATACGGCAGATATACAATGGATATATGATGGAAATAAATAGATATACGTGGTAGACAGGCAATATATCTCAACATATCTCCAAGTATTTCAACTTATATCAAAGTTTTACTTTCATATATTTCGATTATATTTCCTTTTTATAATACTGTGCGAAATAGTTTACACTTGCAATATAACCGGAGTATAATATAAAAGATAAAATAGATAGATATATGATACATATGGATATACAGAAATACCGTAGATATACAATGGATATATGATGGAAATAAATAGATATACGTGGTAGACAAGCAATATATATCAACATATTTCCAAGTATTTCAACTTATATCAAAATTTTACTTCAACGTATTTCGATTTATTTCAATGTTATATTGGCATATTAATTGCCTCTATAAATAAAGGAGGGAAGATGAAGAATAAATTTAAGATGAATAACGGTTATCGGGTATGGGGTATCCCCGCCTGCCTTGCGGAAGCGGGCAGGGGTTATCGGGGAGATACGCATCCCGCATCCCGCATCCCGCATCCCAAGTTTCAATTTGGTTTTACCCTCATTGAACTAATGGCTGTTGTTGCGATAATTATGATTCTTGCCTCAATAATGATACCTAATATAGCGAAGAATGTGGAAAGAGGGAGGATAGCTAAAGCGACAGCCGATATTGATGTCTTGGTTAAAGCTGTAAGTCTTTTCCAGATTGATAACGGCTATATCCCAGAAGATTTAGATGTATTATTAACTTCTACTGGACAAGGTCCCTATATATCCAGTGAATTGGAGGAAACCCCTTGGGGCGGGACATATATAATTAGTTCGGATAGTGGTTCTTATACAATTGAAACAACTGATATGAAGGATAATACTCCAAAAGTTTCTAAAACAATAACCTTTGGCGCTACGGAATAATAAGGAGAAAAAATATGAATAAATTTAAGATGAATAACGGTTATCGGGTATGGGGTATCCCCGCCTGCCTTGCGGAAGCGGGCAGGGGTTATCGGGAAGATACGCATCCCGCATCCCCCCTTAGAAATTCTATGGAATTTCAAGGACCAAAGTCCCGGAAATCTTTCAGATTTCTCGGGGGAACACCACATCCCAAGTTTCAATTTGGTTTCACCCTTATGGAACTTATGGTCGTGATAGCGATTATTGCGCTGCTTGCGGGAATTATGACGCCGAATGTGGCGAGACGGCTGGAACGGGCGAAAATGACAAGAACCGAAGCCGACATCGCCGCAATGGAAACCGCTATCGCCATGTATGAAAACGATTTGGGTTCATATCCGCCTGGCGGTGTAGATTATTTAGAAACCTGTCTTACGGGGATAGACAGCGCGGGTGCTTATGACCCTAAACTTAATACCAGGTGGAGTGGTCCTTATATAAAGGGTATTGGAGAAGACTCTTGGGGAAAAGAATATGTGTATATAAAAAATACCAATCCTAAAAAATTAGGCTGGAAGCCGCTACCACGGCCAACAGAATATCCTTTTGTTGGCGCGGATCCTGCTAATGATTATCCTGATACGGGTTATGGCAGCCCAATAAATGCTCCTGATAGTCTTAGTTATTATATTTATTCCACAGGTAAGAATAAAGCAACAGGCACAGGTAAAAATGCAGATGACATAAACAATTGGGATGTAGATAAAAGTTGGCAAAGCGAATATTAACGATGAATAAATTAAAAATTCAAAATACAAATAACGGTTATCGGGTATGGGGTATCCCCGCCTGCCTTGCGGAAGCGGGCAGGGGTTATCGGGAAAATACGCATCCCGAATCCCCCCTTAGAAATTCTATGGAATTTCAAGGACCAAAGTCCCGGAAATCTTTCAGATTTCTCGGGGGAACACCGAATCCCGAGTTTCAATTGGGGTTCTCCTTCATAGAACTGATGACCGTTGTTGCGATTATTGCGATTTTGATTATTGCTTCCATGCCTGCTTTCAGAAATTACGCGCGCAGTAAAAACTTAAAAGAAGGAACAAACATGATTATTTCCGCTTTAAGAAAAACCCGCGACGCCGCCATCACTTACAGGAAAAGATACAGAACCGTTTTTGATACTGTGAATGATGCCGTCGCTATTTATGTTGACGGTGACGATTTTAATCCCGTGGAAAATTGGGCAAAACTACCCGAACTTGTGAAATTTGATAAATCGGATTTTACCACAGTTGGGTGTTTCCCCCCTAGTACTCTTACCCCTTGCGACTTTTATTATTTGGAATTCAAACCGGATGGAGGCTCTTTACCGAGCGGAAATGGACATATTACTTTAAAGGATATGTCTGATAACGGAAATACCAAGAGAATTTATTTTTATCATCTTACAGGAAGAATAAGAGTGCAATGAAAAAATTAAATATACAAAACAGAAAAATAAAACTCTCTACTCTCTACTCCCTGCCTGCTTGTCCCGATGTAAAATCGGGACGGGCAGGTCTACTCTCTACTGACAATAAAGGCATGACTCTTCTCGAAATTGCCATCTCTATGGCGATTATGTCCATAGCATTGGTTGCGCTTGCAAACCTTTTCCCGATTGGTTTGAAGGCTTCGCGCCGGGCGGCGGATTTTTCAGCCGCAAGTATCCTCGCCCAAAGGGTGATAGAGAATATAAAACTGGCGGCTTCTATTTATGATGGGAATGACAAAGGAGATGTAACCTCAACAATTCCAGCAAATATTAGTGATGACAATGACATAGGATATTTTGAATTGACAAATCCGGCAGTGCCAGGTGCCCCTTATAACTTTCCCTTTTATGATGTCAATGATTTGAAAACTTTTGACGAGTCGCAAGATATTAGTATAGATCCTGCCACAGGTTACACTACTTATACGTATCGTTATAAAGATACTGACATGCGGGTGTATGTAAAAAGCGTAGATTGGGATGCGAATGGCAATGGTAAGATAGGTTTGATGGACGGAGATTTTGACGATGTTTTATTAAGCCAAAAAGTATATGTTGCTGTCTATTGGACAGAAGCCGACAAGGAACGCGCGGATACTTTCATCGCCTATATTTCAAACCCGTTTTATGAAAGATATAGATGAGGGAAAAATGAAGAAATGGGTAACGGGTAACGGGGAACGGGTAAGGGGATTTTTACGCATCCCGCATCCCGCATCCCGCAACCCTGGTAAAGGTTTAACCTTGATAGAAGTGATGGTTGTTGTGGCAATACTTGCGGTTATATCTTCCACCTTGTTTTCGGTTTTCCAGAGCGGCCTGTTTTCACAGCGGAAAGGCACTAATAAAGCGCTCGTCTATTCCGAAGCCCGAGCCGCGCTTGAAATGATGTCAAGAGAAATAGAAAAGGCAATGGTGGATGAGAGGATTCCTCTCGAATGTTTAGGGCAAAATGGCAGTGGCGCAATAAACGATAGAGCTGATACTTTCTTGTTCTTTGCTCCGCTTAATCCTAATAATAGTGGTGGTAAATATAAAGCTGAATTATGTGAAATGGGTTTTTGGGTGGATGTTAATAATCAAGAATTAATAAGAAACTATGAAACTGATAATAGTATAGATTTTGATCTCGATACACGAAATAACTGGGGTGTTCTCATAGGAAATGTTTATGATCTTCAATTTGAGTATTTTGACGGACTAATTTGGACTACTGGAACTATTTACGAAGGTTTATGGGATGACTTTTCGGGTAAGCCTGTGGCAGTTTTACCCCGCGCAATAAAAATCACTTTGGTTATGCAGTATGAGTCGGAAAAGGACGAGGAAAAACAGGATACTTTTATTACCATAGTAAATATTCCCGGGAGCGGACAATGATAAAAAAACGGGTAACGGGTAACGGGAAATGGGGAACGGAATTTTTGCGAGTCTCGTATCCCGTATCCCATATCCCGAATCCCGAAAGTGGTATGGCTCTGATTATTATTATGGCGATTGTCGCGATACTTTCTGCCATCGGCATAACTTTTATGTACACTATGCGCATGGAAGAAAAAGCCG
>Ga0272442_10010810_pt1 | contig 11208 bp, 8 predicted proteins | sample SSMForm2O_FD_200262 | JGI IMG/M metagenome (GOLD analysis project Ga0272442, IMG submission 200262) | Marine sediment archaeal communities from Little Sippewissett salt marsh, Falmouth, MA, United States - SSM-Form-2O | ecosystem: Environmental > Aquatic > Marine > Wetlands > Sediment ...
GTATGTTTACGGTGAGTTGACATCGCCACTAAGGAGGTGGCGAGCTTGTTCTTTGATATGGAAGCAGGGGGTAGGAGCTACGGTTACGGTGCGGTCGTAGGGCGTGCGAATCTCCAGAGATCCAGCTGGAAGATGGGGTGGATTCAATACCTACGGCTTTGTTGCCAATTCTCCGGTGGACAAGTTTGACGTTTATGGCTTGGGGCCAGTGGGGTCAATCGGTTCTGGTGCTGAAGCGAAGCAAAGATGCCAGGACGTCATCGACTGGAAAAAGAAGGCCGGAAAATTGGTGATTACGCCTTTGAAACCCAAGGGGCTCGCAGCATGCACGAAGGCAATACAGAACTTGATTGCAACTGACCAAGCAGTCAAAGACACTTGGGCCATGTTTGATCCGAAAACATGTCCTCCACCTAAGATTGATTGTGTTTGTTGTACCAAGGGCTATGGCGGCTGGTACAAGTCGGGCACCAAACCAGGCGAGATTACCATATGTTGGAATAACGTTCAAAAGAAGCTGGGCACTGTGCTTGTCCATGAGGCGACGCACTATTTGCAGTTCTGTTATGGCAAGGGCGGTGGTGGATGCAAGGGGAGCATAAAGAGGGAATTAGAAGCATATTGGTGCGCAAAACAGTGTACAGATTTTGGGAACTGCCTGTATCGAGCCCTTGGGAGTAGTTGCGGTGGGTGGTGCAAGAATCCCGATGACGTTGCTGCGATGTTTAACGATCTGAAGACATGGTTTGGGAACGAACAAGCGAATTTCTGCAAATATGGCCCCCCTGCACCCCCTGCACCGTAAGAAATGAAAACACCCATTCTTCCAATCGTATTGTCGAATCTGTTTCTTTTTGCAGGTTGCGCTATGTCTTCTAGCAACAGGGTAGTTCAAGTGGATATTGCGTCGGTCACATCCGTAGGGGCTTTCGATTCAGAAAGTTTGGAACAAATTGGCGCGGCTGCACTGAAAGACGATGGACAGGTCGACACTAATAAGGTTCAGATTATCGCGTGGGCAGTCAAGAGTGCAAATGATAGTGTGCCTCCCAAGCTTTTTGAGGAGGTTATAGCCCTCCTCAAGTCGCAGATAAAGGACGCTCCGTCTTCACATCCAAAATGGACATTGGCTTTTGTTAGCCGAGTGCCGAACTCAAGCGGATCCCTTCTGCGGCACTGGCGTCTCTCAGTTGCCGCACCTCCACTTGTATGGCGCAGAGAATATCAATCGCTCCCAGATGAGTCTGAAATTCGGAGGTTTATACATAGCACCAATTTTGGCAACAACGAGATTGATGATACAAAGAAACTTCTTCAAGTCATAGCATATGGTGTCACACATGATTTTCTGAACTTCCTACAGACCGGTATACCTAGGGATGAAAAGCGTCGTCGTAAAGAAGAATATCTACAGGCAATTGCGGATCCAATCGACGTTCCCTGATTTTGATCCTCCGGCATGGTTATCAATCGCCCCGTTGTCCCGGCATCTGCGGAGCACATGCCGGTCCAACCCCATTACCCCCAACCGCCGCCCTGGCGGTTGCCCATAAGGTACTACCCCTTGCCCCCGCTGCTACGTAGCCGGTCTTTCGTTACAACGAAATCCCGGCAACGAAGCAGCGCCCCTTTATTACCCCCAGATCGACCAGCAAAACGGTCTGCTACGATCAGACTGAGCCTGCCCGGTCTGCCCCTATGCAGGGAGTGCGCCACGAAAACGTGTCACACTCCCTGCTTACGTGGTCGCCCGCGCGGACGTTCTCGGTAATGCCATAACGTTGTTGTCCGCGCTATAAAGACCCCGGCCTGATCACACTTGCTGCTAAAGAAAGAGGCAGCAAGTGCGCCAGGCCCCCCAGCGGAGTCGAGCAAGCTCGACCTTTATTCATTTAGCGGGCTCCGCTTTCGGCGAAAGCAGACGTGAACGGTGATGCAACCGGCCCGTGAACGGCGGCCAAGCCGTGCGGGAGCGCGCCGGAATGCCGGTGCATCCTTCGTTGCCCGGAAACCCTACAACGAAGGCCGCACCGTCACCGGCTCAACGTCGCATAATGGTCGACATTATGCGTCCGTTCAGGACGCAGCACGCCCGCCCCCCCGGCGTGCTGCTCGCCGCTTCGTTCCCTGTTACCCTGAAACGAAGCGGCGCCTTCACACGTTGAGCCTTTCCGGCGCACACCCGCACTGAAACAGAATGTTTTCTGTTCCCTTGGCCGCCGTTCACGGGCCTGGCACTGGGTGAAATCAAACGTGGTGGGTGTTGCGAACGTCGCGGAGCCCTTGCCCTCGCGTCTCCCGACGCGCCCAAAAGGAACGCCCGACTATTTACCCCGGCCGGGATAGATCGTGTCGTTTTCCGTCCTCGCAAGCTGCGGGTGAAAACGCCACGAACAATCCGGCCCCCCCTGAAAGAGGAAAACCCCGAACCCGTTTTCCTCTCTGCCAGGCTTCAAGTCTCCGGTCGAAGATCCTCAACTTCAAGCCTGTCATTCACTCCATTCCCCGATAGCCGGCACGAAAAAGTGCAGAGACATTTTTCGCGCCAGCCCCGGATGCGCGCTCACTTCGTTTCGCGCGGGGCCCCCATCCAACGATCCATGATCGTTCCGGCTTTGCCGGACGCTCTTAGCGGCCGTTCAACGGCCGCGGCGATGACGGCCGCCGTGCCCGGATCCGGCCAAGAGGCCGGAACCCGGCACTTTCGGCCGACCGGCTGAAAAATGAAGCCGCAGGATCGCGTACACGGCCTTTGAACGAGTCGGCCCTTGTCCTGACACCTGGGAAAACGACGGATAAAGGTATCCTTCCCTCCGGACCACCCAACCTGCCAGGAAGTACAACCTACGGTTTTCCACTCCCCGGAGGAACCCCTCTCTTTCCCTGCGATCAGTTGAAAAACAATGCTTCTTACGATATACTCATTGCACTATGACCGAGAACCAAGACATGACTTCCATCAGACCACGCCAAGCCAAATCCGGTCGTGTAAGCTACAGCGATCCGGTTGTCTTGTACGAATCTCGACAACGCCGTATCACGCTCGTTCCCTTTTTCGTCCATCGAACGGCTCATACCGAACTCTCGATTAAACTGATCACCTACCGGAAAAGTCCGCCACCGGCGGACTGGGCCATTATTGAAGAGAAATCACTATCGCTCAACGAAAGCGCAGCCCGTGCGCTGCTGAAAGGCCTCAAGGATCACTTCGCCGTTGCCCAGGAAGATGCGGACGGCAACTATCTTGTTATCAAGATCGCAGAAGGCACTGCGCAAATCGGGGAACACGATCCTTCCGTGGTAGCGGCCGCCCTGACAAAAGTCCTCAGTCAGAGTGAAATCGTTCAGCATCTGAAAGACACGGAACTCAGCGACGAACTTGTCAATGCAATGCGCGGAGCGATCCGCCTCAGCGAAATGAAATCCGCCGTTGCCCAGTTGCGGCAACACCTCGACGGTGACGAAACATCCGAAACGGTTTATCAACGTTGGTGTGAACAACACACTTGGGCTTTCGGCAATGCTTACGTCATGCGTGATGACGTTCGGGAAATCTCACCCGGCGACGAGCTGGATCTTCTCTTGCCGACGGTCATCTCCGGCTATCGAGACATCGTCGAACTCAAAAGGCCCAACGTTGAAGTGTTGCTTTACGACAAGGATCACAGAAACTATTACTTCTCGGCCGATGTCTCTCGTGCAATCGGACAATGCCACCGGTACCTTGATATCCTTCATGAAGCGGCATCAAAAGGTCTTCTCGATCATCCCGAGATCGTCGCTTACCATCCAAGAGCGATCATCGTTCTCGGCCGTTCTGCCGGTTGGAAACATGATAAACTCAAAGCTTTGCATGGTCTTAATCGACGACTTTCCGGCGTGACGGTCATGACCTATGACCAGCTTTTGACCCAAGGAGAGCGTCTTATTGAAATGTTGAGCACGCAGACAACCGGGCCCGAAGAAGATACACTCGTAGAGTTGGAGACGTTGGAAAGCGACGACAACTTACCCTTTTAACGCTTTTTCTCTTTTCGATGCACCTTGTCGTGGCACACGGTGCAAAGCGTCTTCAGGTTCTCTTTGACGTTCTCGCCGCCTTTGACGTGATGCTTGATATGATGCAGTTCAAGGTGTCTCGGATCCGACGGGTTCCATTCGTCATGCGACCAGCCGCATGACTGACACTTGTACCCGTCACGTCGCAACACTTCCCGACGAACATCGTCGGGAATATTCCGATCATGTTCCGGGCTCTGCCGGTCGGCCTGCAATACATACACGCCGACGCCCAGGTCCGGCCGTCCCGTCGACTTCGTCGCGATCGGCCAGCCGGACTCCGTTCTCAACTCCCGAACCCGACGAGCCCACTCCGTCTTGTCCCCTGCCACATAGCGCAGTTCTTCACCGGTCACGCTGCGGCCGACGTTCGCACGAAGGAATTTCAAAATTTTGTTCCGCACCCCGGTCCGCTCTTTGCGGATAGTGTTCGCCGTGTTCCATCGGTGCGCGGCATCACGATCCTGCTTCTTGTCCAGAAGCATGTACTCGGCCGGTTTCATCTTGCCGAAATCATCCAAGGCTTCCTCGCCTTCGGCTTCGCGCATCTCTTTGACCGTTACTCCGCTGACGATCGACCAGCCGAACTGCACACGTAGTTCCCGCACTCGCCGTGGCCAGTCCTGAATACCTGAAACGACAAGCAGTTCTTCACCCTGAATGACCGTGCGCGGATACTTGCGAAAGTAATACAAAATTCGGTCTCTGGCAGCCGAGGCATACTCGGCAGGAATCAACGCCTTGCCCAGGTCCCGGAGGCCTTGAAAAATCGGGATCAGAGCAAGAACCTTCTTGCGCAGAGCGCCTTTGCGAAGCTCCGCTTCGAAGTTCTTGATGAGCGTCTCGATGCGTTGCCTTACGGCTTCCGCGTCGGTTCCCTCCGTCTTTTTCAGTTTAGCCGTCATTCAAAAACCTTTCCAACTTCGCAAGCAGCCGTTCCGGCTTCTTCGTCTCGCATTGCCACACCACCAGCACTTTCCATCCCGTGCGCCTCAGCTTGCGCTGAAACCGCTTGTCCCGCTCGATGTTCCCGTCGAGCTTTCGGTTCCAGAACCGCTTGTTCGACGACGGTCGTTTCGACCGCGGGCATCGCTTGTGCCCGTGCCAGAAGCAGCCGTGTACAAAGATCACCTTGCCGTGCTTCGGCAAAACAATATCCGGGTTCCCCGGAAGATCCTTCCGATGAACCCGGAAACGGTATCCCATCCCATGAACGACCGATCTTACCAGAATCTCCGGCTTCGTGTCGCGTCCTTTCACGCGACTCATTATCCGGCTTCGCTTCTCCTTTGAAAATACATCGGGCATATCATCGGTTGTTCATCGTCAAAAGCATATACACCACATCGGCCACGCGCGCCGCCAGCAGGGGAGGCACCGCGTTGCCGATCTGCCGGGCAATCTCGATCTTCGATCCCTTGAAAACAAAATCATCCGGGAAGGACTGCAACCGCGCCGCTTCGCGGTGCGTAATCGGCCGATGCTGCTTCGGGTGAAGGTAACGGCCCTTTTCCGGCTTGAAAAACTCCGTGCGTATCGTAAACGCCGGACGATCCCACCACAACCGGCCGAACAGGTCCGTTCCACCTTCCTTTTTTCGTATCCAGCAGGCAGGAGTCAACTCCCGCGCGCGTTCCTGTAAGTCAAACCTGTTCATACCTTCCTTTGGAATCGCCTTGTACCTGGCAAGGCTTGTTGCCGTCGGTGTCCGGCCGAAATGAAGATCAAGCGGAGGATCTTCTTTCCGGATCTCCGTACCCTTCGGTCGCGGAAGATCCGCAATCGCATCACGGACGGTCCTCCACTTCACGGCGTTCGGCAAACATCCGTTGCCGTCCGCCTTCAGAAACGAAGTCTGGCCGCTCCCGTTCTTCGACGGGTTGAAATGGCTCTTGCGCGGAGGAAAGACTTCGGCGGGGTCGAAAAATTTACATCCGATCATGAACGCTCGGCGTCTTGTCTGCGACACGCCGTAGTCGGCCGCGCAGAGCACATCTCCCCACACCTTGAAACCCATGGCTTCCGCGGTCCCCATGATCTCGCCGTGTTCGAACGAGTTCAGAAGCTGCGGAACGTTCTCCATCACGAAAACCTGTGCTCCGGACCGCTCCACGATCTCGAAATACGGACGCCAAAGCTGCTTGCGCGGATCGCCTTCCCGGTTCTTGTTCAGTAAGCTGAAGCCCTGGCACGGCGGACCGCCGATAACCACATCGGCTTTCGGAATCTTCACGGCAGGATCATCAAGGATATCGACGATATCCCCGGAAAGGCAGTGATCCCCGAAGTTCGCCTTGTATGTTTTGACGCAGTAGTCGTTGAAATCGTTGGCCCATACCGAATCGAAGGCGTGCCCGAAGCTCTTCGAGAATCCGAGCGTCATGCCGCCCGCACCGGCAAACACGTCAATAAGCCGGAACCGCTTGCGCTTCCGCGCAAGCTTCCCGTCGGCCCTGGCTTCGTAGACCCTCCGTTCTTCCCGTATAAGCCACTTCGGGTCCTTCTCGATGATGTAAACGGCTTTCTTCATCCAAGATCATCCTGCGACTTTACGAGTTCGCCTTCAAGGCCATATCCAGGACCTGCATGATCGCCCGTTGCTGCCGCTCCGGGAGGCCTTGGATCCGGTCGAACTTCCGTGCCCAGCGCCGCTGTAAAGCAGGCAGCTTCTGCACGGTGGGAGCGGTTATGCCCATCAGTTCCTCAATGCTCACGTTGAGCTGCTTCGCCATAGGCACGAGGATGTTCGCCGGGGGTTGGCACTCGTCGCACTCATACGAGCAAATCGCCCGTACCGAAACGTCAAGGACCTCGCCCAGTTCTCCCTGGGTGAGCCCTTGCGCTTTCCGCAGTCGCCGGAGTCTCTCTCCGAAAGACTCGCCGTTCGCCTTGAGTATCGGTCGCTTCGGTCTGTTGCTCATGAACAGCATAATATACCCCCTTCAAAAAAATACGTTTTACACTTGCAAAGGATTTACGTCTAGCGTAAATTTACGGTACGCGTAAATAATCTGAGAATCTTTCTTGACGGGGTTCTCAGACGAAAGCGGCCTGCCGCCCGATCTTGGCAGACACGAAGCGACAGGCCTGAACAACGAGGACCGAGGTCCTGTTGATGGTGGTACTCTACCAAAACACGGGCCACGGCTCCACAAAATAGGAGGACATGCAATGGCCCGCATACCACAGGAAGAAATAGAACTCGTAAAGCAAACCATCCCTTTAGCCGACCTTGCCCGGCAACGCGGAATCGAACTCGAACGGCACGGCAGCAAGGACCTCAAAGGCAAGTGCCCGTTCCACGACGATCATGAAGCATCGTTCATCATCACCCCGGACAAGAACCTGTTCAACTGTCTTGGCTGCGGCAACGGCGGCAGCAATATCGACTTTATCATGAAGATCGAAGGCGTCAGCTTCCGGCACGCCGTTGAAATCCTTCAGCGCAACCCGGCCGCCACCAGCGGCCGCCAGAACGTCAAGAAGGGGACCGTTCCCAAACTCGAAACCCCTATCGAACTCGACACCGACGATCACGAACTCATGAAACAAACCATCGACTACTACCAGCACACGCTCCTGCACAGTTCCAAGGCCCTGGCATACCTTCACCAGCGCGGACTCCGGTCTCAGGACATGATCAAACGCCTGCGGCTCGGCTACGCCAACCGCACGCTCGGCTACCGCCTTCCCAGCCGCAACCGCAAGACCGGCGACGAGCTGCGCTCGCGCCTGATCAAGCTCGGGCTCTACCGCGACTCCGGACACGAGCATTTTAACGGCTGTATCGTCTTCCCGATCTTCGACGACACCAACCGTGTCGTCGAAATCTACGGCCGCCGCGTTATCACGCGGCTCAAGAACGGCTGTAAACACCTTTATCTTCCCGGTCCCCATGCCGGAGTCTGGAACGCCGACGGCGTTCGCAACGCCCGGGAATGGATCCTGTGCGAATCCATCATCGACGCCCTGAGCTTCTGGGTCCACGGCTTTGAAAACGTCACCGCAAGCTACGGCGTGCGCGGCTTCTCCCCGTATCACCTGAAGCTGATCCGGGAGGTAAAGCCCGAGCGCATCATCATTGCCTACGACAATGACGACGCGGGCAACGCCGCGGCCAACGAGTTGGCCCAGCGGCTTGAGCCCGAAGGAGTCCCGACCTGGCGGCTGGAACTGCCGCCCAAAGCCGATGTCAACGACGTTGCCAAATCCAGCGAGGACCCGAAGGCGGAGCTTTCCTCGATCTTAGCCGCGGCCGTGCGGCTCTTGCCTGAAGGCACAGAGCCCGCAAAGCCGGTCCGGCGGCCGCCACAGCCGCAGACACAACCGGCAGAGCCGTCAGACGCGGAAAAGCCCGAGAAACAGTCCCCCAAGTCCAGCATCAAGACCAAAGGCGACCAGGTCGAGCTCACACGAGGGGAGAGGACCTACCGGGTCCGCGGTCTCGACAAGAACACGAGCTTCGATCACTTGAAAGTCAACGTCCGCCTTGCGGTCAACAGCAAGTTCCATCTCGACACCTTCGATCTTTACAACGCTCGCCAGCGCGCGGCGTTCATTGCAACCGGCAACCAGGTCACCGGCATTGAAAACCGCATTATCGAAGAAGACCTTTCGATCTTGATCCCGCAGATCGAACAGAGACAGGAAGAACGGATCCTGTCCAAGATGAAGACCGACACCAAGACCCCGATCATGACGCCCGAACAGGAGCAGAAGGCCGTATCCTTCCTGCGCGATCCCAAGATGTTCGACCGGATCCTTGCCGACTTCGAGACCGTCGGCACGGTGGGCGAGGAAACGAACAAGCTTGTCGGCTACCTCGTGGCCGTCAGCCGCAAGCTCGACGATCCGCTTTCAGCCATCGTCATGAGCCGCAGCGCGGCCGGGAAATCCTCATTGCTCAACGCGGTCCTCGACTTCGTGCCCGAGGAGGATAAGGAAGTCATGACCGCCATGACCGCACAGGCGCTGTTTTACATTCCACGGGACGGCCTCAAGCACAAGGTACTTGCCGTCGCTGAAGACGAAGGGAGCGAGCGGGCCAGCTACCCCCTGAAAATCTTGCAGAGCGAGAAAGTCCTTGTGCTGGCCGTCACCGTGAAGAATCCCGAGAGCGGCATCATGCAGACTCAGCAGAAGAAGGTCGACGGGCCGGTCGCTCAACTCATGACCTCGACCCAGGCCGAGCTCGAGTATGAAGTCGCCAACCGTTACCTGGTCCTGACAGTGGACGAGAACAGGGACCAGACCAGGCGTATCCATCAGGCCCAGCGCGAAGCCGAGACCCTGACCGGACTCCTGCGCAAGATGGAGAAAAACGAAATCCTTACCATGCACCACAACGCCCAGCGGCTCTTGCGGCCGCTTGCCGTTGTGAATCCCTATGCCCGATATCTCACGTTCCCGGACGACAAGCTCCGCTTGCGCCGGGACCACAAGAAATATCTCGGGCTCATCCGCACGGTCGCTTTCATGCGGCAGTATCAGAAGAAGATCAAGAGCTGCGAGCACCGCGGGAAGACGTTGCAGTACATCGAGGTCGACGAGACGGATCTGAGGCTTGCCCATCCCCTGGCGGCCAAGGTCCTCGGCCGGTGTCTCGATGAGCTTGCGCCGCCCACCAGGGCCTTTCTCCTGCAGGTCTATCACCTTGTCGAACGTTTTGCCAAGCAGCGCGAAGTCCAGCCCTCCTCGATCCGGCTTCTCAGGCGGCAGATACGTGAAGAAACGCAGTGGAGCGAAGCCCAGGTCCGCCGTTATCTCGACAAGCTCGTGGACCTTGAATATGTCCTGTGCCACCGTGTGCCCGGCACGGCGGCACGATATGAATACGAGTTGATCTATGACGGCCAGGGCCGCAACGGCGAGTGTTTTATCCCTCTTGCCGACCTCGAAACACTACTACAGCGCCACAGGACCGAGAAATCGTCATCCCAACCGGACCTTTCGTCTCCCGTTCGTCATGGGATCGTCACCGGTTCGTCTACGGATCGTCATCGCGTGCGCGCGTCCTCATCTTCTTTAGTTGCAATAAGTTAGCTGCTGACAGTTGCTTCTAAAGAGGAAATCTCCCTCAGAAGCGAAAGCGGGGTATATCAGAATGAGTTTTCGTCGTAACTATATGTCCGAGGCCGACGACGCCAACGATCCCCAGGGCCTGCTCTATCTCACAGGCCGGTATCTTGAGCATCTGCGCATCAACAACTTCGCCGAGGATACGATTTACTTCCGGGCCAAGGCGCTCAGATACTTTCGGCAGTTCTGCGAACAGCTTGGAATCACCCAGGCCCGGCAGGTCACGCGGGCCGTCATGGTCAATTACCAGAGTTACATGTTCCACTACCGGAAAGAGAACGGCAGGCCGCTCACCATCGGCACGCAACATCACCGGCTCAATGTCATTGTGGCATTCTTCAGCTTCCTGACCAAGGAAGCCTTGATCCTCTACAATCCTGCGGCCGATCTCGACATGCCCCGCAAAGAGTATCGGCTACCCAAAACCATCCTTAGCGTGCCTGAAGTTGAAGCGGTCATGAATGCGCCTGATATCACGACCCCGATGGGCATTCGGGACCGTGCCATAATCGAAGTGCTGTACTCTACCGGCATTAGACGCAAGGAGCTTTGCAACCTCGATATCGGCCATCTCGACTTCGATCGCGGCCTGCTCCGTGTTGAACAGGGGAAGGGGAAGAAAGACCGGTTCGTTCCTGTCGGAGAACGGGCTTTGACATGGACTCAGAAGTACCTGGCCGACGTGCGGCCGCTCTTGTGTCCGAGCCTGAACGAACAAGCCTGCTTCCTGAACACTCTTGGTTGCCGGATCACTCCCGGCCGACTCGGCTCACACGTCCACGAGATTATCGAGAAAGCCGAGATCGGCAAGAGCGGATCATGTCATCTGTTTCGTCACAGCTTCGCAACGCACCTTATCGAGAACGGCTGTGACGTGCGTTATGTCCAGGCCATGCTCGGTCATTCAAGTCTTGAGACCACGGAGATTTACACCCATGTCAGCATGCGCCAGTTGAAAAAAGCGCATGACCGATATCACCCTGCCAGGATACCCATCCAGAGCGATCCCGACTCCTCAGAAACGACACAGGAATAGCTCTTTCCTGACCCTTGCTTAGCCGCAGGAAATCC
>Ga0272442_10010813_pt1 | contig 11207 bp, 14 predicted proteins | sample SSMForm2O_FD_200262 | JGI IMG/M metagenome (GOLD analysis project Ga0272442, IMG submission 200262) | Marine sediment archaeal communities from Little Sippewissett salt marsh, Falmouth, MA, United States - SSM-Form-2O | ecosystem: Environmental > Aquatic > Marine > Wetlands > Sediment ...
AAGAATAGCCCCTAATATATCATCGGCAACCAGGGGAAGACCGATGAGGTGTTTTTCAAATACGACATACCCCTCCGTGATGCGGCGTTCTTTCGGACTTAATTGTTTGGTGTCGATTCTTTTGTCCTGCAGGATGTTGATCTTATTATTAAAAATGGCATTCAAAACGACTTTCTTCTTGGACGAATCCAGGAGCATCAGGCTGGCATAATTCGCCTTAATGAACTGGCAAACCAGCCGCGTCAGCCGCAGACACAGCTCGTTGACGTTATAGGTCGAGTTCACCAGCCGATAAACCATATGCACGGCGGAAAGGATCCGTTGCGAGTCACGGGACAGCCGGGGATGTTTATTTAATCTCTCAGACATGCTTGGCATTGGGCCTATACCTTGGTATAGGCATCAAAAAGTTTTCTGTGTTCTTCCAGGGCCGAACGATCCGTCATCGAAGCAATGTAATTACAGATAATCTCATATTTCTTTTTTGGGGGATATCGTCGGGCCTCAGTGAATTTCTCACCCCGCGGATAAATGTCATACGGTAACTGATGGGGATCTTTGGCATACACCCCAAAGAGATCATGAATAATCCGCTTGGCCTTCGACGTCATGCGCACGACACGATAGTGGTGATACAACTTGTCATATAACAGCCTCTGCAAAGAATCTCGCTGCTTTTTCATCTCGGGACTGAAGGCGATGGGGGAATCCTTTTTATGAACGGCGGTATACTTTTGTGCTTCACGGGAAGAACGGAAATTCAATTTCTTAAGACGCTGGTCGGTTGCCTGCAACATATCCCGGATCTGCATATCGATCAACTGCTTGACGACCTGATAACGGCGCATCTCCGGATCATAAGAATGATAATCCCGGATGCTCACCAAGGCCCGTTTCCATAAACGGCTGGCCTTCAGGTCCTCTTCCGTGATGCACCTAGATTTCAATCCGTCGTCGACATCATGGTTCAGATATGCCAAAGAATCTGCGGCATCCACAACCTTAGCCTCCAAGGTCGGGCCTTCCGGATATTTTGAAGAGAATCCGGACACATCGTAATCGGTCTCGTGTTTCAGGATGCCGACCAAAACCTCCCGGCTGAGGTTCAATCCGTCAAAATGGGGATACCTTTTTTCAATCCGGGAAACGAGTTCGAATCCACGCCGGTTATGATTGAAAACACTGTCCACCTGACGCATGATATCGTTTAAGGCGGTCTCACCGGCATGCCCGAAAGGCGGATGGCCCAGGTCATGGGCCAAGGCGATGGCTTCAATCAAATCCTCATTCAGGCCGAGATTCCGGCCAATGGTCCGCGCGATCTGAGACACCTCCAGAGTATGCGTCAAACGCGTGCGGTAATAATCTCCCTCAATAATAACAAAGACCTGCGTCTTATATTCCAGCTTGCGAAAGGCCGCGCTGTGAATGATCCGGTCCCGGTCGCGCTGATAACAGGTCCGCACCGGATGGGGCGGGTCCTTCTTGAATTCACGCCCGCGGGAATCCTTGCTGCGCATGGCATACGGAGCTAGGTTCTGATCTTCCAATAATTCTATCCCCTGCCGATCTCGCATCATGACTCCATTCTTTTGACACCTTTAACCAAGAGATCATATACGGCCTGCAGCGATTGCGAAATGACCTTGGTCCCGGCGGTAATGGGCATAAAGTTGACATCGCCCCGCCAGCGGGGAACGATATGGACATGAATATGTCCCGGGAAGCCGGCTCCGGCCACGCGCCCGCAATTGACACCGATATTGTATCCTTCGGGCCGAATGGATCGCTCCAGGAGATCCTGGGTCAGATCAACCAAGCTATATAATTCGGCCTTCTCTTCGGCCTTCAATTTTCGCAGATCGTTTATATGGCGGTTGGGGATGATCAGGCAATGCCCGTTGTTATACGGAAAAATATTTAAAACACCATAGGTATGCCTGCGTCTGATAAAAATCAGATTCTGCCTGTCTTTCCTTTGTCTGCGAATGGAACAGAAAATACATCCTTTCGGTTTTTCCGATATGCGTGTGATATAACCCACTCGCCAGGGAGCCCAGATGCGCTTATTCTTCATCCTTGACCTCAATGATGCGGCCTTGAATGCCCGTTTCGGACAGCTCCAATATGCCGTAGGAACGAAACGGCGCAAAGATCTCATCGGTCGGAGAGCCGGGATTAAAATACAAGACACCGTCGATCGTTTCATTCAGCGGATGATGCGAATGTCCGAAAACAATCACATCCACCCGATCCTTTTCAAAAACCTTCTTCACCTTTTCCAATAATTTTTTCGGGGATCCGCCGCCGTGCGTGAGGCCGATATGATAGGGACCACAGGCAATGATCTGTTTCTGAGGCAAACGCTCGCATACAACGGCCCCGTCCATGTTCCCGCAGACCCCTTCCACTTTATGGATCTTCGATAACTCTTCCCACACAGACATATCGGCAAAATCACCGGCATGGATGATAAAATCGACCTCCTGGAAATCCCGCAACATCTGCAAGGGAAGCGATTTAGAGTGCGTGTCGGATACGACACCAATCTTCGCGTAAAAATCAACCCCTCGTTTATCTTCTACCACAGACCACCTCATCTCTGAGCGGGGCGGCCAGTCAGATGACCAATCCCAACCGACCCGATCAATTCATAAGATATACGGCTTGTCGAAAATGTTCAGCAGGGTATTGAGTTCACCCTCATTCCAGACCCACATGCGTTCCTGAAGGGCACGCAAGCGCACGTTTTCATCCGTGTCGCCGAGCGAGATCAAAATGCATTTTCGCGGACGCGACGGGGATTTTTTCGATTCGGCAATCACGGTATTGATATCATTTTCTGAAATGGCGCGGGGCTTCAGGGCAACAAACCATTCTCCCGTCGATGTCGAGGCGCGCAGCACCTCCAGACAGCCTTCCATGACCTTCCGGTCCTGGGCCGGAATCGCCCCCTGAAAAACAGGCAGTCGGTACCGGCGACCTTTAATGTAACAAATCTCGTCCTCAAAGCACAACAACAATTCCATCACGCGGGTTGCCAAATCCTTGTGCGCCTGAAGGATGTGCTGCTGGATGGCGTCCTCAATAGACTGCCGAAACTGTTGTTGCCTTTGACTCAAATCAAAATCGAGAGATTTCTCCCGCTGCTGATAAACGTGTTGGATCCAGAACCGAAAAAGTTTATCTTCCAAATAGTAAAAGCTGCCGTTCTTGACCACGATGTTCTGTTCGATCAAATAATTCAACTTCTGACGGATCGGCGACGGTTTCACGCCCACCTGGTCGACAATCTCCTGGAATTTCTGCTTCCCATTAGCCAGAGCCAGCAACAAGCGCCCGATGAGAAGATTTCCTTTGGGATTGCTTAAATGATCCAGCCTGAGGCTGAAATGATTGTTCAAGAGGCCCCAGGGCTGGAACAAAAGATTTTCAAATGCCTGGATCAGTAACGGCTGAAATACCTCCGTTTGTTGATAAACCCGACTCAAGGAATGGAGTTCCCGGGCAATCAGACTTAAAAATAACGGATGCCCGCCGCTAAAATCGACCAGAAAATTCCTGAGTTCGTCCTTGATCCTAACACCGATTAAAGAAGCGGATAGGAAATCCCGGCTTTCCTGCGGAGGAAAAACATCGACCGGAACAATCTCGAAATTTCCAAACAGAAGCGACAATTCCTCAGAAAGAATCCTCTGCGCCACAACCGGCAATGAACTGGCCATGACATACAGGCACCGGTTCTGGGTCATGATTTTCTTGCCGAGTTCCTGAAAGGCGCCCGTAATGGCCAGCTGCTGGAGTGAATGAAATTCATCGAGAAATAACACGCAATAAACATCGGCTTCTTTAGCAAAGATCTGCGGTAATGAAAACAAATCACGGAAGGCGTCACGGAAACGGGCATGGGACAAGGCCGCCTCGATCTTCTTCAGGCATCGTCCGGTGGCCGGTAGTTGGGACTGCACCATCTGCCGTAATAATTGAAAATCCTGCGACAAAGGCAGCGCATGTTGTTTGGCGTAATAAAATAATAAACGGCCGGTTATTTTTTCATATATATCATGAAGGTCCTGATTCTCAAGATCAATGTAAACGGGGATAATCGAATCGTCCGAAAGATCCAAAATAACCTTCTCCATCAGGACGGTCTTGCCAATAGCACGGCGTCCCAGCAGGGCCACATTCTGGCGATAGCCCTCCTTCAGATCCAGGATCCTTTTCTTCAAAAGCTCTAAGATCGGCTTGCGGCCGAAAAACTTCTCCATCTCAATCCCGATGTGCAAAACTCATTCCCGTGTTAACGTTGTGGCAAATAATAAAGCGGATTCTCTGCAACTGTATCCTTGCGAATCTCAAAATAAAATGTTCCCTTGCCTCCTGCCCGCGTCTTGGCAATCTGATCTCCCTGCGAAACCATATCTCCCAATCCTACGAGGATCTTTGAGTTCTTCCCGTAAATGGAAAAATATCCGTCCTGGTGATCCACGATAACGGTATAATCATAACCGGTTAAATAATCCGCAAAGACAATCCTTCCTCCCCGGCTTGCCTTGACCGGCTGCTGACTAAGGGTGGCCAGCTCAACGCCTTGTTGCCGGCGTAATCCTTGCCGGTCACCAAAATAAGCCACGATTCGACCATCTACCGGCCAAATAAACTCACTCTGGCTAAGATCCTGTTTAAACGGCGGTATCTCCAAGATATCTTCGGCACCTGGAATAAAAATAAGCTGGTTCTCTTCAATCGTCGCCGCATCAGGAATATTATTGCTAATAATGATATCCGCCAAGCTGACCTGATAGATTTGGGCTATGCGCCACAACGTCTGGCCTTTTTGGACCTTATGATACACACCTTCCTGAACAACGGCGGTTCCCTGCGGAATGCCTTCCCGAACCGTCGCACACCCACTGGCCCCGAAAACCAAAAAAAATAATCCAATGATCCAGTCCAAACTGCGCCACGAAAAATAAGAAGAAATTGGAGCGAGGGACGGGAATCGAACCCGCGTACTCAGCTTGGGAAGCTGATATTCTACCATTGAATTACCCTCGCATTCATCATCGTTTAAAGACGCCACCGCGGCCCGACTCTTGCCCTTCATTATTCCGGCTGACATCCAATGCATCGATCAGCTCGCGGGTAGCCCGATCAATAGCATTGGCCAGACAAACCGCGCGGGTGACGGCCACGCGCTTAATGCCGTAAGGTGTCAACCTGGGCAAATTCTCACTCGTAATCCCTCCGATCGCGAAGACCGGAATCTTTATCTGGTGATTTAACGAATGCCACACCTTTAAATCCATCGGTCGCCTTTCAGGCTTAGTCTGAGTGTGAAAGACCGAGCCGAACCCGATATAATCCGCACCGTCGGCCTGCGCCTCCAGGGCCTGTTCCAGCGTCTGGCATGAGATCCCGATCAACATCTCTTGCCCGACCAAGGCCCGGGCGCGCCTCAGGGGCATATCCGCCTGTCCCAGATGAACACCATCAGCCCGGACAGCCAGGGCAATATCAATCCGGTCATTGACGATAAAAGGAACCTGGCCGCGGATAATCCCAAGTATGCGATCGCAGGCATCCAGGATATCGCGTGTCGACCCGTTTTTATCCCGCAGCTGAATCATCCCCGCCCCGGCCCGAACCGTTTCTCGCAAAATCTCAAAAAGCGCCTCATAATCTCTAACGTCGCGATCGAGGACGATATAGAGCCGCGCGGCATCAAGCCGTTTGCGTAAAGGTCCCGTCATGATTTCCCAAATCCCTTAAGGGTCTCTTGTTCCAAAACATAGATTTGATAGCGTAGCGATTTCAGATCACGGGCCGATTTGACATCAATGCATTTCGCCAACTCTTCCAAGACCCGCAGCGATTCTTTGACGCGTTGAGAATTCGCATAAAAGACATCCCGTAAACCCCGGCGCATCAACTCGGACGCATGTGTTGCCCGTCCCACATCCCGGGCTGTATTACGCGCGGCGATCACCCGTTGAATATCCCAACGGTTCAAAACAGCGGTTAAGCGATGCCGGATGCGTTTATATTGTTCGGTTTTCTTGCGCCGGTTATAAAAAAACCGACACACATCCTCACAGACCCGCAATCCTTCCCGGGCCCGATTGAAATTGGCATCGATGATCCGGTACAGTTGTTTTTCAAAATTTTTTGCCACCGCGACGAATCTTTTGAATAAGCCGGGAGGTTGAAAATCCCGGTTCAAAACGGATCCATTCCACCCGCCCGCCATGATCCCGGACAAAATCGCTGCCAGCCACCGTCTTGCCTTTCCAGTCAGCGCCCTTGACCAGGATATCGGGTTGGATCAAGCGGATCAATTTTTCAGGGGTTTCTTGGGCGAACAACGTGACATAATCAACGCATTCCAAAGCGGCTAACACGCCGGCACGCATCTTTTGCGGGCAGATCGGTCGTCCCGGCCCCTTGATCTTTCTGACGGAAGAATCGGTATTCAAACCCACAATAAGAATCCGGCCCGATCCTTTGGCTTTTTCCAAATATCGGATATGACCGTAATGGATGAGGTCGAAACAACCGTTCGTAAAAACAATCGGCCGTCCAGCGCGCCGATGACGACGGATAGCCCTCTTCAACATCTCAAGCGATAGAATCTTCTTTTTCGTATCCACGACCTGTATCCAAAAATCGGTTGATGCCCTGATCCCGGCGAATGACCAAACGAGCGTAGCCCATCACAGGCTTTAAGCAAACTGATCTTCGACCAGTTCACAAATGCAGTGGAGCAAACAGCTGTGCGATTCCTGTATGCGGGCGGTGTGATCCGAGGGTACGATAATCTTAATGTCCGCTAAGGGGGCCAGGTCACCACCCTTACCGCCGGTCAAAGCAATCGTTCGCAATCCCTTTTGCCGCGCAATCTTCATCCCTTCAATCACGTTGCGGGAATGACCGCTGGTAGATATCCCCAAAGCCACATCGCCAACTTGGGCGAGGCCCTCAATCTGACGGGAAAAAATAATATCAAAACTATAATCGTTCCCCAAAGCCGTCAAGGCTGAGGTATCGGTAGTTAAGGCCAGCGCCGGTAAGGCTTGGCGCTCTTTACGGAACCGTCCGACAAATTCCGCCGCAATATGCTGACTATCGGCCGCCGAACCGCCATTGCCGAAAATCAGTAATTTATGACCCTTACGGAAAGCCTGGACGATGACGTTCACGGCCTCGATCAAGGCCGCGCGGTTTTGATCCAATGAATCCTGTTTCACTCGTAGGGATTGTTCGAAAATCTGGTCTAAACGTTTTTCCATGGCCACCTCTATTTACGAGCCAGCAAAAAAGACCTGGGCTGTTTCATATAACTCCATATTGATTGTTTTGCGCTTCTTCAAGGCCTTTTCGAGCGGCACAGCCTGAACTTTATTATCACGCAGGCTGACCATCTGGCCGAATTTATTTTCCTTGATCATCTGAACGGCTTTGATCCCGAATTGGGTACCGATCAAACGGTCATAGGCCGTCGGGGTGCCGCCGCGTTGGATATGCCCCAGAACACTGACCCGGGTCTCATGTCCGGTCCGTTCTTCGATAACCTTAGCAACCAGTTCGCCGACATCACCGAAACGGCGATGGCGCACATCCTTGGGAACGCCGGGGTCATCGATCTTCACCCCTTCGGCTACGACAACTAAGCTGAAAGTCTTGCCGCGGGTATGCCGAATTTTGATCTCCTCACACATTTTATCCATATCAATCGGGATTTCCGGAATCAATATCATATCGGCACCTCCGGCTATGCCCGCTTCCAAGGCGATCCAGCCCGTGTAGCGGCCCATGACCTCGATAACAATCGTTCGATGATGGCTTTCGGCGGTCGTATGCAATCGGTCAATACATTCGGTGGCGATATTGACGGCGGTGTCAAAACCAAAAGCATAATCGGTCGCGTTGAGCGAATTGTCAATCGACTTGGGCACGGCGACCAGATCGATCCGCGCTTCCTTGATCGATCCCTGCGCGATCTTGAGCGTCTCTTCCCCGCCAACGACAATCAAGGCATCCATACCGCTGCGTTTATAGTTTTCACAGATCCGGCGCATCTTTTCTTTATCCCCCAAAACCTGAATCCGACTCGTCCCCAAAATCGTTCCGCCGCGATCCAAGATGCCGGACGTCAATCTGAGGTCCAGAACCCGCATGTCATTCTCGATCAATCCGGCCCAACCGTTCTTGATACCAGTGACGATATAACCCTCCTGAATACCCTTACGAACAACCGCACGAATCACAGAATTCAAGCCGGGACAATCCGCCCCGCCCGTCAGGATACCGATCTTTTTCATGTGAATCACCTACCCCTGGAATCTTAGTGTTTAAACGGTATTTATGCACGATAGCCGCGGAATGGGACTGTCGGTTCATGGGAATCCGCTGGGACCTCAACTCCGTTCTCTTTCGGCTTTTTTGTCTTATCGGAAGTCGGGATGATTTTGACAACATCAATGCGAACATCAACAGTTTCTTCAATTCCGATCATATCCTGGATACGGGTCTTGATCAAATCCTGGAGCGTCGAGGTGATCTCGGGGATATTCACCTCCGCTTTCAGCGTAACCCGGGCCCGGACCAAAAGCTTGCGTTTGATCGCTTTGATAACGGCCCGGACATCTCTGACCTCAGTCTTTCGCGAAACCACCCGTCGAACCATGTCTTCCAAGGCCTGCAACGATACGGTCACGCGTCCTGCGGGATTATCGAAAGCGATAATCTTTCCTTTCTGCCGGTCCGCCGTATTGGCCTTGAAAAACAAATAATTAATAATCAGAATCACCGCTGCGAGCAGGCCAAAAAATATCTGCAGATCCTGATCGGTATAGATGGCCGCCAGTACGTCTATCATGTCGTTTAAAGGAATGAAATGAAAAATAAAAAGATATATGAAAACGGCCAGAAAAATAACCAGCGTTACGTAAATAAGGATACCTAAACGGGCAAAAAATTTCATCTCTTCCTCCTTCGAACAGAAATGCTAGCCGATTTAATATGAGCCCTGCCGATCCGTTCAGCAAGACCTTCTTAAGAATTCATGCTTCCGTCTTCATGATACCCTGGATATTGACATGAATATCTTTCAGGTCGATATCCACCGCCTTTTCGAGGGCCTCGCGAACCATATCCTGAACCTGTCCGGCAACGGCCGGGATATTCACGCCGTAGCGGACAAAGATCTTGACCTCGACCGAAAGTTGGTTATTTTTATCGACCCAGACGGCGATCCCGGGGAACTTTTTAATACCGAAGAATCCTTGAATCGTGCTGGCAATATCTTGGGGGGCTAACTGAATCCCCTGGATCTCAGCCAGGCAGGACGATATGATTTCAGCCAAAACCCTTTTATGGACCTTGACCGAACCCAGATCAATCTTATTCGCCTCGTTCATTTGATCGCCTCCGCTTCGGTCTTCATGATTCTCTCGAGAAAATGAGTCGTGACATGCCCCTGAACGAAAAGCGGGTGATTGAGGATGTCGATGTGAAGCGGGATGGTGGTCTTGATCGGAGCAATGTAAAATTCTTCCAAAGCCCGGCGCATCGTCCGGATCGCGCCCATCCGGTCGGGCGCATGCACAATGAGCTTGGCGACCATCGAGTCATAATACGGGCTGATCTTATACCCGGGGTAAATATGGGTATCCACACGCACCCCCAAACCGCCGGGCAGATTCAACTCGTCGATCCTACCCGGACAAGGTATAAAATTATTCCGGCAATCTTCAGCGTTGACGCGACATTCGATGGCTGCTCCGTTTATCTTGATGTGCTCCTGCTTAAGTGTTAATTTTTTCCCGACCGCGACCCTGATCTGTTCTTTGATCAGATCAACACCAGTCACCATCTCCGTCACAGGATGCTCGACTTGGATGCGGGTATTCATTTCCATAAAATAGAACGATCCATCCAAATCCATCAGAAATTCGATCGTGCCAACGCCACGATAATTGACGGCTTTAACGGCCTTGACAGCGATATCACCCATCTTTTTTCTCAACTTACCATTCAGGGCTACAGAAGGCGATTCTTCCAAAAGTTTCTGATGACGGCGCTGGATACTACAATCCCTCTCGCCCAGATGAACGGCATTACCGTGCTGATCTGCTAAAATTTGAAACTCGATATGGCGTGGGTCGGGAATATATTTTTCGATGTAAAGTTGAGGATTACCAAAGCTGGCTTCGGCCTCTTTCTGAGCCATGGCAAAAGAACCAGTCAATGTCACGTCATTGTGACAGATCCGCATACCTTTTCCGCCCCCACCCGCTGCGGCTTTGATAATAATCGGGTATTTGATTTTTTTGGCAACATCCAAGGCTTCCTTGGCATCCTTGATGACACCTTTCCCGCCGGGCGTGATCGGTACGCCGATCTTGCGCATGGTCTCGCGCGCCTGTACCTTATCGCCCATAAGACGAATGGTTTCCGGTGCCGGACCGATAAAAGTGATGTTGCAGGATTCACAAATCTCGGCAAAGTGAGCATTCTCTGCCAGAAATCCGTACCCGGGGTGAATAGCCTCGACATCCGTGATCTCGGCGGCGGATATGATGGCAGGGATATTCAAATAGCTTTCCGAACTGGCCGCCGGCCCGATACAAACCGCCTCATCGGCAAAACGGACATGCAAAGAATCCTCGTCAGCCTGCGAATAAACCGCGACGGTCTGAATCCCCATCTCCCGACAGGCACGGATAATCCGTAAAGCAATCTCACCGCGATTGGCAATTAAGATCTTGGAAAACATTTCTTGTCAACAGCCGTATTTCACAAGCTCGGCATCAGGCAGGTCCGATGACAAAAAGCGCCTGCCCGAATTCGACCGGTTCAGCATTGGCAACGGGAATATCAATAATCTTGCCCTTGACTTCAGACTTAATTTCGTTCATCAGCTTCATCGCTTCAACGATACAAACAACCTGACCGACTTCGACAATCTGTCCGATCTCAACGAAAGGCGGCGCTTCAGGCGCTGGAGCCCGGTAAAAAGTGCCAACCATCGGAGAAGTTATGTCTACGGTGGAGGATGATGTGGATTGGGCTGTCTCTTTATCCGGCGGCCGCGGGCTGGATACGGGCGGCGGTGGGATACCCACCGGATGCGGGACTGTGAGTACGGTTGAATCCCCCCCAGCTTTCTTGATTTTGATCTTGGCGCCGTCCCGCTCGATCTCCAG
>Ga0272442_10010814_pt1 | contig 11206 bp, 6 predicted proteins | sample SSMForm2O_FD_200262 | JGI IMG/M metagenome (GOLD analysis project Ga0272442, IMG submission 200262) | Marine sediment archaeal communities from Little Sippewissett salt marsh, Falmouth, MA, United States - SSM-Form-2O | ecosystem: Environmental > Aquatic > Marine > Wetlands > Sediment ...
CCAGGCCCTGGTCCCGGGCGACCCGAAGCAGCCGGGGAACATCGGGATCCTCCATGAACCCGTAATGCGCCGTGACCGCGTAGAAGCCGCTTTCCAGTTCCTCGACTTGCACCCGCTTCCCGGCGGGCACCCGGGGAACCTCCTCCACCGCCACGGTAAGCAGAATCACCCGCTCGTGCAGAACCCTGTTGTGCGCCAGATTGTGCAGCAGAGCAGGGGGCACCACCCAGGGATTCCCGGTCATGAAAACCGCCGTGCCGGACACCCGCTGGGGCGGCTCGTTTTTCAGGTTAATGATGAACTCCTCTACCGGAAGGGTCTTGGCCTTGAATCGCTCGGCCAAAAGCTCCCGGCCGCGCTTCCAGGTCCTCATGATGGTGTAGGCCGCCGCCCCGATGGCCAAGGGGAACCAGGCGCCGCTGGTGACCTTGATAATGTTGGCTCCGAAGAAGGAAAGATCCACCACCAAAAACAGGCAAACCGGCAGCCCGGCGGCCAGGCGGCTCCAGCCCCAGCGCTCGCGGGCGATGATGTAGAACAGCAGGCTGGTGATCACCATGGTGGTTGTGACCGCCACCCCGTAGGCCGCCGCCAGCCGGCTCGAGGATCCGAATCCCACCACCAGGGTGATGGTGGCCAGCATCAGGATCCAGTTGATCTGGGGGATGTAGATCTGCCCGATGTGCTTGGCCGAGGTGTGCACGATCCGCATCCGCGGCAGGAAGCCCAGCTGCACCGCCTGCCGGGTGAGGGAGAACGCCCCCGAGATCACCGCCTGCGAGGCGATGATCGTCGCCAAGGTAGCCAGCACTACCAGCGGGTACAGGGCCCATCCGGGAGCCAGGCTGTAGAACGGGTTACGCGCGGCTTCCGGATGAGCCAGCAGCAGAGCGCCTTGCCCGTAGTAGTTGAGCAACAGCGCCGGCAGGACCAGCGCCAGCCAGGTCACCCGCACCGGGCGCTTTCCGAAGTGACCCATGTCGGCATAGAGCGCCTCGGTCCCGGTCACCACCAAGAAGACCGCACCCAGAACGAAGAACCCGGCAAAGCCGTTGTCGAGGAAGAATCTGACGGCATGGATCGGGATCACCGCCGCCAGCACACCGGGCTCCTTCACGATTCCCCGGATTCCCAGGACGGCGATGACCAGCAGCCAGGTGAGGGTCACCGGACCGAACACCACTCCCACCCCGGCGGTCCCGCGCCGCTGGAACAGGAAGAGGCCCGCCAGGATGACGATGGTTATGGGTAGTATGTAGGGCTCGAAGAACGGGGTGGCCACCTGCAGGCCCTCGACCGCACTGAGGACCGATATGGCCGGAGTGATCATCCCGTCGCCGTAGAGCAGAGCCGCCCCGAAGAGCCCGATGATGAAAGCGCACCGCAGCCCGTTTTTCCCGGAGCGCTTGCGATAGCCCACCAGCGCCGCCAGGGCGATGACCCCGCCCTCTCCGCGGTTGTCGGCGCGCAGGATGAAGGCCAGGTATTTGAAGGTCACCACCAGAACCAGGGCCCAGAACACCAGCGACAGCACGCCCAGGACGTTGGCCCGGCTGGGCTCGATGCCGTACTCTCCGAAGAAGCACTCCCTCAACGCATACAGCGGGCTGGTCCCGATGTCCCCGTATACGACTCCCAGCGCCACCAGGGAAAGCAGCAAGAGCGGCTTGCCGCGGAGTTTATCCGGTTGATCATCCATATTCGAACCACTTACCTGCGGTTAAAAACCACGGGAAAGAGAAAATATTCCCCTTTTCGCCCTTCCTCTTCTCTCAAAAAATCAATCTATGAAGCCGGCGATGCGGCTGTGTTTCTTCTTGATCCCGGCGATCATCCGGTCGTGCCGGTGTATGCGCACCAGGGCCCGGATGACCAGGTAAGCGCCCAGGGCGACCAGGATGCCGCAGAGCACCAGCAGGGGCACCAGCAGCGGCAGTACGTTCAGGATGTCGTAGAGCTTGGAGGTGGCTACCAGCACGCCCAGCACCGACAGGGGCAGCGCGAACACGGCGATGCCGGTACGCATGGCCGACAGGGAGGTGCGCTTCTCCGCCAGGATCAACTGAACCTCGTTGATGATGATGGCATCGCCCTTGTTGTTTTCAAGGGCGCCTTGGGGATCGGGTTGCCGGGCGTCTTTCATACTTGCTCCCGATTGATATATACGCCGAACGGACCTAAAGATGAACGACAAAATGCTCCTTTCCGCCAGGAGGGAACAATCCACGACGCCGGCTTGTTGTAAGATGGTAAGGGGCCGGAAATGATGGGCACGAGAATCCGCCGTGAATTTACAGGGCTTTTCTCCGGAAGCCTGGGCCTGATTGAGGCCTTCGCCCTGGTCTGGATTGCATCGGCGCCGCCGACCGCGATGGACAAAGATGACCGGCTTCCTTCGTGGAAGGTAACCCGGTTCGTCCTCGAAACCGGTCTGTACGTTGCCGAAATCCCTTCAGATCTGATAGACGCAGGTGATGCCGGCTGTGATCAGTGCGCCGTCAGGTCCCGTCCGCTTGCAGATTTCTTCCGGCAATCCAAAGCATCCGGGAGCCTCGACGCAACCGGCGGCCTGCCCGCGGCGATGTCCACCCGGATCCGGTTGGCTCCGAAGCGCAGCCCTCCAGCCTCCCCGTCGTCCGTATAGCAGTACCGATATCGAAAGACTTGAGAATTCAGGCGCTCCGCGCGGAGCGCCCAATGGGAGGTTGGATGTCATGGATGCCACACTGAAACACAAGCTGTTCACCTACCTGGCCGGTGCCGCGATTGCGTTCAGTTCCGGGTCGGTTGCCAACGCCAAGACCGGGCTGGTGGAGATCCCCGAGCCGGTGATCATGGAGCTTCTCTCCGACGTGGAGGGAGATGACTGGCGAGAGGATGATCTGTTCCACCTGATGGAATTGTTGGCCGAGGACCCGCGTCAGCAGGTCCGTTGCCGTGCCGCCGAGTTCTTGAAAGATTTCGACGGGGAGGGTTTCTGGGATCGTATAGAGCCGATTATGTTGAACTTGGCGGGGGATTCCGAGCCGGCCGTGCGCGCTTCCGTTACCGGAACGGTTACGCAGTGGCTGTCGAATCTGGATGAGCTGGTCCGGGCCAGACTGGTTCTGGAATGGTCGGTGTCCTCGGATGCCAGGATCCGGCTGATAGTGGCGCGGGCGCTTGCGTCGGGGATTCCCTCCTTCGGAGCCGACCTCGCTCTGGAATACCTCGCGGAGGATGCAGATGCGGAAATCAGGAAGACTGCGATCGAGGCGATCAAGAGGCGCTTCCAGGAAAATCCCGATTTCTATCGCGGCGTCCTGAAGCGCCGGTTGACCGACAAGGACCGGCTGGTCAGAAGGGAAGCGCAACGCGCCATCGTGCATACGCACAAGCTGGAAACCGACAACCGGTCCGCGTAGCTCTATTCGATCCGGTAGACTTCTTCGGGGGGCATTTGGCTGCGGATCGACGGGAGCAGGGCGCCGATCATTTGACCGGTTCTGGCGTTGATGCACAGACCTCCCCGGGGGTGCTGCAGGGGGATGTCGGCCGGGTTGGTGCCCTGCAGGATCCGGTTGGCGATGTCTCCGGCGGTTTCACCTTGCTGATCGTAGCGGGTGGAGTAGGAGAAGAAGGCGCCCTTTCTGACGAACTGCTCGGAGTAGGCGATCAGCGGCAGGCGTTTGGAGAGTTGCAGGAAGAGGGTGTGGTTGAAGAACTCGCGGGTCAGGACGGTGGCGTCGCGAATCAGCCACAGGGCCTGGGATTCGGCCGCGACTTCCAGCAGGGCCGCGGGGACCTCGTCGCGATTTTCAACCGGGCGGGCGAAGACCGAAAGCCCCAGTTTATTGGCGGCCGATTTTATCCGCTCGACCTGCCGGCCGGTCCGCTGGGGATCGTAGATCAGTCCGATCTTGACGGCCTCGGGGAGAACCCGGGCGAAGGCTTGCAGTTGCTCCCCGGGCGCGGGCTCCAGGTGGACGCCGGTCATCGAGTCGGTCTTGAGCTGGTTGTCCTCCGGGTGCATGGCCATGCAGAAGACCGTTGGAGTTTTCAGGCCCTGGTCGCGGATCCACCTCGCCGCCCTGAGGCCCACCGCCAGGATGACCCGGGGGTTGGTCTCCAGAATCTCGGCGTGGAACTTTTCTTCGTCTGCCGGGCCTGGCATGGTCAGGATCTTCTGGTTGCCGCCAAAAACGCTCTTGAAGCCGTCGATTGCCTGGTCATAGAGCGGAAATTCCTTGGACTTGATTATCAGCGCGTCCACGCCGGCCGTTAAGGCTCCGGTTTTATCCTCCTGGCCGCAAGCCGGGAGCAGGAATACCAGGGCGAGGAACAGGTTCAGGATTCTTGATCTGTTCATTTTGACCCCCTATTCGTTCGCATAGCCGCTTTCCTTAAAATATACCATAGTTCCACCGCATACTTGTCAAAGAAGAAGCAAAAGGACACCTTGAGTCCGGTTTGGTCTTGTGCTAGATTACCGGTCGGGTGGAATAGCGAGGGTCGGGAGATAGGGTTCCTCAGCAGCGTTTCTGACTGTACCTAGATACGCATCCAGAAAAACCGTGATTGGAGGCTTGGCAATGAGGCGAATTGCGTTTTCTGCACTTTTGTGCACCGTCCTTTGTTTGACCGGCTGCGGGGGCCAGGAGGGTTCCGGCAGCGATGCCGGATGGGACGGGGGGGTCGACGGAGGAGGCGACCAGCAGCCTTCGCCGGTGACCGTCACGGGCCAGATAGTCGACAGCCGTGACACCCCGGTACCCAACGCGACCGTGATCATTTCCTCCGATCCGGTGGAGACCACCACCGATTCCAACGGCGTTTTCGAGGTGGAAACCGTGACCGGCGATCACACCCTGACCGCCAGCAAGCACGACCGGGTGATCCTGCAGACGGGATTCGTCGCCGGGGACGAGGGGACGGTGGACCTGGGGACGCTGCATCCCGAGGAGGAGTACATCTACAACCCGCTGTACCTGCGCGGCTACAACTACCTGGGTGCCGAGTTCCTGGCCTGGCAGCACTGGTGCTCGGTCTCGGTGGAGGACGCGGCCGGCCGCGAGGTGGCGGGGGTCACCCCGGAAGAGTTCGAAGTGACCGAGGAACTGGTCCGGCGCGAGGACGACGCCACCATCGTCGAGCTGCCCGTGGACCTGGCCGCCCAGGACATAGACGACGATCCCGAGACCGGTCACTGGGAGCTGACCACCGGCGGCCAGCCGATCGACATCGTCTTTTTGACCGACTATACCGGCTCGATGGCCGAAGATGTGGCGTCCATCCGCGACCAGGTCACCGCCTTCGTCGACCAACTGGTCCAGAGCCACGTGGATTTCCGCCTCGGCGCGGTCAGCTTCACCTGCTCCTTCGACTTCCACCACACCAATTTCCTCTACGGTCCCCTGGAAGTGGACCGGTTCCTCGAGGAGATGGCCGTGGTTATCCGCAACACCGGGGGCGTGGGCTGCGCCACCGACGCCTACGAGGCGGTGATGTTCACCCCCTGGCTGGGCTGGCGGCCGGAGGCCCGCAAGGTGGCGGTGGTGATCACCGACATCGTGCCCCAGACGGTCTACGGAACCTACTGGGGGACCGCCAGCACCTGCGCCTCCCGCTCGGCGATGGAAGACTTTCTCCAGAAGCAGGGGATCGAGCTGGTCTTCAGCCAGGATCCCGAGTGCGGGGACCCGGCCTACGACTGCGAGAGCGTGGCCGACCGGGCCTGCGACCAGAACAGCGGACTGCCGGCCCTCGAACAGGCCGGGCTGGCAGTGGGCATCGGCTGGCCATTCAACGGGGAGGAACTCTTCGATTTGCTTTTCCCCCCGCCGGGACCCGCAGCCCCCTCCAACTCCCGCTACCTGCTGGCCTGGACGAGCGGCTTGGACTGGTGGGACCCCATCGACAACCTGCACCACACCGCCGATCAGTACCTGGTCCGGGTGACCGTCCGCACCCCCCGGCCGGGGGATCCCGGTGAGACCCTGCAGGCGTCCTGGGATCTGCCGCTGGAGCGCGAGCCGGTGGATTTCGTCCTGCAGATGAAGGATCAGGAAGGCAATTCCATCGACGACACCTGGACGCACCTGCGCTACTTCCGGGACGGACGCCCCACCCGGCAGGTCAAGTGGCAGCTGAAGCCCGTCGACGGGGTGATCGACGTGCTCAACACCTACCCCGGGCGTTACGCCATGCGAACCCTGGAAGACGGGGAGAGCCAGGTGACGGATTCGTGGTTGACCCTGATAGACCGCCGGGTGATCGATCTGCCCGCGGAGGGTTTGATCCTCGATCTGCGGCCGCACCCCCCGGAGGCGGAAGCCTTCCTGTCGATGGCCCGCGGGCTGATCCGCGACCTGGACGACTGGCGCATCTCCGGCGACCCCTTCGCCCCGTTCGCGCAGGAGGCCGAGCTCTGGCTACAGGATCTCGAGGAGGGCGGCCTGACTTGGCCGGAGATGGTCGCGCTGAAGCGCTTCACCGTTGCCCTGTCGGCCTATGCCAATTTCAACGAGTACGCCCAGCTGGAGACCGAACGGGCGGTGCAGGACTTCCACGACCTGGTCCAGGACTTCCGCGACGTCCTGGATGAGATTAGCAAGCTGAAGAAGAGCACCGAGAAATCCTGGGAGGAGAGCCTCACCGCCACGGCTCTGAAGATCATCTACGCGGTGATAACCCAGGGCCGCTTCACCGCCCTGGAAACCATGTTGCAGGAGGGACTGAAACAGCTGATCGATTACGCCACCGGCTACGCGGTGGACGAAATCCGCCAGGCGATATTGGATCAGTTCCCCCAAAACGAGATGTTCGAGGTGCTCAAGATCATCTTCGACGAATGCCTGGTGCACACCTTCAACAAGGACAGCGGCGGCCCGGACTGGGACCGGCTGCTGAAGGCTACCGTGAAAATGGGAATCGGTGCCGCCCTGGACGAGGTCCGCCGGCTGGCGGCCGACGGGTTCGTGGACGCGGCCTTCTCATCTTTCGATCTCGACGACCCCCTCGCCCAGGAGATCAAGCAACTGGTGCGGGAGGTGCTGCGGGCGCTGACCACCGTGGTGCTCGACGAGGGCGACGGCATGAAGATAATCGGCGACGCGATGGATCAGTTCGCCTCCGGGGTGGGCAACTACCTGCTGGATACCGGCCGCGAGGAGCTCATCGCCCTGGTGGAGGACGTGTTCGATCGGGTCGGTGACGCCATGCGCCGGGCGGGCGTGCCCGCCGTAGTCTGCGACTTCCTGGTGGGCTTCGCCCGCGACCTGCTGCTCGAGGCCGTACCCCAGGCGCAGGAGTTCTACGGCACCCAGTACGTGAGTTTCGACGTTGACACCGACCGGGTGATCGACGTGATGATCAAGCACGGTCTCTACAACGTGGTGCTGCGCTGGTTCTACACCGAACGGGCGGTACGGGCGGTGGGCCACGTGATGCACAACGCCCGTGCTTACGTCCCCGCGGGCGAGAGCCGCCGGGACTGGGGCACCGCGATGCTCCAGGACTTCTCCGCCCTGCGTACGCGGGTTCACGATGTGCAGGCGGCGGCGGTCAACGCCCTGACCTTCCAGGATCACGTCGGCGACTGGGCCGAAGGCCTGGAGCATCTGGAGAGCATACTGAAGCTCATCGAGGAGCCCCTGGACTTCATAGCCGCGATCTACCCGCCGCTTCAGGAAGCCGCCGACGCAGTCCACCGGCTGATCATCGTTCTCAACGCCACTGAGCTGGTAACCCGGGCGGTGAACTTCGGGCTGAAGATCAACCAGCTCAACGATTTGGGCAAGCGGGCCAGCGACATCTACCTGCCGGTGCTGCCGGACTGAGGAAAGCGGAGGAACGATCATGAAATCTCTCAAGCGATATCTTCCGGCGATCATTCTGGCCCTGGCAGCGCACGGCTGCGGGTCGGAGTCAGGCGACGGCCCGGTCGACTTGTGCGGAAATAACAGTATCGATACCGGTGAGCAGTGCGACGGTAACCTGCTCGACGGCCAGACCTGCCAGAGCCTGGGCTTCGACACCGGAGACCTGGCCTGCACCGGCGACTGCCGCCTGGACACCTCGGCCTGCGAGTATGTCACCGAGCCCTTCTGCGGCGACGGAATGCTGGACCCGGGCGAGGAGTGCGACAAAGAAGACTTCGGCGAAAACCAGTGCGCCGCCCGCGGTTTCTCCGGAGGCGATCTGGATTGCGACCGCGACTGCCGGCTGGTCTGGTCCGGGTGCCTGTGCGCCGACGACGACCGGGAGCCCAACGAGGGCATGTCCTCGGCGGTCGAGCTGGCGCCCGGCGATCATTCCCTCGAGCTCTGCAACCCCGGCGGGGCCGAGGACTGGTTCCTGGTTCCCCTGGAGGCCGGCGCCAGCCTGGCGGTGCAACTGGTTCAGGAAGAATCCGGCCTGGATCTGGATTTGATCCTCGTAGACGAGAACTGGACCATACTGGATCAGTCGTTGACCGCCGGGCTGACCGAAAGCGCCGCGTTCACCGCGACGGAAGCGCTGGGCGTCTACATCCAGGTGGTACCCCTGCTCGACTCTCCCGGCTCGGCCGGATACAGCCTCAAGCTGGCGCTGGATCCGGAATGCCTGGAGAACGCCGACTGTCCCGCCGGCGAGGTCTGCCGGGACTTCGCCTGCACCGAGTGGAGCTGCAGCCCGGACGATCCCTGCCCGGACGACCTGGTCTGTGATCAGGGCCGCTGCGTCGAGTGCGCCGACGACGGTGACTGCCCGGACCACCCGCTGGTGGGCTGCTCGGGAAACCGGTGCGTCTTGGCCTGCAGCGACGACTCCTACGAGCCCAACGACACCCATGACCAGGCCGCCCCTGTGGCCAATGACCTGCAGGCGACCGGACTGACTTTGTGCGGAACCTCCGACCGGGACTGGTTTTCGTTCGAGCTGGAAGCCCTGCACCGCTACGGCTTCCAGTTGGCGTTTGACGAAGACCACGGCGGAGTGGACGCGTTGCTCTACGCCGCGGCCGATCCCGCGACTCCGATTTCCATCGGTGCCGCGACCGGCGACGGCGCGGAGCTCACCCACGTAGTCGTCGCCGACGGCGCGGGCACCTACTTGCTTCAGGTTCGCCTGCGCCCGGGGTCCGAAGGCCAGCTCTACGGACTGACCATAGCGGACCTGGGCGCGGTGGAGTGCGCCGCGGATGAAGACTGCCTGTCCGGGGAGATCTGCACGAACTACGCCTGCCGGGTCCCGGATTGCCTGGACGACTCGGAGTGCACCGGCGACGCGCGCTGCGAGGACTACACCTGTGTCCCCGCCCCGCCCGGCGACGACTGTGCCGCGCCGGTGGTTGTCGACTCCCTGCCTTTCTCCGCCCAGGGCGTGGACATCGGCTCCTACCGCGGGAGCCTGGCCTTCGCTCCGGGCACCTGCACCGACTGGGGCACCGGCGGCAAGGACGTGTTCTACCAGGTCGATCTGGCCGCGGGCCAGACCCTGCTGGCCGAGGTCACCTCGACCTTCGACGCGGCGCTGGTGCTTTTGGACTCCTGCGCCGCCGAAACCTGCCTGGCGGGCGCGGACGAGGTCTACGAGGACCAGACCGAGCGGTTGGCCTACACCGCCGAGTCGGCGGGCAGCTACCTGCTGGTGGTGGACAGCGCCCTGGGCGGCGACCGGCTGTCCGGGCAGTTCGACCTGGAGCTCTCGGACTTTTAAACTCGGACGGAAAATGTACTAGAATGGGGGGATGGTCCAGGTAGCGGACATCCAGTGGCTGCACTTCGCCGCGGTCAGGGCGGGCCGGAGCCTCGAGCGCATCCAGCAGACCATCAACGGCAAGGAGGGAGTCCTGGGCAAGCGACTGCCCGATGCCCTGGCCGATCTGTTCATGTCCGATGACCCGGACGAGATCCTGGGCCTGGAGTTGCTGGCCTTCGACGCCGACGACGAGTACGCCTGGCTCAACCCGGAGCACTTCTATTTCATCGCCGCCGGCGAGATCACCGCGGAGCACCGCTTCGAAGCCATGGGTGCCTGGAAGGCGCTGGTGGGCGCGGTGGTCATGCGGAGTCCTGAAGAGGCCGGGTTGTGGATTTCACTGGGCCCCGGCAGGAAGAACTTCTTGAAACTCAAGAACAGCAGCGCCTTTCAGTCCGAGCCCAGCGAAACCCTCTTCAAGATGCTGGAGCTTCTGGTCAGGGGCATACCCGAACTGGATGAAACCGAGGTTCCCCAGGAGGAAGTCGATCGATTATGCGAGGCTTGCAAGGAGGCCGATACCGAGGCCGCCCGGAAGCTGGAAGCCCTGGCCTGGCAGATGGGGGATGCGAACCTGTGGCGTTACGCCATGGCGATCGCAGACGGCAAACCCTACCTGGCGAGGATGTTCGAAGAGCGGATCGAAACCTGAACCCCGGCGCCGGCCGGGAAGAACCGGGTGCTACCGGTTGGTGGGATCGGGCGGTCGCGGCGGAAGCTGGTAGGATTTCTTTTTCAGTTCCTGAAGCATCAATTCGATGGCCTTGTCCAGCTGAGCGTCCTTGCCTTTGATCACGTCGGCCGGCAGGTTGTCCACCTCGATGTCGGGTTCCACCCCGTGGTTCTCGATGATCCACCGGCTGTCGATGTCGTAGTTGCCGAACTCGGGTTGCCAGACATATCCGCCGTCCACCAGGTTGAGCTGGCCGCGGATGCCCACCACGCCGCCCCAGCTTCGCTTGCCCACCAGCTTGCCCAGGCCGAAACGCCTGAAGTAGTGGGGGAAGAGATCGCCGTCGGAAGCCGACCACTGGTTCAGCAGGCAGACTTTGGGCCCATGGTGCACCGCGCCCTGGTAGGTGAAAGGTTTGGCGTTGCGGGGCGCGCTCATGCCGCTCAATTTCCTGCGAAGACGCTCCAGGATCATCTCGCTGACGAAGCCGCCCCCGTTCCAGCGTACATCTATTATCAAGGCCGACTTGCGCACCTGGGGATAGTAAGTGCGGGCGAACTCGTTGAGCCCGGCGCCCCCCATGTTGGGCAGGTGGATGTAGCCAATCCGTCCCTGGCTCTGCTTGTCGACGTATCGACGGTTGTGCAGGATCCAGTTGTAGTAGCGCAGCTGGCCGTCCTGGGCCAGCGGAACCACCGTGATCTCGCGTGCGCCGGATCGGCTGGGGATCCGGTTGACCAGCAGGGATGTCTGCCGGTTGGCGCGGTTGAGCAGCAGGCTGCCGGGATGCGTGGGAGCCTGCAGCTCCCGGCG
>Ga0272442_10010815_pt1 | contig 11205 bp, 9 predicted proteins | sample SSMForm2O_FD_200262 | JGI IMG/M metagenome (GOLD analysis project Ga0272442, IMG submission 200262) | Marine sediment archaeal communities from Little Sippewissett salt marsh, Falmouth, MA, United States - SSM-Form-2O | ecosystem: Environmental > Aquatic > Marine > Wetlands > Sediment ...
GATAAATGTTAATGTCGAATATCTAGACAATCCAGATAATTTTAAGATGTATCCGGGTGTAGCAGAGGGGATTAAAATTCTTAATGAAAAAGATTTTTTAGTGATAGTTATAACAAATCAATCAGGTATTGCAAGAGGATATTTTACAAAAGAAACTCTAGAGAAAATCCATCAAAGAATGACTGAAAAACTGAAAGAAAAAGGCGCAAAAGTTGATGCGATTTATTATTGCCCGCATCATCCTGATGACAAATGTAGTTGCAGAAAACCTGGGACTGCTTTATTTGAGAAGGCCGTAAAAGATTTTGAAATTGATATTTCTAAATCTTTTATAATTGGAGACAGAATGCTTGACGTAGAAGCAGGGCATAAAATTGGCCTAAAAACAGTACTCGTCCCAGAAGATAAAGAAAAAGTCAAAATTGAAATGAGAAATTCTAGTGTAAAACCAGATTTCATTTGCAAAGATTTTCTATCCAGTGTCAAATGCATCTTTAATAACATATAACCAATATATTAAATAATAAAATTTTATTACTGGCCACGAATTTACAAGTTATGTGAGGTGAATTAAATAGTTCTTCTTATTACTGGGGGGACCGGTTTAGTAGGTCATGCTCTTCAAAAAATAAATCCTGATGCAATTTATGTCAGTTCAAAAGATTTTGATTTAACTAAAGAAGATCAAGTTAAAGAAATGTACGAGAAATACAAACCTACGAAGGTTATTCATCTTGCAGCAAAGGTTGGTGGAATTTTTAAAAATATTAATTATCCGGCAGATTTGTTATATGAAAATGTACTGATGAATACGCTTGTTTTACATTACGCGTATAAAAATAATGTTAAAAAGTTTATAGGTGTTTTGAGCAATTGTTCGTATCCAGATATTGCAAAATCTTATCCTGCAAAAGAAGAGTATTTTTTTGATGGCCCTCCGCAAAAAACTAATTTTGCATATGCTTATTCAAAACGTACTTTTGGCATCCAAATTGAGTCGTATAGAAAACAATATGGGTGCAACTTTTTAGGCGTCATTCCTTGTAATTTATATGGCCCATACGACAATTTTGATAAAAAAGGTAGCCATTTTGTTGCAGCGTTGATTAGGAAAATACATGAAGCTAAAGAAGGAAAAAAAGATACAATTCAGTTGTTTGGAACTGGGAAACCACTTAGACAATACATGTATTCAGAAGATCTAGCAAAGATTTTGAAAATATTATTAGAAAAATATGACGGAGAAGGACCTATTAATATTGCACCACATGGACAAAATTATTCAATTAAAGAAATAGCAAAAATTGCTCTTGATGCGATGGATGCAGATAATCTTAAAATCAATTTTGATAAAAATTATCCAGATGGACAGTTTAGAAAAGATATTGCTACAGAAAAATTACAAAAAATTATTGGCCCTTTTAGTTTTACAACTTTGAAAGAGGGGATTTGGAAAACTTATGAATGGTATTTAAAAAGCAATTTAACATATCAGAATGGGGAGTAGCGTAATCTATGAGCATTAATCGTAAAGTAAACAAAGTATTAATCACAGGCATTACAGGTTTCGTAGGAAGCCACCTGGCAGACTATATTTTAGAAAAACATCCGAAAGTAAAAATTATAGGTCTTGCAAGATGGCGTTCACCAACAGATAACATTAATCACATACTTGATAAAATAACTCTTATGTATGGCGATCTAGTAGACTTGCCTTCCATTAAAACAATGCTATCGAAAGAAAAACCAGATGTTATTTTCCACCTCGCAGCACAATCCTATGTCCCATATAGTTTCAATGCACCAATTGCAACATTAGAATCAAATATTATAGGAACCTGTAATTTACTTGAGGCGGTAAAAGAACTAAAATTATCAAATAATTATGATCCAGTTATTCATATATGCAGTTCATCCGAGGTTTATGGACAAGTGCAGGAGGGAGAAACTCCTATTGTAGAGACAAATCCATTTAGACCAGCATCTCCTTATGCAGTAAGCAAAGTGGGAGAAGATATGCTTGCTAAGCAATACTGGGATTCTTGGAAAATACAGACGATAAGAACACGAATGTTTACTCATAGCATTAGTAAATGGACACCGGTTATTATAAGAGACGCAAAAAGCGAGTTGATAGACATCAAATACATCTCAGAATTAAGAAGCCCTCTGAAAAAAGGTGGTTATCTATCAGGAAAAATGACAGAAGATGGAACTCAAATCTGGGATCTTACTAGACATAATCTTGAAGTATGGAATGATAATAAGTGGACAAAAATAAAACATATATCCTGTCATCCGCTAAACAATCATAAGGTTTTAGAAATCGCTTGTCGTAGTGGAGTAGTAGATGTTACTGATAATCATTCTATGGTAAACGAAAACGGTCAGGAAGTTAAAGCTAGTAAATTAGCTATCAATGATAAAGTTAAATTGACACCATTTCCAAAAGTAGAAATTACTTTTATGCCTGAAGAATTAGCCTGGTTATATGGTTTTTTTGTTGCCGAGGGATGCGTCACTGGCGGCCGAATGAGAATAGATAATCAGGATATAAAAAAGCTTAAAAAATCTCAAAAAATCTTGCTTAAACATCTAGCAATTGATAGCAGAATTGAAGATAGTAAAAATGATGTTTATCGATTATCAGTAATAAAACCATCTAATATTGCCAAGCGTTTCTATCAGGACTGCTATGCCAGTGATAAAAATAAGAAAATCCCGAAAATTATTTTAAATGCAAATAAGAAAACAAAATTAGCTTTTCTTGAGGGATATAATGAAGGAGACGGGGATGAAAACAATAATGTAAAAAGTAAATTTTATAGATTTAAAACAAAATCACCTATCTTGGCCTCTGGATTGTGTTTCTTGATAGAAACAGCACTACAAGTCAAATATAGAATTCACGTGGAACATCGAAATGGGAATAGATATTTTGAGATTAGATGCCTTTCTCAATTAAAAACAGACAATGGGAAATGGTTATTGAAAGATGATAATAACATTGTAAAAATAACTGAATTGCTATATTCTGATGAGGTCTGGGATTTCGAAACAGAAAATCATTGGTTCCATGCAGGTATTGGTGGCAATATTGTTCATAATACAGGTCCTAGAAGAGGTTCTGTTTTTGTTGTTTCAAATTTTGCCAGACAAATCGCAGCAATTGAAGCAGGAATAAAAAAACCAGTTGTTGAAGTTGGAAACTTGGATAGTGTTAGAACATTTACAGATGTAAGAGATGCAGTACATGCATATTGGTTATTAGTTACAAAATGTCCACCTGGAGAAGTATATAACATTGGTGGGGCTGAAACAATGAAGGTAGGAGAAATGCTTGATCTCTTATTGAAAATGTCTACTACTAAAAATATTAAAGTCGAGGTTGACAAGGAGCGATTAAGGCCTTCAGATGTAACATTACAAATTCCTTCAACAGAAAAGTTTTATAAAGAAACTGGTTGGAAACCTGAGATTAAATTTGATAAAACGCTAAGAGACACACTGAATTATTGGAGAGAAAATTATAAGCGTATGAAAAATATTGAATGAAACTAAGCACGATTAATAAACAGAGGAGGGAAAATTATTGCTACCTATTTGTAAGGATACACGGGAAGATATACTACGGATTTCAAAACTAAGTGGCCATGGACACATACCTACCTGTTTCTCTGTTGTAGAAATCATATATTCTATATACTCTATAATGAAACACGATCCTAGCAATCCATCATGGGCGGAACGCGATATATTCATTTTAAGCAAAGGTCATGCGGCTCTTGCATATTATTGTATACTAGCTAAGCAGGGGTATTTTGATATCGATAAAGTAAATTCTTTTGATACGTATATGTCTGATTTTGGCGGTCATTTGGATAGGACAAAAGTTCCCGGCGCGGAAGTTTCTTGCGGCTCTCTTGGACACGGGATTGGGATTGGAATAGGCATAGCATTGTCTTTTAAAATAAATAAAAAGAAGAATAAAGTTTTCATACTAATTGGAGATGGGGAATCTAATGAAGGAACCGTCTGGGAAGCAATATTGGTAGCTACAGCTCAAAAACTCAATAATCTTACTGTTATCTATGATAATAATATGTCCCATTCGAGAGGTCTTCAGATTTATAATCCCTCTGAAAAATTTAAGGCGTTTGGCTGTGAAGTAATAGAAGTCAATGGCCACAATATGGAGCATCTAAAGAAGGCGCTTAATAAAAAAAATAGGAATGTAAAAGTTATTGTGGCTAATACAAAAAAAGGATTTGGTTGTAAGACCCTTGTTGAGAATCATTATGAATGGCACAACAGACCGCCAAATGATAAACAGTTTGAAATGTTAATAAGGGAGTTAAATGAGGAAACAATTTAAAGATACAATAATGAAGCTATCTGCCCACAATGACAAAATCGTCATGATACTAGGAGACGTTAGCGTCTATCTATTCAAGGATTTTAAAGAGAAGTATCCTGATAGATTTTATAATATGGGCATTTGCGAGAATACGCTAATAGGCGTTGGTGCTGGACTGAGTTCACAAGGATTTTTTCCGTTTGTCCACACTATTGCGCCATTTATTACAGAGCGTTGTTATGAACAAATTAAACTTGACATGTGCTATAATCAGTTTGGTGGCAATATAGTATCTTGTGGTGCATCATTTGATTATGCATGGGATGGCCCAACTCATCACTGCTATACGGATATTGCAATTTTAAGATTGTTGCCAAATATAGAAGTTATTCAACCAGGTTCAAAAAAAGAACTTGATGTTTTGCTTAGAAGCCAATATGACAATGGCAAAACAACGTATTTTAGGTTATCAGATTACCCTCATGAAATTGATATGCCTGTTAAATTTGGAAAAGGAATAGTCTTAAAGGATGCCGGATCCGATGTAACAGTTATGACTGCAGGACCAATACTTGGGAATGTTCATCAAGCATGCCGCAATCTTGATGTTAATCTTGTTTATTTTCACACGATTAAACCGATTGATAAAAATATAATAAACAAATTTAAAGATACGGATATAATAGTAGTACACGATGCTTTCGGTTTGTATGAAGCAATCTGCGAAGTACCAAATATATCAGTATATCCTCATCAGATGTCGTACGAATTTTGTACGTGTTATGGAACCCTGGATCAAGCTAGAGAAAAAATTTGTCTAGACCCGGATTCGATAAAAAAAAGAGTTCAATCAATACTTAAAAAATGATGATTTAAAGGAGAAAACATGTTCAAGAAGATATTAGTAACTGGTGGAAATGCATTAGTTGGCACAGCCATCAAATCTATAACAGAAGACTATCCTGAAAGTAAATTTGTATTTATTGGGTCCAAAGAGTGTAACCTAACAAAAATGACGGAAACTTATGGTTTTATAAAAAAATGTAAACCAGATGCATTAATTCATTTAGCCGCAGTTAGTGGTGGTATAGGACTCAGTACAAAATATCCTGCGACTATTTTGAGAGAGAATGTATTGATGAGTATTAATATGTTGGAAGCGGCAAGAAAATTAGAAATTAATAAGGTGATTATGACACTCAGCAGTGGAATGTATCCCCCTACTGCCCCAATACCCATCACGGAAGAAGAAATACATAACGGTTATCCACATGAATCTAATTACAGCTACTCTTTTGCAAAGAGACTAATAGAACCATGCATTGAAGCATATAGGGTTGAATATGGGATGAATGTAATAGGTTTAGTACCAAATGGAATGTTTGGAGAGAATGACAATTTTAATTATAACGATGCAATAATGGTACCCTCTCTAATTAGACGATTTCATGAAAACAAAGATAGTGATGAAGAAATTGTCATATGGGGAGATGGTTCTCCATTAAGAGAATATACATATTCAAAGGATGTTGCAAAAATTTATATGTGGTGTCTTCTTAATTACAATGATGGCCAAATCATAAATATTGGCTCTACTGAAGAACATTCTGTGAAAGAAATAGCTTTTATGATAGCGGAAAAATTTAATATAGATAAAAAGCGGATAGCATTTGATACATCGAAGCCGAAAGGCGTTTTTAGGAAAAGTACGGACAATTCAAGATTTTTAAAGCTATCTAACTTTAAATACACACCATTTAAAGTTGGGCTTGAAAAAACTATTAAATGGTATTGTGACACATACGAAAAATCTTACAAATCAATAAGAACATATAATAAAGTGAAATTAGATGATCGATAAAAACATAGAAGATTCATATGCAAAATATTGAGGACGATGAAAACAGTATTCGTAAAAAAATAACTCTTTAACATTTATATATTTTGGAGTTGATCGAGATCAAATATAGAAAACTTGGGAAAACAGGAATAATGGTCTCTGAAATAGGATTTGGAGCATGGGGAATTGGAGGAGGAATGTCATCTTATGGCCCTGTAGATGATGGTGTTTCTAAAAAGGCTCTACAATATGCATTTAAAAAAGGTGTTACTTTTTTTGATACTTCAGATACCTACGGCAATGGGCATAGCGAAGAACTGATTGGGAAAACGCTTAAAAATTTTAGAGATGAAATAATCATTGCAACAAAAGTAGGGTGTTTACCACATAGCGGAATGAAAATGCCCCAAGATTTTTCTGTCGATCATATTAAACAAAGCATCGAAGGTAGCCTTAAAAGACTTCAAACAGACTACATAGACATTTACCAACTACATAGTCCGCCTATGGCCTCACTAAAAAACAATGAATTATTTGAAACTCTAAACAAATTTAAAAAGGATGGGATGATAAAAGCCACAGGGATTTCGGCTCGTTCACCTAATGATGCGCTTAAGGCTATCCAAAAATATGATTTTGACTGCGCACAAATAAATCTTAATTTAATTGACTTAAGAGCGGTTAAAAATGGCTTCCTAGCTCTAGCAGAAAAAAAGAAGATTGGTGTTATCGTAAGGACTCCGTTTTGCTTTGGATTTTTAACAGGTAAAATTTCAAATAAAAAAGCGTTTGCAAATAACGACCATCGATCAAATTGGCCAGTTGAACAGATTAAACGATGGAGCGATGCGCCATATTTATTTGAATGTTTGTATACGAAAAAAAAAATATCCCCCGCGCAACTAGCACTTAAATTTTGTTTGACTTTTAAGAATATTTCTACAGTAATACCTGGGATGATGAATTCTAAAGAAGTTAAAGAAAATATTAAAAGTAGTGATATCGATGATTTATCAAAAGAGGATATTATAAAAATTAAAAAAATTTATGAAACTCATGATTTTTTTGATGTTTCATTGAGAAAAATAAAGGAGTAATGAAATATGTTCGAGTATTATAATAAATTTTCTGATCTATGGAATGGCGAACAAAAAATAATAGCAGAAATTGCTTCTTCTGTACCAGATAATGGGACAATAGTTGAAATTGGGACATTCCAAGGTGGAACATCTCGACTCTTTTATGATGCAACAAATATAAGAAAAGTAAAAACATACACTGTTGATATTAGACCCTTACCAATAGCATATGAAAATCTAAAAAACACAAACGTCGAAATAATCAATAAATCATCTATGGAGGTCGCACGTTCTTGGAATAAACTAGTAGGAAGACCAATTGATCTGCTGTTTATAGATGGAATGCATAGATTTGAAAATGTATTTGAAGATTTTAATGCCTGGATAAATTTGCTTAGCCCTGGAGGAACTATAATCTTTCATGATTATGATCCTATTGAACGTGGAGGATTTGTGCATTTAGGCGTAAAAATTTGTGTTGATTCAATTCTAAGAAAAAAAATTTTAAACAATCACCAACACAATTATAAACTACTATACGGAAGTATTAAAGAGCCAGGAAAACTACAATTAACCGCAAAAGATTGTTGTGAGACTTTTACGGCGTTAGGTGATGAAATTGTTCATTTACGAGATCTAGATTATTCAGGATGGACTCTTGTAGCAGATGACAGATTTAGTCTTTTAATAAATGGATGTCTTAACACAGAAAAGATGAAGGGACCCGTGCTAGCATCAGAGATCACTAATTTAAATAATAAGTATCTAGTGTCGCCACATCCAATGGGACTGCCTTTACAAGTATTATGGGAAAAAGGCATAAATAAAAACTCTATTAAAATAATCGATAGTCTTAAAACGTGTTATATTGTTTATCAAGCACTTAAAAAAAACTTCAGTTATCTTCATAACATATCAAGCAATCAAGCTGAATTAATGAGATGGGCAGAGACTCTTGAAATGATTGAACATGCATATGAATCATCATTTTTTCCAGATAACGTAAGAAAACAGGTAAACAATATCAATGTTAAAAAACTATCAAAGTTAATTTCACAGGAACAGATTAAACTTAGTATCCTTGCAAGAATTGTAAAAACATTTGTGAATTGGAACCCTTAGCTATTAAGAAATATAGAAGCCCATATGTTTTATTTTATAAAGACGGATTTAACCTTCTAATAGTATAAAAGAAAAAGTTTTAAATGTTAAACATATAACACGAAAAAATTGGATTTGTAAAATAATAAGTTTAATCGGAGGGAAAATATGATAATAAGTAGAACCCCATTTAGAATTTCATTTTTTGGAGGAGGAACTGATTATCCTGTATGGTATAAAAAAAATAAAGGAGCAGTTCTTTCTACGTCAATTAATAAATACTGTTACATAACTCTTAGATATCTCCCACCATTTTTTGATTATAAACATAGAGTAGTATATTCAAATATAGAAAACATCAACAAAATAAATGAAATTGATCATCCTGCAGTTAGAGAAGCTTTAAGGTTTATGAAAACCAAAAAAGGAATCGAGATTCATCATGATGGAGATCTACCAGCTAGAGCAGGGCTTGGTACAAGCTCCTCATTTACTGTAGGAATTTTAAATGCATTACATGCCCTTAATGGAAAAATGGCAACCAAAAGACAACTGGCTGAAGAAGCGATTCATATTGAGCAAAATATGATTAAAGAAAACGTTGGATCTCAAGACCAGATAACTTCTGCTTTTGGTGGATTTAATAAAATAGAATTTAATGGAAATGAAAAATTTAAGGTTACACCAGTGACGATTAATAACGAAAAATTAAATTTACTGCAAGATCATATGATGCTATATTTTACTGGTTTTTCGAGGACTGCATCAAAAATTGCAGGTGAGCAGATAAAAAATACTCCGAAAAGAAAAAAAGAACTTAAAAGAATGTATGAAATAGTTGACGAAGCTTTAGACATATTAAATGGAAGTATTTCAGATTTAACTGACTTTGGTAAACTTTTACATGAAAATTGGATGATAAAAAGAAAGTTGACTAGCAAGATAACAAATTCTGCCATTGATAAAATATATAAAAAAGCAATGAATGAAGGAGCTCTGGGAGGAAAAATATTAGGGGCAGGAGGCGGAGGTTTTATTTTGTTTTTTGTTGAGCCTAAAAAACAGAAAAGAGTGATGGAAAAATTAAAAGATTTGTTGTATGTTCCTTTCAGATTTGAAAATCTTGGTAGCCAAATAATATATTATACGAGGAGTGACGAAGAGATATGAGGATAAATTTTGGTGATTTAATTATTGGAGATATTACAAAAAATAGAATTAAAAAAGCCATTGATAAAAATTGGGTTACGGAAGGGGAAAATGTAAGAGAATTTGAAAAAAAATTTGCTAAAAAATTTGGTTATAAACATGCTATCGCCGTCTCATCTGGTACTGATGCATGTCTTGCTGCTTGTGCAACATTATATGAATATGGGGCAAAACGCGGCGATGAAATAATCGTACCAGCAACAACATTTGTTGCAACAGCAAATGCAGTCCTTGCAGCAGGATTCAAACCTGTATTTGTTGATATTGAAATCGAAACTCTCAACATTAATCCAGAACTAATCGAAGAAAAGATAAATAACAATACAGTAGCAATAATGCCTGTTCACTTAATGGGAAAACCTTGTGAAATGGATAAAATTTTACAAATTGCAAATAAACACGATCTTAAAGTAATTGAGGACTGCTGTGAAGCACATGGAGCTAAATACAAAGGTAAATACGTAGGAACAATTGGAGATATGGGTTGTTTTAGTTTTTATGTTGCCCATATTATAGTTTGTGGAGAGGGTGGATTAATATCAACAAATGATGATGAACTTGCAGAGTTATTAAGATCGATTAGAAGTCATGGAAGACCCTTTGGATCAATATATTTTGATTTTCAAAGATTTGGGCTTAACCTGAGAATGAATGATCTGACTGCAGCAGTGGGTATCGAAGGAATTATGAATTTTGATAAAACTTTTGAGAAAAGAAAAGAAAATATGTATAAACTATTAGAACTCATCAAAGAACTTAAAGAATATGTTTATCTTAGCAATGAAGAAAAATATGAAATTATTTGTCCACATGCTTTCCCAATTGTATTAAAAAATGCTAAATACAAATATAAAAAATTCTATAATTATCTAGAAGAAAAAGGAATTCAAACAAAAACATTATTTTCTTGTCTTCCAACTCAACATAAAGCATTTAAATTTTTAAAATACGAGTCTGGTGATTTCCCTAACGCCGAATACATTGGAAATAATGGCCTCCATTTTGGCATACATCAATTTTTGACTGATGAAGATTTGATTTACATTAGTGAAACTTTGCACAATTATTTCGAAAGATTTAGTTAAATATTAAAACTACTTTTTTTAAGAGAAAACATATATTAGTAGGGTGGCTATTTACAACACTATAACTTAAAAACCGGTGTTTTAGCAATGCTCAGTATTTGTATTCCAACATATAATCGTCTTTCTTATCTAAAACCATGTTTAAAATCAATTTTTAGTACGTCTGAAAAATATCCATTTGAAGTAGTTATTGCAGATGGCGGCTCAACAGATGGCACTTTAGAATACTTACATAACCTGGAGTATGATAACCTTAAAATTATTGAACAGGGTAAGCTGGTAGGTGCAGTTAAGGCATGTAATGCTTGTTTCAAAAAAGCAGAAGGAGACTATGCATTAGTGGGTAATGATGATATAACTGTAATACCAGAGATTATGAGTAAAGCCTGTAAACTTATGGATAACGACGGACAAATAGGTTTAGTCGGCCCAAAAGATCAAGAATTAAAACATGGAAACCTACCAGGCGTAACATTAAAACTTAGACAATCTTGGGCTTTACTCTGCAAGTTTTCAATTGTCAGAATGGAAATT
>Ga0272442_10010816_pt1 | contig 11203 bp, 9 predicted proteins | sample SSMForm2O_FD_200262 | JGI IMG/M metagenome (GOLD analysis project Ga0272442, IMG submission 200262) | Marine sediment archaeal communities from Little Sippewissett salt marsh, Falmouth, MA, United States - SSM-Form-2O | ecosystem: Environmental > Aquatic > Marine > Wetlands > Sediment ...
AGGTCGACTTGGCGGAGCAGGCCGGACTCGACGGCCCCGGGCATCTCCTCGGAGGTGAACGCGGCGGCCCGGAGGCAGCCGTGCCGGGTGCCAAGTTCGAGCACCTTTTCACGGGCGGGGAGGGGCACCTCGGGCACCGCCAGCGCCATGCCCCGGTCCCCGAACCGCTCGAACGCCTCCTCCGCCTCGGCCACCGTTGCGGCGTCCACCTGGGCCGCCGCGGAGTCGGACGTGGTCAGGTTGCCGCCGGTCCCGTCCGGATACACGAAGCAAAACGAGTAGAGCGTCCGCTCGTCGGCCAGGCAGCGGACGTGGTCGACGTTGATGCCCGCTTCCTCCATCTGGTCGATGAGTTGGGCGCCGATGCCGTCGCCGCCCACCTTACCGACGGGGAGGGTCTGGAAGCCGGGGCCCAGGAGGGTCTGGATGTAGTGGGCGATGATGTGGAGCTTGCAGAAGTCCTGCCGGTCGAGGAAGTGGCCGCTGCGGCTTTCCTCGCGGCCGAGCGGGTGGTCGCCGCTCACGGCGAAGACCGTCCCCCACCCGATTCCGCCGACGCCGACCAGGCCGCGATACGTCATCTCGCCGATGTTAAGGTGGGTCATAGTCCGAGGTCCCACTCCGAATGCTCGCCGATCGGATGCCGCGCCGTCTCCATCGTCGCCGTGATGAGCGCGTCCGGGTGCTCCTGGAGCAGGGTCAGCGGGTATTCGGGGGTGAGCGGGCCGAACAGCGCCACGCGCAGCGCCGTCTGCTTCCAGGCACCGGTGTCGCTGAACACGCGGACCTTCTTCGCGGAGAGACACTCCTTCACGCCCAGGGTGACCGACATCGGCGGCACGAACTGGTACGCGGCGCCGAACGTCCGCTGCGCCAGGGCGAGGAGGGTGTCGACGTTGTTCTCCTGGACTCGAACCGTGGAGTGGCGGACGTCCTCGATGGTGACCGGGCTGAATGGATGGCGGCGGGCCTGGTTGTAGGCGATGTGCCCGTCCTGCCCCCAGCCGCCGTAGGTCAGGTCGATGGGGCTGTTGGCGATCATCCCGGCGATCTCATCGACCCGGCTCGCCTCCGCCCACACGCGGTTCTCCTCGCGCACGGCCAGCGCCGGGTCGACCGGGCCGTAGAAATGTTCCTCCATGAAACCGCGGAAGCTGTACGGATGCTTGCGGGGCAACTCGCGGCCCTGCCAGTCGAGGCACTCGTCCATGTGAAAGACGACGACGTTCCCCAGGCTCACCCGCTCGGCGTTGACGAGCGCGGTGAACGGCTCGTACCAGCAGCTCGGCCCGCAGGGGAGGATGGCGCGAAACGTCCGGCCCTCCGCGTCCGCCGCCTGGATCTCGTCGACCAGCTCGCGGGCCATGATCTGTCCCATCTCGGCCGAGTCCGCGCACAGGCGGAACGGCACCTTTCGGTCGGGATGGTCTTCGAGCCGGTCATACGGGATGCGGCACCATGCGTAGAGCTGCTTCGGCGTGACTGCGCTCATCGTCGGCCTCGAAACGGGACCTCATGCTTCGGCGGCGTCTTCGGCGCCGGGACCGTCTGGCTGTGGAATATCATATCGCGGCCGTCGGAGTGAGGCAACCGTGCTCTCGGCGCGTTGACGGCCGGGCGGAAAGGCGCTACAGTCTGCGGGACGCTGCGGAGGGCCGGACGTGACGGTGCCGGATACGGGTAAGGCAAGGCGGATCGACGCGCTCGGCTGCGTGCTGGCGGGTGCCCTGGTCCTCCGCGTGCTGGTCCCCATCCTGGCCGTCCTGTTCACCGCAGACTTGAGCGTCTACCACACGCCGGACACGAAGTCGTACCTCGCCCTGGCCGGCGAGATGGCCCGGGAGGGGCGCTTCGCCCGACAGGGCGAGCCGGAGCTGGTCCGCACCCCGGGATATCCGCTGCTCCTGGCGCCGGGGGCCCTGCTGGGCGAGGCCGAGCTGGTCGCCATCTCGCTGCAGATCGTGCTCAGTTGCCTGACCGTGTGGGTGGTGTACCAGATCGGCCGGCTGGTCTTTCCGCATCCCGGTGCCGCGCTGCTGGGGGCGCTGCTGTATGCGATCGAGCCGCTCTCGGTTGTGTACTGCAGCAAGCTGCTGACGGAGACGTTGTTCACGTTCAGCACGGTGCTGTTCGTCTATTATCTGCTGCGATACCTGGCGGCGGGCGGGGTGCGGGAGTTGCTGTTCTCGGCGGCGGCGCTGGCGGCGTCGATCTACGTGCGGCCGATCAGCTACTTCCTCCCCGGGCTGGTGTGTGCCGGGCTGGTCGTCCGCGCTCTGTATGGCGGGGAGGCGCGGGGGCGGCGGCTCGGACACGCCGCGGCGTTCCTGGCCCTGTCGATGGGCCCGGTCGGCGGGTGGCAGATCCGAAACGCCGCGGCGGCGGGCTACGGGGGGTTCTCGGCCATCGCCGATCAGAACCTGTACTTTTACCAGGCGGCGTCCGTCCGCGCCGCGGCCGAGGGCGAGTCGTACTACACGACCCAGGCGAAGATGGGCTGCGGGAACGACGCGGTGTACTTCGAGAGCCACCCCGATCAACGCGGCTGGACGGCGGCCCGGCGGTTCCGGTTCCGCCGCCGCGAGGGAGCCGGGATCGTGATGTCGCATCCGCTGACGTACGCCGGGATTCACCTGAAGGGCATGATGCGGGCGCTGCTGGACCCCGGGGCAATGGAACTGCTGAAGCTGTTCAAGCTCTATCCACAGCGCGGCGGCCTGCTGGGCGTGGTCGTCGACAAGGGGCTGGCGGGCGCGGTCGGCCACCTGGCGCGGAACCGGCCGCTCGTGTTCTGGAGCAGTCTGGGGCTCGGGCTGATGCTGTGCGGCTATTGGGTCCTCGCCCTGGTAGGGCTGGTGTGGGGCGGCTTCCTCCGGCGGGGGCCGGGCATCGTGCTGGTACTGGTGGCGCTGTACTTCCTGGTGATGTCCGGCGGGCCACAGGCGGTGGGGCGGTTCCGTCATCCCATCATGCCGGCGGTGTGCGTTTTCGGCGGGATCGGCCTGTGGCTGTCGCTGCGGAAGCTCGTCGGGAAAGGTGCCACGCCGCGTGCCGCCGCACGCTGAGCCCGCCGTTCACAACTCGCGGACCGTGTCGGCGGGGTCGATGCGCGAGGCGACGACGACGCCGACCGCGCTGGGCACCAGGGTCAGGCCGAACGCGAGTACCAGGGCGAGGCCGTACATCTCCCAGAACGGCGGATGGAACGCAGCGACGGCGGCCGGGTCCCACCGCTCCGCCGCCAGCCCGCCCAGCCAGCACCCGATCACTCCGCCGAGGACGGCGAGGATCAGCATCTTCTGCACGAACATCCACATCACGTGCCCCGGCCGCGCCGAGATGGCGAGCAGGATGCCCATCTCCTTCCGCCGGCCGCGGACGTCCGCCACCGCGTATCCGCCGATGATCATCGCCCCCAGGATGAAGGCGGCAACGCTGAGGAGCGTCATGTACCGCGCGTTGCGCCCGTACGCCGTCCGCCGCGCCCGGGCGATGTTCAGCAGGTGGTGGACACGGACCTTGGGCTCGGTGCCCTGGAAGCGGCTCTGGAGCGCGGTCACGATCTCGGAGAGCCCCTCCTCGGAGGCGAGCCGGCCCTGCGCCTGGATCACGTTGAGGACCTTGTCTTCGAGGCCCAGTTGCCGGCGGGCGAGGGCGATGTCGACGTAGACCTTGAAGTCGTCGATGGTCCCCGTGGCCGGGCGGACCTTGGTGACGCGGACCTTGCGCGCCTGGCCGCGGGGCTTGGATGTCGGGCGCCGGCCGGTGTGGGGCCGGGTCTTCTTCCACGGCGGGACGGGCCCGGCGCCGGCGCCCGGCGTCTCGTCCTTCGCCTTCCCGCCGAAGTACGGAAGTTCAAAGCTCTTCCGCTCGGTGACGTCGAGCTGGTCGACGGTTTTTTCGCGGAGGTGCTCGAAGCCCAGGCGCTCGGCGGCCCCCCAGCCCAGCTCCGCCTGGCCCTCGCCGATGGTCGGCGACGTGGAGCCGGTGCGCGGGGCGTCGGGATCCACCTGCGCGGTGACCCCGCACAGGACCACGTTCTCTCCCTCGATGGAGATCTTTCTCTGGAGGCTGCCCTGGAACTGCCCCGCGACCAGCGGGCCGGTCAGCCCGTGCTGGTTGGCGATGCCCAGGTACGACAGGGGGAACGTCTCCTCGCCCAGATCCCCAGCCAGGTACTGCCGGAGCGTGGCGCTCTCGGGGAGGATGACGATGTTCTTGCCCATCGCGTCGAGGACCCGGCTCAGTCGCTCGCGGGAGCTCATCTGGACGCGCTGGACGGCGACGATGAAGCCGACGGAGAGCACCAGGCCGCCGAGCAGGAGAAGGGTGGCCGCCTTGCGGCGCCAAAGCTCCTTCCAGACGATGTGGCGGATGCGCATCGCGTCGGGGCCTTTCCTGCCGGGGCGATCAGCTCGCGCCGTTGGCGACGAGGGTGCCGCGCCGGAGCCGCACGGTCCGGTCGGCGCTGTTCCCCAGCTCGGTGTCGTGGGTGACCAGGACGATGGCCACCCCCTCGTTGCGGAACGTTTTCAGGTACTCGACGACCACGCGGGCCGTCTCTTCGTCGAGGTTGGCGGTCGGCTCGTCGGCGAGGATGAGTGCGGGGCGGTTGATGAGGGCTCGGGCCAGCGCCACGCGCTGCATCTCGCCCACGCTGAGCTTCGACGCCGGCTGGTCGAGCCGCTCTTCGAGGCCGACGGTCTTCAGGCATTCGGCGGCCAGCTCGCGCTGGCTGCGGCTCTCCATCCCCGTGGTGACCAGGGGGAGTTGGACGTTCTCCATCGCCGTCAGGTACGGGATGAGGTGGAAGGTCTGGAACATGAAGCCGCAGTACTTGAGTCGCATCGCGGTGCGGGCCGGCCCGCCCACGTCGTAGAACGAGGCGCCGTCGATGAGGACCCGGCCCGAGGTCGGCGTGAGCAGTCCGCCCATGGTCAGGAGCAGGGAGGTTTTTCCGCTGCCGCTGGGGCCGACGATGGCCAGGAACTCGCCGCGGTTGACGTGGAGGTCGATCCCGTCCAGCGCCGTGATGGCCTTGCGGCCGCGGCCGTAGGTCTGGGTGACATGTTGGACGTCGAGCATGTGTTTACAGCTCCCGTAGGGTGTCTGCGGGGTCGGTGGTGGCGGCGACGAGGACCCCGATAAGGCTGGGGATCGCGGTCAGCACCACCGCGGCGCCCACCGCGATGGCGTAGACCTCCCACCCGACCGCGCCGAGGACGTAGGCCCGCATCGACGGGTGAAGGGCGGTGAGGATCGGCGCCCCCAGGCTCTGAGCCAGCAGCTCTCCGGCCACACAGCCGAGCACCCCGCCGGCCAGGCCGAGCAGCAGCATCTTCTGAAGGAACAGCCAGGCGACGTGCCGCGGGGTCAGGGCGATGGCCAGCACAATCCCCATCTCGCGGCGCCGTTCCCGCGCGTTGACGACCGAGTACCCGCCGATGAGGAGCACGCCGAACAGGCCCATCGCCGCGCTCAGCCAGTTGACGTCCCCCATCAGCCCTTTCCGGGCCTGGTACCGCGCGTTGGCGATGCCGTAGACGTGGTGTACCTGGGCCCGGTACGTGTTGTCGTCGATCTTGAACAGCCCGTTCTGGATGTCCTTCGACAGCTTCTTCAGGTTCGTCCCGACGCAGACGCAGTTGACCGCCTCGATCACGTTGACGACCTTTGTCTTGACGCCGAACGCCTCGCGGGCGACATCGATATTGACGAACACCTTGAAGTCGTCCACGGTGCCCGTCTCCGGCTTCACTTCCTGCACCTCGAACGTCTTCCCGGCCAGCGGGCCCTTCGTCACGTCCAGTCTGCCGCCCGGTTCCGCCCCCAGCCGCTTCGCCGCGTGATGGCCGAGCGCCACCTGGTCGGTGGCGAGCTTCTGCTGGGCGTCTTTGACCACGATGGCCGGGGCGGCGGGGTCGATCTCAACCATAATGCCGGACACGACCAGGGGTTCGCCGTTGATCTTGGCCTTCTTCTGGAAGCTGCCGAGGAAGTGACGGGCGGTGACCTTGCCGGTGATGCAATAGTCGGCGACGGCTTTCACGTCCGACTCGGGGAGTGCGTCGGCCTCGTCACGGAACTTGTCGGCCAGGTAGTCGTCGAGCGATGCATCGCCGGGCAGGATCACCAGGTTCTTGCCCATGGAGAGCGTCACTTTGCGCATCTCGTTGATCGAGGCGAGCGAGTACCGCTGGATGGCGACGACCAGCGCCACGCAGAGGACGATGCCCAGCAGGATGAGGAGCGCACCGAGCTTGCGGTGCCAAAGCTCCTTCCAGGCGATGTGGCGGATGCGCATGGCCCTGCGGCCTTTCCCTGCTTACTTTCCCAGCAAGAGCGGCTCCCCGGCGATCTCCTGGCCCAGGGAGCACTGGTCCGCGGTGGACAGAAGTTGGATGGTGAAGGCCAGTCGGTCTTCGTCGTTCTCGGCTTCGACCTCCTGGAGAACGACGCGGCCCTTGCCGTAGGTGACGTACACCCGGGCTTCCTTGGGCGCCTTCTCGAGGCCCAGGTTCTGAATCAGCTTGGCCTCCTGCGGGTCGGTGGGGTCGACCACCACGGTCTTGATCTCGAACTTCATCGCCTTCTTGACGGCGATGGCGGCGCCCTTGGCCGCCTTGACGGCCTTGTCGTACCCCTTCATCTTCTCCTTGCCCAGGACCAGGAAGACGGCCTTGGTCTTCTTTTCCTGAAAGGCGTCGACGAGGGCGGCCTTGCCCGGCGAGGTCATCAGCGGCTCGGCGTCCGTGGCCTCCAGCTTGCCCTTGAACGTGCCCAGGCACCAGCCCGTCGGCGCGATGACGAAGGTGACCGGGAATTCCTTGACCTGCCAATACTTCGCCAGCTTGGTCCCCCGCTTCGTGCTCACGTCGATGGCTTCGAAATCCACGTTCGCCCGCTTCGACCACTTCTCCTTCAGCGCCCGCAGCGTCGCCAGCGACTGGTCGTTCGTCTCGGTCCCCGGCCGGTAGAACAGCACAAACGTGTACCGCGGCAGCTCGGCCTTGTCGGCCAGCTCGAACTGGCTGACCGTGCAGGCGACCGCGCTTTGCGCCGGCACCATGACCACCATCAGCAGCGCCACCAACGTCCGACTCGCCTCGGCGAGACGGTTGGATGAGTTCATTCGCTTACTCCGATTCGGGATCCTCTAACCATCGGGCGCCGGGGCTGCGGGAAGTCACAGCGCCCAGTACGGTTTTCCGCCCACACGGATTATAGCGCCGCCCGTCACCTTCGCCAAACCTTTTTGACGCGATTCTCCGCCTGTGGTATCATCCCCGTACCACGTTGACAGGAGAAATCCCGATGGCCAGACTGTTCGGACGAACGTTCACGAAGGACCAATTGCTCGCCCGCACGGGCGACATCTCGCAGATCGCCGGCGTGCGCATGATCCAGTTCGCGGAGGGCCCGCCCAAGGGCGTCGCCGCCGCCGACTTCAAGACCGGGTCCGGCCTCACCTTCACCGTCCTCCTCGACCGGTGCCTGGACGTCTCGACCGCCGAGTGGTGCGGCAAGCCGCTGGCCTGGCGATCCTCGGCCGGCGAGATGCACCCCCACACCTACGACCCGCGCGGCCTGGAATGGATCCGTAACTTCTACGGCGGGCTCGTGGTCACCTGCGGGCTGACCCAGTTCGGCAATCCGTCCGAGGACGCGGGCGAGGAGCTGGGCCTCCACGGCCGGGCCTCGAACCTCCGGGCGTTCGACGTCGCCCACGGCGGCTACTGGGACGGCGACGACTACGTGATGTTCGTCGAGGGCAGCGTCCGCGAGTCGCGCCTGTTCGGCGAGAACCTCCTCCTCCGCCGGCGGATCAGCGCCGTGATGGGCGAGGACCGCTTCTTCATCGACGACATCGTGACCAACGAGGGCTCGCGGACCTGGCCGCACATGATCCTCTACCACATCAACCCCGGGTTCCCCGTCGTCGACGCCGGGGCCGAGTTCCTCGCCCCCTCCCGGAAGGTCGTCCCCCGCAACGACCTGTCCGACCGGGAGCTCGACCGCCACCACCGGTTCATCGCCCCCCGGCGCGGCTACGAGGAGCGCTGTTACTTCCACCGCCTCGCCGCCGACCGGCGCGGTCGGACCCTCGCCGCCGTCGCCAACATGAAGAAGGGCGACGCGGGGCTGGGGGTCTACGCCCGGTTCAGCCGCCGGCAGTTGCCGTGGCTCATCGAGTGGAAGATGATGGGCGAACGCGACTACGTGGTCGGCATGGAGCCGGCCACCAATCCGGTGGACGGACGGGCCACCGAGCGCCGGGCCGGCCGGCTCCTCGAGCTAGAGCCGGGCGAGGCGCGCCACTACAACCTCGAGATCGGCGTCCTCACGTCCGGGCGCCGGGTCAACGCCCTCCGCCGCGAGGTCCGGGCGCTGCTATGAGCCGGAGACGATCACAATCGAGCGGCCAGAGCCCCGTTGGCCCGGGGACTCACGATGACCGCCGGCGCACTGGTAGCGCCGGCGTCCATACGGACCAGCCGCGGGGTAGCGCCGGCGTCCCGCCGGCTGTCTCGGGGGCGTCCCGCCCCCGCTATGGCGAACTGACCATCCGTGACCGCGGCCGGTTGCCGCACTGGGAAGCCGAAGGCAGCACATACTTCATCACCTTCCGCCTGGCCGACTCGCTCCCGCGGGCGGCGCTAGAGAAGATCAAGGCGGAGCGTCAGCGGCTCGTGGCACAGCGCGAGTGGCAACCCGCCGGGCAGGATGCCCGCCGTACAGCCGGCAAGGATGCCGGCGCTACCGGCCACCAGCGGCTGCCCCACACCAAAGAACGGCGGCTGAACGCTCTCTTCTCCCGGCGCGTCGATCAGTACCTTGATCGCGGGGCCGGGCGGTGCGACCTCGCAGACCGGCGGGTGGCTGACATGCTGCAAACCGCGCTGCATCGCTTTGTCGGTGAACGCTATCTCCTGTTTGCCTGGTGCATCATGCCGAACCACGTGCATCTTCTCTTGAAGCCGTTACCGGGCTGGGACCTGGCGTCGATTATGCACTCCATCAAATCGTACTCCGCAAAGCAGGCGAACCGGATCCTCGGCCGCTCCGGCGTGTTCTGGCAGCGGGAATACTACGACCACATCGTGCGCGATGCGGACCAGTCTCACCGGTTCCTGCAATACATTCTCGACAATCCGGTCAAGGCGGGCGCCAGCCATCAGGGGTGGGCCGGGTCCAGCCGCAGCGGCGTCTGAACCGACGGGCCGCAGGCAGCGCCGGCGTGCCGCCATCTCTGCCTCTGCGCGGTAAGCAAGCACACCCGCCCACAGGCCGCGCGGGCGCTGCTCTGACCGTCCTACCCCCGCCACTGCCGCTCCATGTAGCGGTCGGTCATCCGCCGCGAGAGCGTGGGCACCCGGTCCGCCTCGTCGGCGGCGAGGTTGTGCAGCTCGTCCGGATCGCTCTCCAGGTCGTAGAGCTCCCGTCCGCCGTTCTCATTCTGGATCAGCTTGTGGCGGGCCGTGCGGATCATGCAGAACCCGCGCAAGCGGGCGACCACGTTGGCGCGGTGCTCGGCGCTCTCGCCGCGCACGACCGGCCCCAGCGAGCGGGCGTCGATGTTCTCCTGCGGCGGCAGCCCCGCCAGCTCGCACAGCGTGGGATTGATGTCGCTCATCTCGACCAGCGCGTTCGAGACGCGCCCGCCCTCGATCCCCGGCCCGGCAATGATCAGCGGGACGCGGAGCGCCGACTCGTAGGCCACGGACTTCGAAAACAGGCCGTGGTCGCCCAGCATCTCGCCGTGGTCGCTCGAGAAGACGATGATCGTGCTATCCAGCACGCCGCGGCGTTCGAGGGCGTCCAACATCCGGCCGACCTGGTCGTCGATCAGCTCGATCGCCGCGCAATACTGGCGGCGTGCCACGGCCACCTCGTCCGCGTTCATGTCGAGGACCCGGCGCCGGATCCATTCCGGCTTGCCCTCCAGCGAATCCTCGATCGCCGCCGGCATCTCGGCGTTCCGATAGCGGTCGGCGTACTCGGTGGGCGGATCGAACGGCCCGTGTGGGCCGACGAAGCTCACGAAGTAGTGCCACGGAAAATCGTCCGGCACGTCCGCCAGCCACTGCGCGGCGCGGCGCCCGATGTAGGCGTCCTCGAACGCGTCCGCCGGCAGCACCGAGTCGTGCGTCGCATTCTTGATCCACCCCGTTGCCCGGCGGGCCTGGTAGTCTTCGTAGAACGTCTGGAGCAGGCCGCGCTCCTGCAGGTAGTGGTTATACGGCCCCTGCGGCGTCGGCGAGCTGCCGGCGTGCATCTTGCCCTCGCACTCCTCCGGGTGCGTGAAGCCCCATCCGTAGACGCAGGGCCGGTCGCCGTAGCGGCCGTTGTACGGGTCCGGCTTGGCCAGGTCGAGCTTGCCGACGCAGCCGACGCGGTAGCCGTGGTCGCGGAGCCGCTGGTAGTACGTCGTCGCGCTGCGCGGCAGGTAGCTCGAGTTGCCCAGCGCGCCCAGATGGCACGGCTGGAGCCCGGTCGCCAGGCCGACGCGGGCCGGGGTACACACCGGGGCGTTCGTGCAGCAGTGCGTGAAGCGCACGCCCCGCGCGGCCAGCCGATCGAGGTTCGGCGTACGAATAAAGTCCGACCCGGCGCAGCCGAGGTAGTCGAACCGATGCTGGTCGGCGAAGATGAACAGGATGTTCGGCTTGTCGCTCATTGGTCCTCCTAACCGACCCACACCGGCGAGCAGACGGCGAGGTGGCCGTCCGCCTGCCGGACGCGGCAATGGTAAAACGCCGGCTCGTCGCTCAGGTGCTCGAGCGAGACGCGCGCGTATTCCACCCCAGGCCGCTCGATTTGCAGGATCTCTCCGTTGCACATAAACTCGATCTTGGTGATCAGCTCGCCGCCCCAGGCCTCCACGGTGAGCCATTGCGTTCGTGCGGGCGGAATCTCCGATCCCATCGGGGCGCCGTTCACGCTGAACTTCAACGCGATCCGGGCCCCGGTCAGGGCATAGGTGCGGCGGGCGCGGAGCGCCTCGAACAGCGACCGGCGGGTGAGCCGCTCCGCCCACACCGCGCACAGCCCGCCCCAGTACGGCCTCGGCTCCTTGGCCGAGCCGCCCGGCCGGGCGCTGTGCGTGTCCGAGCCGCCCGTGAACCCGAACCGCAGCCCGTTCCGCAGGCCCGCCATCACCCCCTCGTCGCGGCGGGGCGGCAGGAGCGGCCGGTCGCGGCGA
>Ga0272442_10010819_pt1 | contig 11199 bp, 7 predicted proteins | sample SSMForm2O_FD_200262 | JGI IMG/M metagenome (GOLD analysis project Ga0272442, IMG submission 200262) | Marine sediment archaeal communities from Little Sippewissett salt marsh, Falmouth, MA, United States - SSM-Form-2O | ecosystem: Environmental > Aquatic > Marine > Wetlands > Sediment ...
CTCCCGCATTGCGGTCCGCCTTCACCCAAACCGAGATGTCCCCTCGCGCGAAACGCGCCTTCACCGCTTCTTCCAGCTGCACCTGAATCGCCGGCCATTCATTCAGACCTCGTGTGCGAACCGTGAGAAACCGGTGGTTCACCGACCGCAGTGTCACCTCACACGTCCATCCCTCACCCTCACCGCTTGCCGAACCGAATCCGGTCATACTACGAGCCATGTCTCTCCTTGCTCCGTCCCCATCCGACGGCCGCGTAGCCCACCACGGCGCTGCGATCTCCGGTCACGTCCGCCGACGTCGCGTACTCCAACACGTCCCCTTGTGTGATTCCCACCGCGGCCGCCCAGTGCAGCGCCACCATGATCGACGGAATCCCACATACCGAAGGACGCTTGTTTGCCACCAGATCGCTCAGTCCTTCCACATCCAGCGCGCAGATCCGATCCAGCACCGTCCGATCCTTGCGGTGTGCGGCATCCTCCGGTTCGTAGTGGGTGAAGTCGCTGCTGACCACCACCGCCCCGTGTTGCCCCACGACATCCGCCAACGCTTCGCCCAGCTGCGCGTAGGTGCTTGCAGAGGCCGCTCCGACCCGGATCGGCACAAACGACACCGTGGCCCCGTACACTGCCTGCAAGAACGGGAGAACCACCTCGATCGAGTGCTCACGGACAAACGCAGCTCCATCAGGAACGACCCCTGCGGCGGCAAGCCGCTCACACGCATCGCGGTCGATCGGTGCATCACCAAACGGTGTGCGCCAGGCCGAGTGCTCGTCGGTACACACAGCTGCTCCAATTCCGGTGTGATCGGCGCCGAGGATCACAATCCGCTCCGGTCGTCCCTGCTCGGCCAGCCATCCAATCCCGCGCGCCGCGATCCTCCCTGAGTAGAGGTACCCCGCGTGAGGAACAATCACGCCGAAGGGGCTGCGGAACGTCTTCTTCGGCGCATCCGCGGCGGCGGTGCCTGCACCCAGGCCCCACCCGAGAAGCAGTTCCCGGAGACTCTGCGTATCCCCGGGGTAGAATATGCCGGCGACAAGTGGTTTTCGGATGTCTGATCCCATGGGTCCATTCTAGCGGTTCCCTGGGACCGCTCGCAACGGAGGTCGCGATGAGGCAGCCTGTTCCGTTCTCATGAGGAGTCCTTCGCTTAAGCGTTCATCTTCGTTATGATAGGATGTCGATGTCACACGAAGTAATCGACGCACTCTTCGTCTCGGCTGCGGCAACTCTTCCACGGCAATGAGCACCCGATCCACACAGCCGCTTCTCACGAAGCTTCGCCCCCGAGAATCGCCCGAGGCGACTCCCCCAGGAGTCGCCCGAGGCGACAGGAGATCCGTGCCGCGATCGGCCTCTTCTCCGAACCGCTGCCACTCCGAACACGGAAGACTTGGCACTCAGCTTCGTTGGTAAGGAAGTGGTCAGCAAGCCGATGCTTCGCAATCCCGACAAGGGATCTGAGGAACGCGAAAAGGGAGGAGCCATGCGAAGAGCATCTGTAGGCATCTTGTTCTGTTTGGTCTCGACGTTGTTTGCCGTCCACGCTTTCGGAAGTCCTCTCCTCAATCTAGCAACCGATCGTGAATGGACCGCGGCCCACCGCGGCGGAAACCTACAACCGGTCGTGCAGTGGAACCCATCTCTCGAGTCTCAGTATCCCGGCATGCAAGCATCGCTTCACCAAGCTGACATCTTGGTGACTACGTCCGGCCCCGGGCTGGTCCTGACGTGGCAGCCTGCCGATTCCCTGGTTGTGCGGCCTCGGCCCGAAGGAATCGCTTCTTGGCAATACCGATACACAACTGCACAGAACCTCTCCGACACCGTCGTTTCCTTTCATGCCGTCCCGGACTCAAACATCACGGCGATAGGATTCGGCCTCATCGATTCAAGCGGACGGATCAAGAGCTGGACATGGACCGTGGGAGCCACCGGACTTCCACCCCGCGTGCAACAAAGATTCGTCGTCGTTCCCACGTCTGGCGGCCCGGCGATCCCCGCCGCTGCCACATCTCACGAGACCGGGGGTTTCGATCCAGCAAGTGTTGTTGCCCTGGCCTTTAGCCAACGTGCCGCGCTTTCGTCTGCTTCTGCAACCGGTTCACCAATCACCGTCGCCCCTACCGACATGTCCGCGGCCGTCACCCCATCCGGTTTTCCTGCAGACGCGCAAAGAAGCTGCATGTGGAAGACCCTTCAAGCGCAATGGGCGTACGCGACGACAGATGCAGTCGCGTCCACACGCCAGGCTGGTCTCTCCTTCTCCGTGGCGACCGGTGGTCCTTCCGGCTTCGCCGGCGCCGCCATTCTCACGATCAATCCGCTGAGTGTTCCCTTTTCTCCTAGCAGTCTGGGTCTGGGAGGGGGAGACGATATCGATGCGCTGTCCTACGGCGTGGATAGGATCAAGGATCTCGTCATCGCGCACCGCCCCGTCGATTTCCGCTTCTCGGTCGACGATCGCTCCATCGGAGAGCGCTCCCCGGAGAGTGAGGTCTACCGACAAGGAGTCGCCCGCGGCCGCGAAGCACACGGTGACGAGTTCCGTGTGCTTCCTCCTCTACCGCCTGGCGGAACGAACGAGCTTGTTCTCGACGAAACGTTCCACATCGGGCTTCGTGTCTGTGATGACATCGATGCACTCACAGCGCAGGATCCTCACTCCGTTGATCAGGACGGAAACGGGATCCCCGACCTCCCTGTGTACTTCTCGTTGACCGCCGATTCACCTTGGCTCAGGAGTTCGTTCCCCCACCCCGGCGGGCCTGCAACCATCTTCGTAACACGTCAGGGGTACCCTCCCACCGTGTATGCGACCGCAGCCGACCTGGGACTTCTGGAGGACGACGACCTTGATGCCATGTGTCTTGACGAAGACGGAGACGGAATCTGGGAACCCGACTACGACCTCCTCGTCTTCTCACTCGACCGTAATTCACGGACGCTACAGCTCTACAACTGGACCGCCGCCGATCTCCTTGTGGCCGGTGGAGGCTTGCCCAGTGTGATGAAGTACTCAGGCTGTAGTGGCCTGGGGCTTGCGTTTGAGGACAACCTAAATGCTCTGAAAGCCGTGCCATAGCCTGCACGAGGCGGGAAAAAGCGACAGCGATTCCGCGATTGCAGAACCGCTGTCGCTCATCTTGTGGAGGCGAGCGGATTCGAACCGCCAGCCTCTGCGTTGCGAACGCAGCGCTCTCCCGATTAGAGCTACGCCCCCAAAATGACTAGCGGCGCAGGGACTCGAACCCCGAACCTTTCGGATATGAGCCGAACGCTCTAACCGGTTGAGCTACGCCGCCCTTCCTGGTTGCGGGGGCCGGATTCGAACCGGCAACCTCCGGGTTATGAGCCCGACGAGCTTCCGAATTGCTCCACCCCGCGATCTCTTCTGCCGGGAGCGGGACTCGAACCCGCACGAGGAAATCCCCAAAGGATTTTAAGTCCTTTGCGTCTACCAATTCCGCCATCCCGGCGTTGCCACCGTTCAGGGACTCCCGACGCGTTTCTGAGCGGGAAACGGGATTTGAACCCGCGACCCCTGCCTTGGCAAGGCAGTGCTCTACCGCTGAGCTATTCCCGCACAACGAGCTGAAGTATACCAAAGTGCCAGCCCCTATTCAACTGTGGCACGGCGACTCCACCGCTTTGCGAAGGGCGGGACTCGAACCCGCACGCCCGAAGGCACTAGCTCCTAAGGCTAGCGCGTCTGCCAATTCCGCCACCCTCGCGTTCTCCATCACCCGCTCGCACAAACTACATGAGGGTACCAAACCACAACCGGGTGAACAAGCGGAGTGCGTACCCGTTGCACACCGATCGATCACCCGGCCACCGGCCCGAAAATCCGAGCCAGCCCTCGGCAAGCTACATAATAAGCCGCCTTCCATCCTAAATCGTGTCTATCCCTATGCCTCTACGGGCAGGTCGGGCTCGGGCAACAACAGAACGGCCACCAATAGCAACAGCTCTCCCTCTCAGGATAGACCCACTCAATCCCCAGAGAGTAGCAGTTGCCGTACACCGTCGGTGTGACACAACAGGTGTCACACAAGAAGCACCAGCTTGTTGTCCAACAGCAAGGATCGATGATCCGGAACCTCTTGGAAACCGTTCCTGTTGACGTTTCTACATACAGCGCGTAGTAGCCCGACGCGGCCATCGAGCCGTCGCCAAGCCCCTGATCCCAGGCGCCCTGCCACGAGTTGATGTGAACAGGCGCATCGTGAACAGCGTTGAACACGATCCCCTGTCCGCCGCACGACTCGATCCGCCATCCGTAGACGAAGACGTCCTCCATCTCGCAGCTACACGGCGAACAACAACCGCAGCAGCCCCACCACCCCCAGGAGTTCTGTTCGATACGGAACCGGATCGTCTCACCGGCGTCGTAGCTTTCCGTAGTCCAGGAGGTAGCCGCGACAGACAGGGCTCCCCCAGCAACCGCCAACAACATCAAAACACTCACCCAAACAAAGCGTCGCTTCACAGCCGCTCACCTCCGTCGAAAAATATACACCCGAACTCGATCAAGGTTTCGTGATACGCATTACATCCCGCAACCACGCTAGATCTCGACGCTTCGCCCGCGCTTGGCGATCTCTATTCGACACGATGATCCGCGGCGCGCTTCGATGCTGCTTTTCAGCGCGGCAATCGACTCCGGTTCTCCATGCACCAGCATCACCGGCGACGTCGGCTTGGCATCGATCCACTTCATGAGTTCACGCTGGTCGGCGTGTGCCGAGAACCCGTTCACCGTGAACACCCGCGCCTCAACCTGCACGGGATCCCCGAAGATGCGCACCGACGACGCGCCTTCCACCAGCCGGCGTCCCAGCGTTCCTCTAGCCTGGAAGCCCAGGAAGAACACGCCGCAGTCGTTGCGCCACAGGTTGTGACGTAGATGGTGGATGATGCGGCCTCCGCTGCACATTCCGCTGCCGGCAACGATGATGTTCCCGCCGGGTGATGCGTTGATCCGCTTGGATTCCTCCGTCGATCGCGTGAATTGGAGCGGCGGGAACTGAAACGGATTCGGACGGGCGCCGAACAGCTCCCGCCCTTCCTGATCGAACACCGACCGGTGCCGTTCGAACACCCTTGTCACCGCAATCGCCAGCGGGCTGTCGAGATAGATCTGCGTTCGCAACGGAAGCGCATCCGCTCGCCACATCTTGAACAGCTCGTACAAGACCTCCTGCGTCCGCTCCAGTGCGAACGATGGAATCAGGAGGTTCCCTCCCGCGCCGATGATCTCTCCGACCGCCTGCTGCAGCTGAGACACCGACTCATCCAGCGAACGATGATTGCGATCTCCGTAGGTCGACTCCAGCACAATCAGGTCGGGGCTGACATCTTCGGGGATCGGATGCGGATCCCGCACGATCGGGCGGTCGGAGCTTCCGAGATCCCCGGAGAACATCACGACTTGCTTTCCGTCCGACACCTCCACCGTGGCTGAGCCGAGGATGTGACCCGCGTCCCGAAGCACAACCTGCATCCCTGCCCCCACCAGGATCGTCTCGCCGTACTCGACGCGCTTCCACGAGCAGCGGAACACATCCAGCACATCCGCCTCGTCGTACAGAGGCGGTTCCGCCCGTCCTCCGCGCCGCTTCGCCCTCTTGGCGTGGTACGCAGCGTCTTCCACCTGGATCCGCGCCGAATCCATCAGGATCAGTTGCGCGATCTCGGCGGTGGCTTCCGTGGCGATGATCGTTCCGCGGAATCCCTGTTTCACCAGCAGTGGAAGCCGCCCAACGTGATCGAGATGTCCGTGCGTGAGGACAACAGCGTCTACAGCGTCCGCTTCGAAGGGAAACGGCTGTCGATTCAGATCATCCGCGTCGGTCTCCCCCTGGAACAGACCGCAATCCACCACGATCCGTCCCGTATCTCCCTCCAGCAAGTGGCACGAGCCGGTGACCGTCTCCGCCGCTCCGTAGGCCGTGAACCTCACGTCTGCCTCCCTTTCCGCGGTCCCACTCGGCACCGCAACACCGCAACTGCGCTCTCATCCGACCGGTTTACCCTCGCAGCCATTTGCCTGCAGGCCCGATGCACGGTACCATCATCCATGTCACTCTCGGGACGTGGCGCAGCCTGGTAGCGTGCTTGCATGGGGCGCAAGAGGTCCTCGGTTCAAATCCGGGCGTCCCGACCAGAACAAGCGGACCCATCAACGACGTTGGTGGGTCCGCTCGTTTTGCGGCTCTCTCCGGCTACGGTCCACGCAACGTCAACGAGTCAAACGCCTGCCCATCGGGAACTGCATGAAGCACAACCCTCGGATTCCCCAGCGAATCCGACCCTTCTTCATACACCGTCGCCACGGGAATCGCTTCGACTCGCAGTACGTCGTCGGCAATCGTCAGCCGCAACACATGGAGAGATCCGAACCGTTGAACCACCAACGCCGGACTCTCCCAGGCACAGCTATCCAGCAGGTATCCTCCTCCCCCTCCGGTCACCAGGTAATGAATCCCGCGGGCATAGCTGTGTTCGTAGTAGCCAACCCCGCCCGAGATCACAACACGGACGTTCCCCGCCCGGAAGACCTCCTCCAGCAGTGAGCGAAGCGTCTCGTTCTGCCCGTCCGGCAGACACGACGCGATAATCGGCTCGGCAAGCAGCACCACGTTGAACAACCCTTTGCTCTGCGCGAGGTCGTTCTCCAACCATCGAAGCTGCTCGTCGACGATCCCCGCATCCGCCGGCCAACTGCCGTCTCCCGTCAACACCGTTGCATCGATCGCCGCGAAATGCACCGGACCGATGTCGAGCGACCACCACTGCTCGTCGAACGTTCCGCCGCCGGTCGGAAGCGCAAGGAAGTCGTAGTACAAGTCATTCAGCGCTTCGACGTCACCCCGGACCGCCGCGTACGCAAACGAAGAGGCCGCCGAGGCCGCGGCGATGTCGTCGAGAAGCTCCCCATAGGCGTCCGCCGTGGCTTCGTGCACGATCCCGCCCACATTCATAAGCCACTGTGCGTTGCGCGTCGTCGGCGACGATGCCAGGCGATTGAGCAGCCATCGGTGCCATTCTCCCCCGCCAAGCGTATTTCCATACACGAGGATCTGACCCGAACGTGCCTCCGGGTCGGTCGTGGTGAAGCTGTGCACCTCGGAAGCGTAGACAGCATCTCCTTCGTAGATCGTGACCTGATAGCGGTAGGTCGTGGCGGGAAGCAATCCGTCGAGCCGGACTTCGGCCAACCCTCCGTACTCCCCGAATGAGAGCGTCTCCTGCCACAAGCCGGTGGCGTCGTAGAATTCCGCCTCTCCGTAGACAAGATCCGCTTCCGCGGACCGCGATGTACTCCAAGAGACCGTCACCGCCGTGCTGTCGAGCGCCCAGGCAATCGGCCCCCACTCCCACGGCGAATCGAGCTGGGTCCAAGCCGGGACCGATATCCATGCGGACAGACTGACGGCAAGTCCGATGGCCGCCAAACGCCGGAGCGTCCGTCCAAATCCCGCCCGAAGCGTTTCCCTTGCTGAAACCAACTCATCTCCTGCCGGCATCGGTTGCGCGGTGTTCTCCATGCTATCGTCCCCCTCTGATCATCCACTCCCCATCTGTTGTTTCAGGTTCCCCCTCCACGTTCATCACCAAGCATTGTGCCCGTCTCCTACGGATCCGTCAATTCCACGAGTCTTAACCAGAGATCGTGCACCACATGCTTCGTTGCCGTAGAATCGCTTCCGGAAACGGACGCTCCGGGAGGAAACGATGAAACGTCGATTGATTCTTGCTTTGATGACCGGTCTTGCCCTTCTCGCTCTGATTACGGGTTGCTTCGTTGCATCGGGGCCGCGTGCCGCGATCTCCGTGTCGAAGGACAGCGGGTATCCGCCGCTGGTCATCCAGTTCAGCGGTGCGGACTCCACCAGCCCCGACGGCATCATCACCGATTACCACTGGGACTTCGGCGACGGGGAAACCGCCGATACATCCAGCGTCAGCCACACCTATCCGGATAAAGGCGTGTACCGCGTGACGCTCACCATCACCGACTCGACCGGCGCTGTGGACAGCGAAGCGATCAACGTGGAGGCGTTGAATCGAGCCCCCGTTCCTTCCTTCACCAACCCCTATATGATCCCCACCCACCAAGCGGCCACCTTCGACGCATCGTCTTCCTACGATCCCGACGGGACCATCGTTGAGTATCGCTGGGACTTCGGGGACGGCACGATTGCCGTCGGCCAGGTCGTCCAGCACGTCTACACCAGCGCGCAAGGAAGCGGATGGAAAGCCCCCGTCGTGTTGACCGTTACCGACGATGACGGTGCATCCAATTCCAAGACGATCCGCGTCCAGGTCGTCGGCTGCGATAGCTGCGGGTAAGCGCGGAACAGCAGCTCGTCGCCCGTGGCTTGTGGCATGTGGCTTGTAGCCTGTGGGAACGGCTCCCGATAACCGGAAAGGGAGTAGCGTCGGGATAGCAATATCGGCGCTCGATATTGCGCCCCAATAGCAAGATCAAGGATCTTGCGCTTCGTGGCCGACGAATCGTGAACAGGCGTACCGTCGTCCAATAGCAGGATCGAGGATCCTGCGCCCTTCCGGGCGACGGCAGTTCTACGAATGGCGGAGTGACGAATCACTTGGGACCAAGGAAACGTCGCTTACAAGGACGCAACGCTACGACAGGCTGCAGACGCGGGGTCAGACCTTGATTCTCAGGGCGCTGAGTGCCGGCTCACGAATGTGCACCCCAAGAATCAGCGTCAGACCCCGCTCCTGGGCGTCGTGGCTGACGTTGTCTCCCCACTCGTGAAGTGATCGTCGGTCGCGACCGGCGGAATGCGCTGTGCAGCTATTCCGCCTGGACCGACGCTACTACCTTTCCGGTCGCTTGCTCCCGGACCGCGGACTACGGACCGTGGATTCGCAGATGATGGTTTCGCCTGATGTTCCCACAGGCAACAAGCTACTGGCTACAAGCTGTGGTCTGCATTCCCCACAAGCCACGCGCTACAAGCTACAGGCCGATTTGCGCCTACGGTTGCGTCACGGTCACGTTGCGGCTGATCGAGTCGGTGAGACCTTGATCGTCGATCAGCATCAGCGTTGCCACGTAGCTTCGGCTGGGAAGCGCCGAGGTGTAGGTGTGGGTGATCGGCGCCTCGAAGTCGAGCGTCGCCGATTCGCCGTCGCCAAAGGTCCACACCCAATACTCGATCTCGTGGCCCGGTGCGGCGGTCGAACCCGCCGGGTCGAGCGTGACGTCAAACAGGGAGGGGATCGCCGGCAGATCCAGCGACTCGTACACGACCTCGATCTCCTCGATGGAAAACTCCGCCGTCGGAGCATCGGTGGCGACATCGTCGCTCACGTACACGGTCACCACGCCGGTCGTGCTCGATGCCTCGCCGTCTTCGTCGTACACCGTGAGGATCACGACGAAGTTCGTGGTGATGCGCGCGCTGAACGTGTGGGTGATCGTTTCGCCCGAGCCGGTGGACGTGTCGCCGAAATCCCATGAGTAGATCTCGATGTCTCCGTCGACGTCACTCGAGAGTCCGGCGTCGAACTCGACGATCAGCGGGTTGTCGCCATACGTGGGATCAAAGGTGAACCGTGCCGTCGGCGGGTTGTTGTTGGGGTCGGCAACGGCATACACGTTGATGCTCTGCTGGCGTGTGCCGGTGGCCCCAGCATCATCGACCACCACCAACGTCACGATGTAGCTTTTGTCGGTGGTCGGCGCAAACACGTGCGTCGTCTCCGGATCGGTGGTTGTCTCTACGCTGGAGCCGTCGCCGAAATCCCACCGGTATTCCACGATCTCCCCGTTGGGATCCGCCGAGCCCGATGCGTCGAACCGCACCAGCAGCGGAGAGTCCCCGGAAAGCGGGGTCGTGGAGAAGTTCGCCACCGGATCGGCGTTGAGCAGGAAGCATCCCGCCAGCCCGGCAACCGCGATCAATCCGTACACCACCACCAGAAGTTTTCGCATGATCGCCTTAAGTCTAACGGCCAGCTCCCGCTACCGCCAAGCGTCAGCGGGCTCCCTGAAAGCGGACGGTGATCCACATTACATAACGGACAGGCGACCCCGCCGGATAACGGGGCCGCCCGTGTTCATAGGCCCAAAGCTTCTCCGATGTCGCTACGGCCGCAGCGTGATCTGCCTGGAGTAGGAGTCGGTCCCTCCGAGGAAGTCGATCGCCGTCACCGTGATCGTGTAGGTCTTGCTGCTTCCTGGCCATGTCGCGTACTCGTGCCAGTAGAGTCCGTCCTTATCAGGGTCAATGTCCGGGTCGCGCACTGTCGTCCAGTAGTCGAAGTACTCGGTGACGCCGTCGCCCCACTGGACGCGGATCGTCTCGATCCCCCATGCGGGGTTCGGCCATCCATCGGGGAAGACAGTTGGAAGGCCTGCATCATCGACGCCGTTATCCCAACCCTGACCTTCCGGATCGTAGCAGAAATCGCGGTCATACCCGGCAGGCTCGTACGTCTCGCCATTCTTCGGTGTTGGCTCCGCAGGAGGCGTTGGCGGAGATGTCGGAAGGTCCTGCGTCTCGCCTAGTTCTACATCGCGTGATCGGATGAAGACGGTCTGCTTCAACGCCGTTGTCCCTTCCATTGCGATGGCATCACTGCCATCGCCCGCCGCGACCCACTGACCCCCTGTCACAGCAACCGCTGTATCGGTTTGCACTTCATCGTAGATCTGGAACCCCGCTGTTGGCAGGTAGTTCAGGACCGATACCGTGCGGCTCTCCGTGTCGGTGGCTCGCTCGTTGTCGATGACCAACAGCGTCACGCCAAACTCTTCCTCGGCCTGGTCAGTGACGTAGCGGTGATCCACATTCTGTGCTTCTCCGCCAACGATGTCCGACTCTCCGGTCGTCCCGTCTCCGAACCACCAGCTGGCATCGTCGAGGTACTTGTCGCCGGACGCCGCCGAGTTCGACGGATCGAACGTTACGAGCAGCGGCGCCACAACTTCGTTGGGGTTCGAGGTGAAGCTGGCGCTCGGGGCATCACTCGGGCGTTCGGCTCCAGGGACCGTCACCGTAATCGTTTTCGACGCCGTATCCTCCGTGTTGTCGTCGGCGATGATCCGCAGCTCCACGCTGTAGCTTCGTGTGGTCGTCGGCGCGTAGGTATGAACGGTCGTCAGGCCCGTTCCGGTGACGCCGTCGCCGAAGTCCCAGAAATAGGCACTGA
>Ga0272442_10010820_pt1 | contig 11199 bp, 12 predicted proteins | sample SSMForm2O_FD_200262 | JGI IMG/M metagenome (GOLD analysis project Ga0272442, IMG submission 200262) | Marine sediment archaeal communities from Little Sippewissett salt marsh, Falmouth, MA, United States - SSM-Form-2O | ecosystem: Environmental > Aquatic > Marine > Wetlands > Sediment ...
GCCTCGAAGAAGCCGTGCCGCGCGCGCGCATGGACGCGCTCCTGAGCGAAACCATCGGCTGCCGGCAGGCGTTCTTCACCTTTGGTCCGGAAAGCATCAGCACGATCGCGGTCGTGGCCGGTTCGGCAACCGAGCAGGACCTGTTTCGCGAGCTGAAGCATTGCGGCATCGATCTGTTTATTACCGGCGAGCCGAAACACGGGGCCAGCTACATGGCCCGTGAGCTGGGCTTGAACATTTTTTACGGCGGCCACTATCAGACCGAAACCTTCGGCATGAAGGCCCTGGCCGCACATTTGCAGGACAGCCTTGGTGTGCCGGCCGTGTTTATCGATGCACCCTGCATGCCGTGAGCACATGATGCAGAAGCCGTGCTTGTACGCGGCAGGCGGCTTGGGGTAGCTGCAGATATGTATTAAATTTTACACCGGACCGTGAGGCCGGAAGGAGGCTGTAATGAAGTTTGAACAGACCCTGCTGAATTTCCTGATGCGCCACCAGGAAAAACACAATCGCACCTTTCATTTTCTGATCCTGATGGATGCCATTGTCACCGCTGCCAAGCGCATTGAGCTGTACTACCGCACCGGCGCCCTGCAGGGCAACCTGGAGAAGGCCGGCAGCACCAATGTCCAGGGCGAAGAGGTCATGAAGATGGACGATATCGCCCATGAGATCGTGCTGCACTACCTGCGTTCGACCGAACGCGTTATCCAGGTGGTGAGCGAAGAGGCCGACGACATCATCGACTGCAACAAGGACGGCGGCCGCTACTTCGTCTATTTCGATCCGCTTGACGGCTCCTCGAACGTTGCCCACGGCCTGCCGGTCGGCTTCATGTTCGGCATTGCCAAGAAGAACCTGGATGCCAGCATACAGGGTCCTGAAGACTATCACCTGCGCTCCGGTGTTGAATACATCGCCGCCGGCATGTTCGTCATCCCGACCGGCATGTTCACCCTGGCCCTGCGCGAGGCCGGATGCTGGCGCTTTCACATGGATGAGACCAGCAGCTTCGTGAAGCCGGTCAGGATGGAGCTGCCCGCGGCCGAGAAAAAATGGGAGCTTTCCTACAATGCGGGCAATACCGAGACCTTCAGTCCGAAAGTCCAGCAATGGATAGGAGAGAACCAGGCGAAATACGTGTTCAGGTACCTGGGCGCGCTGGCCGGGGATTTTCACCGGCTGCTGGCCAACGGCGGTATGTTCATGTACCCGGCCATCGTCAATCATCCGGATCCGAAAAAGAACCGGCCGCAGGGCAAGCTGCGTCTCATGTATGAAGCCAACGTGGTCGCCTTCATGTGCCGCGAGGCCGGCGGTGATGCCGTGGACGAAACCGGAACCCCGATTCTGGAGGTCAAACCCCAGACCCACCATCAGCGCACAGCCCTGTACGTGGGCTCGAAGAAACTGATCGACAGCGTGCAAAAAACGCTGAAGGCCTGATCTGACCTTTTTTCGCTGCGCACCCTATTCCGGCCCCGGTCTTCCGGGGCCGGTTTTTTAAAATCTTGCCTATACCCTTTTTAAAAAATAGATATACATCCGTTCGTGGTGAGCCTGTCGAACCATGAACGGGCCTGCCGTGCATTCCGCCCCGCCCTTCGACAGGCTCAGGGCGAACGGATTTTTTTATTTGAGCCTGCTATTCAGCCTACCCTGCATTCGGGTCCCATACATGCCGGGTTGCACTTACCTGCCTCCTGCGAAAGGATGGGGTTGAAAGTCAACGGCTGGATTCCGGCTATCCGCTTTCCATCCTTCATAGCAGGCTACTGCGGAGGACGGGCGCTGTTGCCGGAATAACAAAACAACGGTCATGCCGCACGTGATGCGGCATCCATTTTTTTTGCCTTTAAGGTTCTCTGTTTTAAAACCCCGTGCAGAACGCAAGGTGGACCCGCAAGGAGTGTCCGTCATTTTCAGGAGGGGGCGATCAGGCCTGATGCCTGTACACAACCGTGCCGCCCACGATGGTGTACACGGCACGTCCCGTAAAGGTCTGGCCGAGAAACGGGGTGTTGCTGCTGAGAGACTCCAGGGCGGAACGCTCCAGCGTCCACAGCAGGGCGGGATCGATAATGGTCACGTCCGCGGCAGAGCCGGCCTTCAATCGGGCATGCTCTAGGCCAAGGACCGCGGCCGGGTTGCGGGTGAATTTTTCGATTGCCTGCGTCATGGTCAGGACGCCGTCGCGCACAAGGGCGAGCGTGAGCGGCAGCGCAGTTTCAAGCCCGATGATGCCGAAGGCCGCGTTGTCGAATTCGACATCCTTTTCCAGCGAAGAGTGGGGCGCGTGGTCGCTCGCAATCACGTCGATGGTGCCGTCGGCCAGTCCCTTTTTGATCGCGGCGACATCTGCGGCGCTTCTCAGCGGAGGATTCATCTTCGTATTGGTGTCGAAGCTGCGCACGGCTTCATCGGTAAGGGTGAAGTAATGCGGCGCGGTCTCGGCGGTTACCCGGACCCCGCGGGCCTTGGCATCGCGGATGATGCGCACCGACCCGGCGGTGCTGACATGCTGGATGTGCACGCTGTGGCCGACCCACTCGGCCAGCGCGATGTCACGCTGCACGAAAAGTTCTTCGGCCCCCGGCGGTATGGCCTTCAGGCCCAGGACGGCCGAAACCGCGCCCTCGTGCATAACACCGCCGGCCGCGAGTGCGCGGTCCTCGCAGTGGCACAGGACCGGCAGCTCGAAGCTGCGCGCGTATTCGAGCGCAAGGCGCATGACCTGCGTGTCGGCGATGCTGACGCCGTCATCCGAAAACGCAACCGCCCCGGCTTCTCTCAAATCGCCCATTTCGGTCAGGGCCGTTCCCTGCAGGCCCATGGTCAATGCGGCGACCGGCAGCACGTGCACGCAGGCACCTTTGGCCTTTTCAAGAATGTAGCGCGTAATTGATGCGGTGTCGTTGACCGGCATGGTATTTGCCATGCAGGCCACGGCCGTGAATCCTCCCGCGGCCGCGGAGCGAGCGCCGCTCGCGATGGTCTCTTTGTACTCATGCCCGGGCTCGCGCAGATGGGTGTGCATATCGATCAGGCCCGGCAACGCCACAAGGCCGGAAGCATCCAGCTTCTCGCAGCTCGCGGGAGCCTTGATACCACGGCCCAGGGCCGTAATACACCCCTCGTCGATCAGTATGTCCAGCGTGTCGTCGAGCCCCTCCGAGGGGTCAAGAGCGTGTACGTTGCGGATCAGAAGCGCCATAGCGTTTACTTTCCCGTAAAAAGATACATCAGTGCCATGCGGACGGCCACGCCGCTGGTCACCTGGTCGAGGATAATGCTGTAGGGCAGCCCCATCAACTCGGGCGAGATCTCGACGCCGCGGTTGACCGGACCGGGATGCATGATCAGGACATCATCGCGCGCATGCCGGAGCACCGCGCGGTTCAGCCCGAAGAACCGGGCGTATTCGCGCTCGTTGGGGAAGCGGCCGCTTTGCTGGCGCTCCTTCTGGATACGCAGCATCATGATTACGTCCACATCCCGCACCGCGTCGACAAGGCGCGGAACGAACTCGACACCGAGCTGTTCGACACCGCACGGCATCATCGTGGCGGGCCCGCACACGCGCACCGAGGCGCCCATCTTGCCGAGCAGGAAAATGTTGGAGCGCGCGACCCTGCTGTGCAGGATGTCGCCCACAATGAGGACGCGGAGGCCTTGAAGCGTTTCCAGGCGTTCGCGCATGGTGAAGGCATCCAGCAGCGCCTGCGTCGGATGTTCATGCGCGCCGTCGCCGGCGTTGATGACCGGGGTCGGCAGCGCGTCGGCAAGCAGCTTGGGTGCCCCGGCGCAGCTGTGGCGCACGATCAGCAGGTCCGGATTCATTGCCTGCAGGTTGCGCCCCGTGTCCTCGAGGGTTTCACCTTTGACCACGCTGCTGCTGGAGGCCGATATGTTGATGACATCCGCGCTCAAGCGCTTGCCCGCGATCTCGAATGATGTGCGCGTGCGCGTGCTGGGTTCGTAGAACAGGCTGATGATGGTTTTTCCGCGCAAGGTCGGTACTTTTTTTATCTCGCGCGCGGAGACCTCCTTCATTGATACCGCGGTGTCAAGGATCAGGGTGATCTCCTGAGCACTCAGGTCCTCAATGCCGAGAAGGTCCTTATGACTCAGCTCCATTGATCTCGCCTCGGGTGATAATTACCTGGTCGATCCCGTCATCCTCCTCGAGCATGACCTCGACGCTCTCGTCACGGGAAGTTGCAACGACCTTGCCGACATAGTTGGGCTGGATGGGCAGCTCCCTGTGGCCACGGTCCAGCAGCGCCAGCAGGCGGATGACCTGCGGGCGGCCCATGTCGATGATGGCGGCAAGCGCGGCCCGGATGGTACGGCCGGTAAAGAGCACGTCGTCGCAGAGCAGGATCTTCGTGCCCGTGACCGGAAAGGGAATTTCGGTTTTTTTGATGACCGGCTGGGATGCGACCTCCGAGAGGTCGTCGCGGTACAGGTTGATATCGAGCGCCCCGACCGGGATGGATACACCCTCGAACTCATGCAGCTTCCGGGCGAGCCGGTTGGCGATGCTGACCCCGCGGCGGCGGATGCCGATCAGGTGAAAATTATCGCCGCCCCGGTTGCGCTCCCAGATCTCGTGCGCCATGCGCTTGAGGGTCCGGTCGATGTCCTGGGCGTCCATGATGATGATCTGTTCCATGGCCGTTACCTAAAAAAAAAGCCTTCACCCCTGATGGATGAAGGCCTGTAATGCGCTGATGTCATGTTTCGCACGGTAATCATTTCAAAAGAACGCGGGAGCGGTTTACGTCTCACGTTTCATGCAGTCGTGCAGTCTAATAGCATATGCGCGCGCCCCGGGTCAAGTAAAAAACCATGTGAGCGCTCCGGCGGCGTCCTGAGGCCTTTGCGCTTGACAGGGCCTGAGCGCATCTCCTATACTGCCCATGTCCGGGAGATGAAGAAAAAGCTGTCCGGCCGGATTCCCGTTTCCGCATGAACCGCCGCTATGTGCATAAACCGCCGCTTATGAATATCGTGCTTATCGGATTCGCCTCGTGCGGAAAAAGCGCAACCGGCCGGGAACTCGCCCGGCGGCTCGGGCTCAGGTTCATCGACATCGACCGCGAGATCGAGGCCTTGTACGCGCGCGCGCGCGCGCGCAGTGTCCCGTATCGTGAGATCATCCGCAACGAGGGCATGCAGTTTTTTTTCGATCTTGAACACGAGGCTCTCAGTGGCCTGGCGCACGCCGACGGCTGCGTCATTGCCCCCGGGGGCGGGGCAGCCATGCGCGAGCAGAACCGCGCCCTGCTGAAGGACATCGGCATTGTCGTATACCTGCGCACCGAGCCGGCGGTCCTGTTCGAACGCATGCGCAGCAAGGGCCTGCCCCTGTTCCTGCGGGACGACCCGAGCCCGGAGAACCTCGCGCGCCTGTGGCAGGAGCGCCATGCCGTGTACGCTCCGCTGGCAGACCATACCGTGGACAACACGCGACTGGACATCACAACCACAGCTGACCGCGTCATGGCTGCGCTGGCCGAAAACGGGCAGTGCGCACCCGCACGGACGTGACAGACCTGTAAGGGGGAACGGCTCTATGTCAAGCACATTCGGTACCCTGTTCAAGCTGACGACCTTCGGTGAATCACACAGCCCCTCGCTGGGCGGCGTTATCGAGGGCTGCCTGCCGGGGCTGCACCTGGGTGAAGCCGACATACAGGCCCAACTCGACCGCCGCAGGCCCGGCCAGAGCGCGCTGGCAACTCCGCGCGACGAGGCTGACCGGGTGGAACTGCTTTCAGGTCTTGACAGTGGAATGACCCTGGGCACGCCCATCGGCTTCATCATACGCAACCGCGACCAGCGGCCCGAAGAGTACGCTGCCATGCGAGCGATCCCCCGGCCCTCCCACGCAGACTATACCTATGCCCGGAAATACGGCCTCAGCGCTTCAAGCGGGGGGGGCAGGGCATCTGCGCGGGAGACAGCCGCCCGGGTGTGCGCCGGAGCGATCGCGGAAAAAATGCTGCGCGAGCGTGCCGGCATCGAGATCGTGGCCTGGGTCAGCAGCGTCGGCGAGCTGGACTGCGAAGACGTCGATCCCGCAGCAGTATCGCGTTCCGCGGTTGACACACAGTTGTGCCGCTGCCCGCATGCTGAAAGCGCCCGCGCAATTGAAGCCCTGATCGAAAACGTGCAGGCACAGAAAGATTCCCTCGGCGGCATTGTCTCCTGCGTGTGCCACAACGTGCCTGCCGGCCTTGGAGAGCCGGTATTCGACAAGCTGGATGCCCTGCTGGCGCAGGCCATGCTCTCAATCCCCGCGGCTAAGGGTTTTGAAATCGGATCGGGCTTTGTTGGGTCGCGCATGCGCGGCTCGCAGCACAATGATCTGTTCGTTAAAAAGGGCGACCAACTGGGCACGCTCACCAACCGCAGCGGCGGCGTGCAGGGCGGCATCACCAACGGCGAACCGGTTGTCTTCAGGGTGGCTTTCAGGCCGGTCGCAACCATCGGGAAGGAACAGGCAACCGTCGACTTTGACGGCAACCCGGTGACCCTTGCGGCCAAAGGCCGCCATGACCCCTGCGTTGTGCCGCGGGCGGTTCCGATTGTCGAGGCCATGGCAGCCCTGGTGCTGGCCGACTGCTACCTGCGACAGCTCCCGCGCCGCTGAGGCGGCAGCAGGCACGGACTGATCTGTTTTGCGCCTGTCATGCAGAGGGACGCGCTCCTGCGCGCCCGCGGCGTGCGTATTTATTATTATACTACTGTATGCGGCCATGGCGGAGCATGGCCCTCCACACGTATTTGATCCTCGCGCCCTCCTGCACAGGCAATCCACAGGACGTGTGAAAAAGCTGTGGAAAAGGCTGTGAAAAAGGCTCAAGAGGCCCTGAAAAACAAGGGCCGCCAGCAGACTGCTGCATTTTTGAGCACCCTTAAAAAATAATGTAAAATCAAATGGTTGTAAATTCAGGGTCCGCCCTGTACGGCCCTTCCGCCTGTTTTCTTCTGAAAAAGAATGGTTTTTCGACAGGATAAAAATGCAGCGCGTCTTTTTGCTGTTGCTACACCTGTTGTAATTAGGCTATAGTGAGAAACAGGCCCGCAGTTCAAACGGCCTGTTTTTAAGACAATCAGGGCACACGAAAAGGCATGAACGAATGAACAAAGACCTCTTGCGCAAGGTGGCGGGCGCCTTCGGCACCAGGCCGCTGGGCGGCAAGGACCTGTATGCCAAGGTGCTGGTGCATCCTGACGACAGCATTGCCGTGTATTTTATCAATGCGGACGGTATCAGCGACCGTCTGCAGCAGCGCGGCTATGCCTGGCAGGAACACCTGCATGCCTGGGTAAAGCATGTCGACACTATCGAGCAGGCACGCGAGGAAACCGCCGGCTGCCCGGTAACCGCGGCCGCCTTTGGGTTATGATCAGCACCGGCAATGACTGTGCACCGCCTGCTGTTGTACTCGCTGCAGTAAACCTGCCGGGAGCTGCCCCGCTGCAGACGGCAGATTCGGTCAATGAACTGGCTGACCTGGCCGATACCCTTGGGTATGCGGTCGCCGCGCGCCTGGTGCAGAAGCGCGATGCACCCGATGCCGCCACCTATCTGGGCCGCGGCAAGCTCGATGAAATGCGCGCGCTCGTGCGGCAGCACGATGCCGACCTGGTCATCGTGGACCACGAACTTTCCCCTGTGCAAAGCCAGAATATCGAACACCTGACCGGATGCATGGTCTGGGATCGCACACAGCTGATACTTGAAATATTTGTTCGGCATGCACGCTCTGCCGAGGCGCGGGTGCAGGTCGAGTTGGCCCGCATGCAGTACCTGCTGCCGCGCCTGAGAGGCCTCTGGGCGCACCTGGATCGCGAGCGGGGCGGCATCGGTACCACCCGCGGCATGGGTGAAAAGCAGATCCAGATAGACCGCCGCATGGTGCGTTCCCGGATCGCGCATCTGCAGCGCGAGCTGCGCCGTATTGAAACCGAACGGCGCACCCAGCGCAAGCAGCGCGCAAAGTGCTTCCAAGTCGCGCTTGTCGGCTACACCAACGCGGGCAAGTCGACCCTGATGAACTGCCTGTCCGGCAGCAGCGTGCAGGTTGCCGACAAGCTGTTCGCCACGCTGGACGCGACGACGCGCGCGCTGGGCTGCATGTCCGGCCACGATATCGTGCTCACCGATACGGTCGGCTTTATCAGGAACCTGCCGCATGCCCTGGTTGCCTCGTTCCGTTCGACCCTGGATCATGTGCGCGAGGCTGATCTGCTGCTGCACGTCGTTGACGTTTCCCATCCTGACTATAGAAGCCATGTCCGCACGACCGATCGTGTTTTGGGCGAGATCGGCGCCGGGGCTGTGCCGCGCCTGCTCGTATTCAACAAGACCGACCTGTGCGCGCATGACGATTTTGACCGCCTTATGCTCGAAAAAAAATACCCCGGCTGCCTGTGCGTTTCCGCGCTGCAGGACGGCACCCGGCATTGCATACGTGAACGGATTTCGGCGGTTCTGCGCGACGGATGCATTGCACGCACCATCAGGCTTCCCTACAGCAACTGCGAGGCCCTGGCCGATTTTTACGCCTACAGCATCGTCGACAGCGTCGCGTACCGCGAGGACGCCATCTATATCGACTGCACCATCAGTGCGCCGATGCGCCGCTACTTCACCGGCTACCTGCACAGCCAGGGCCAACAGGCATGCCATGACCAGCCGGGATAGCGTTGGTGCGCAGCGCATCATCGTGCCGGCACAGCGGCTGAGCCCCGAGGCGCTCAACAGGATGATCGAGGAATTCGTCACCCGCAGCGGCACTGACTACGGGCGCAGGGAGGCCTCGCTGGAAGAAAAATGCGCGGCCGTGCGCAGGCAGCTCCTGGACGGCCGAGCACTGATAACCTTTGACAGCACGACACAAACCTGCAGCATTGTTCTGTCAGAAGACTTGCGCCATTTCAGCCGGCAGAGAAAGGAATGAACGTGAAAGCCCTGACAACAAAACAGCAAAAATACCTGCGCGGACTGGCCCATGACCTGAAGCCGGTCGCCTATGTCGGGCAGCACGGCCTGAGCGACGCAGTAGTGAAGGATATCGACCGGGCCCTTGACGACCACGAGCTGATCAAGGTCCGTTTTGTCGACTATAAGGATGAAAAAAAATTGCTTTCCGATACCATTGCACGGCGAACCGGTGCCGCCCTGCTGGGTATAAAGGGGCACCTGGCCTGTTTTTACCGCCGCTCGGTCCGTGAGCGCTCCCAGTGCCTCGTGCTGCCCGAATAACGATTCAGGCAGCAGACCCCGTACGCGCCGGTTGCTGCCGGCAAAAGGCGCGATTTTGGTTAGTCCTCAGTTTTGAAATCTGCTATACTTTTCAGTTCGATGCGATACGAACACAAGGAGATCTCCATGAAAACCTGCCCGTGCGGAAGCGACAAACCGTACAGCTCATGCTGCGAGCCCCTGATCCACGGCCGGGCGCCTGCCCGGACCCCGGAGGCCCTCATGCGAGCGCGCTACAGCGCCTATGCCAGAAACGAGGTTGATTTTATTGTCGCCACAACCCATCCGGACAAACGCGACGGCCTGCTGACAGAAGGCATCCGGCGCTGGTCCGAACGCTCGACCTGGCATGGCCTGGACATTCTTGCCACGGACGGCGGCGGCCCGGAAGATCAATCCGGCTCGGTTGAGTTCATTGCCCACTATACGGAAAAAAATACTACAAAGAAACACCATGAGCTGGCGCAGTTCAACCGCCACGAGGGAACCTGGTATTTTTCAGACGGTATACCGGTTACTCCGAAGCAGTTCGTCCGTCCGCAGCCGAAAGTCGGACGCAATGAACCCTGCCCCTGCGGAAGCGGGAAAAAATACAAAAAATGCTGTGCCGCCCGGTGAAGGATAAGTTATAGGGAAGGATGCGTCCGTACGCGCACGGGGGATGGTTCAGCCGGCTACCGTTGCGGCTGTGCCGGGCTTGCTGCTCCAGCGCTGAATTTTTTCAAAGGCCTCTTTGGCGGCCCGGTCGAACATATCAATATTGACCGGCTTTACAAAGTAGTCGTCAAAGCCGGCTTCACGGCATTCGGTCAGGGCAAAAATCGAAACATACGCGGTCATGGCATACATGAAACACAGCGGGTAATTGCGCCGGATTTTTTCACACAATTCGACCCCGCTCATGTCGGGCATGTGCAGATCAATGAACATGACGTGAAAATAATTACCCTGCAGCTTGTCCAGCGCTGCCTGCGCGCTTTCAACCGCGGTAATACTATAGCCGCGCTTGCTCAATGCGCTCGAAAGCAGCTCCCGTACCGGAGCCGCGTCATCTACGATCAGAATTGTTTTATCCATGTACGGACTCCGTTTTGTAACGCCTGTGCACTGAACAGCCGGATACGTTTAAAAATTTTCGGCACAAACAGGGATAAACATAAGTTTTTTCCCGCTTCATTCCAGCCCTCCCATGCCCGGTTTCGCTTTCCGCCGCTGCACATATTCCCTATATATATAGCACAGCCGCACCGGGAATACAGTTATGCTGAAATATTGTCCTGCCGGTCGTATGATTAAGCCAAAAAATGCCCCGGAAACACCGGCTTCCTGAGCGCAAAAACCAGCCGCATACGCTCGCACCCAGGGAAAAGTTTTATTCCTGAGCCTTCTGCCTGTGCCGGTTCCGGCAAACATTCCTTCGGGCGATAGTGCGCCCGCGCGCAGTTGTTTGCATATAATGCTATGAATTTACTTGCTTTTTTGGTTTTTGTCCCCTCGCCACACATGTATCCGCCCGGCTTTGGCAGTCTATCGGTTCAAAATTGTTCCAAAAAAATTTTTGCAAAAAATGCCTGTTTTTTGCGGGCACTATATAGGTTTTTTTTAGGCATTGTTTCTCCAGCAGAAATACGATCTACTCGTAGTTAATTTTGCGAACTGTTTTATTGGCGGATGTTCAGACGCTTTTATGTTTAAAAAACAAAACAACCGCATGCTGGATGAGAAAGGAGGCCCCGGGCACGCAGAGCATTACCGGAACCGCACCAATGTCAAACAGACAGGGAGGATGATTATGAGAACCGTATCAAAACGTTATATGCTGGCTTTTGCCGCCGCAGCGCTTGTGTTGTTCGCTTTCAGCAGTGTGCAGGCCGCATCATTCACAAAAGATCTTTCCGCCGGCAAGGTAAAGGTAC
>Ga0272442_10010821_pt1 | contig 11199 bp, 6 predicted proteins | sample SSMForm2O_FD_200262 | JGI IMG/M metagenome (GOLD analysis project Ga0272442, IMG submission 200262) | Marine sediment archaeal communities from Little Sippewissett salt marsh, Falmouth, MA, United States - SSM-Form-2O | ecosystem: Environmental > Aquatic > Marine > Wetlands > Sediment ...
CTCGCTCAGCCTTTGTTCGGCCCTGGTTTTTTGCAAAAAGGATGCCGGCCCGCCCGCCTTTCACTCATTTATTTCATAGGCTCCTGCATCAGAGGCAGGGCCTTTCGGTCTTTTGCTGCTGCGTATGTCCGTTTCCGGCAGGGCCTCGAGACGCTCAAGCAGCCACCGGCAGCCTTCCAGTCGCTCGAGGATCGTTTTCACTGTGTCGCGGCTCGCTCCGCAGTCGATAGCACCGGAAGCCTGAACAGGGGCGAAATCGTTCGAAGCAATATCAGTGAACAGCGGATCGGAGTATTTTGAATGAATGTCGTTTCTGGAAAGCTCGCGCCAGGCTTTCAGGCTCAGCAGTTTATCTTTGCGCTCGATCAGGCTGTCGATCCCAACGCCCCAGAGGATGTTGTAGTCGATCACTACTGTGCTCAGGTGGTCTGAGTTCACCTCGATAGCTCCACGCCTGCCGCCCGAGAAAAAAATGTTGCCGGCCACGATCACTTTTTCGCTCGTGGTCTGCACGTTGACACCGCTGCGGCCTTTTCCGGGTTCGTAGTACACCGTATTGCCCATGATCAGCACTCTTTTCGAACCCTGCTCGAACGTTCCGGTATCCTGGTACACTGTGATCCCCCCGGCGTAATTCTTGAAAATCAGGTTGTTGCGTACCAGGATGTCGTGCACGTGGGTCATATTGATCCCCGCACCGCCCCCGGTGCCGTTACCGTAGATTATATTTCCCTCGACTACCCCCTGATCGAGAATTCCATCACCGCCGGGTATCTCCGGGTCCCCGTTGAGGTGAATTCCATTGCCGTGGTTGTCGTGCACGAGATTGTTGCGGATCACGAACCTGTCTCCGCTGTTGCTGTGGTAGATACCGTGCTCGCTTATGGAGCCGCAGCACTCGTTGTTTTCGAAATGGATGTCATCGGCGAAGCTGGTGAAAATACCCCACTTGCCGTTATTGGCGAACCGGCAGTTTGTTATCCGGACGTGATTCGAGTGGCGCACCCCGGCGCCGGCTCTTTTGGCCTGCTGCACAGTCAGCCTGTCCAGTGTCACATGGGAAGAGCTCTGGATGCGGATGGCGTCAACCTTGTCCCCGCTTCCGGAGATCACCGCGTCGAGGCTTTCCCCCTGAATCAGTACCGGGGCCTGCTCGGTGCCGCTGATGGTTATCTCCACGCCGCCCTCGAATACGCCCTCTCTGATAATCAGGGTGTCGCCCGGGGCGAGGCAGGCCACGGCGCGCTTGAGTGTGCGAAACTCTACTCCGGCTCTGCATGTTGCGCTGTCATCTCCATCCGTGGCGAGAAAAAAAGTGCGGGCGGCCAGAGGGCCGGAACCCGCAAGAAAGAGAGCAAGAAGGAGAGAAAAGATTTTGCTGCTGCATCGGATAATATCGGGTCTCATGGCTTTATCCCTTTTCATCGATTATAAGTTTCACCGGGCAGGGGAATCGCCCCGGCATGGTTCAGGCCGCTTTCAACATGAACCGAAGCAGTTCGATTATATCAGCAGCGGAATACACGCCGTCGGCATTGATATCGAACCGGGGGTTTTCCGGTTCTCTGCCTGCGAGCAGGATCAGCGAAACCGCATCCACGATGTTGAACCTGGCATCCCCGTTAAAATCGTAAAGTTCGGCCGGGTCGGCGCCGCTCTCGTAAGCTCCGGCATCCGGGCCGGCGCCGGCAGGCCTAGTGTTGGTCAATAGATCATCGTCAGGCAGCGAATCAAGCCGGGCCAGGATCCATTCGAATTCGCCCAGGAGTTCCAGGTGAGCTTTCAGCGTGTCCAGGGGCATGCCCGTGTCAATGGCGGGGGAGTTCTCCGCCAGCCTGAAATCCGCAGAATCGATACCGGCAAACTGCGGGTCCGCGGCAACAGAGTGTAAGTCGTTACCATAGCTGTTACGCCAGTTGGTGAGACTCAGCGGCTTGTCTTGGCGCTCGATCAAGCTTTCGACACCTACTCCCCAGTGGATATTGTAGTCGCTTACTATAGTGCTTGTGTGATCGGAGTTGATCTCCAGAGTGCCGCGTCTGCCGCCCGAGACAAAGATATTTCCCGCGATAACGACCTTCTCGCTGGTTGTAGCAACGTTCACGCAGCTCCTGCCGTAATTGTTGCTAAAGTAGACAGTGTTGCCCCAGATAACCACCCTTTTCGAGCCCTGCTCGAAAGTGCCGGTGTCCTGGTAGACCGTAAATCCTCCGGCATAATTCTTATATATCAGGTTATTGCGCACCAGAACGTCGTGGACATGGGTCATGTTGATCCCTGCGCCTCCAGAATCCCGGCCATTTTCGTAAATGATATTTCTCTCGACCAGGCCGAAATCCAGCACGCCGTCGCCGCCCATTTCCGGGTCGCCGTTGAGATGGATGCCGCAGCCTGCGTTATGGTGGATGATATTGCCGCGGATCACGAACCTGTCGCCGCTGTTGCTGTGATAGATGCCGTGTTCATCCAGGGAGCCGTAGCACTCGTTTCCCTCGAAATGAACATCGTCTGCAAAACCTGTAAAAATTCCCCATTTGCCGTTATCTGCGCAGACGCAGTTTGTCACCGTGATATGGCTGCAATGGATGATTCCGATCCCCGCACGGACGGCCTCCCGGGCAGTTATCCGGTCGATAGTGACATAAGAGGAATGATCCAGGCGCAGGGCGTCCCGGTTGGCATCAGTACCTTTAATCACGGCTTCGAGGCTTTCTCCCCGGATCAGGATCGGGGCCTCGGTAGTGCCTTCAAGCTGGACGATCTGCCCGCCGGTGTAGGTGCCGTTGCGGATGATCAGCGTGTCTCCTGCGGTCAGGCAGCTGAGTGCCCGTGTCAGAGTGCGGAACTCGGAGCCTTCGGCGCAGGGAGCGCCGTCATCCCCGGTGGTGGAAAGATACATGGTGCGGGCTGCAAGCGGGCCGGCGCCCGCAAGCCATAGGCCAAGCGTTATTGCGGCCGTTGCTGATATGATCTTAAATGTGTTTTTTCTCATAAGTCTCCACCTTGATTTAACGCTCCCAGCATGGTAACGGTCGGGTCGCCGGGGCAGAAAATCACCTTTCCGCGCCCGTGGCTTTTTTCAATGAAATAGTGATCAGGGTTCTCGTCCCACGGCACTTTCTCCCACGTCCGGTCATGTCTCACCAGGGGTTTTCCATCAGCGCCGGGCTTGAAATCGATCCCGGGCGGCAGGGCCTGGAGAAGCCCCTGGGTGTCCTCCTGGGAGAAATAAACCACTGTTCCGCCGGAGCGGGCAAACTCCGGCAAAAGCCGGGCGTAGGCTCTGAGATCAGCGTCATTGCGCTCGAAAGCTCCTTTATCCACAAATATCCTGCTGAACGAGCCGAGGTTCACGGCAGTGTAAAGGCTCGGGATCTGGTGGAAAAAGAAACCGGCCCGGTTCAGAGCAATGCCGAGCGTGCTTTGTCCTGGCCTGAGAGTGCCGATAACCGCCGCATCCGGCGGGGCCAGCCTCCAGAGAGCTTCCTCGGCCATGAGAAACGGGCCGAGAGCATGGTAGTCGTTGTCGTGGCGGTGGGCCTGGAGCCAGCGGGCCAGATGGATCCTCGGTGCAGTGCCCTGGCAGCAGTCCGAGAGGTAGGGATAGCTGAATGCACCGAGCTTTATCCGCTGCTGAAGGCCGTTATAGCCTCTGCGCGCAGTACTGGTGAACGGTTCTTCAGGCAGAACTCCCAGCTCCACCAGCCTGCACAGCGAATAGACGAACATGCTGGTGGAGGTTGTCTCCAGCCACATGCCGGGATAATCGAGCTTGTCTGTTATCAGGGCCCAGAGGCCGGTATCGGGGTCCTGGGCGTGCACCAGGCCGGTGAAAAAAGTGCGGATTATTTTTACGAGTCTTTTTCTTTCGGAGTGATTTTCCGGCAGCCGGGCTATCAGCTCTGTGAGGGCGAGAGCGATCCATCCGTTGGCCCGGCCCCATTTGCTGTCGTTGAGACCGCTGGGCCGGTCAACTGATGTGAAATACTCCTTGCGGTCGAGGTCAACCGCCATGAAAAACAGGCTGTCTGACGGGTCCATGAATGTCTCGGTAAAAAGGATCATCTGCCCGGCAGCCTCGTCAAGAAGAGCAGTGTTGCCGGTTTGCTCCCAGATCAGGGCGCGCATGTGGGCCTTGAAATAGGTGAAATCCACGATAGCTTTCCTGCCGTGCCAGGGCCAGGGGCTCCAGAGCGAGCCCGGTGGAAGAGCGCTGTCTACTTTCAGGCTCTGGTCCCAGACCTCGCGGCACATATCGAGATAAATCTTTTCGCCGGTGATTTTGTACATCCTGTAGCCCGAGGCCATCAGCGAGTAAATATCCACGAAATCTCCGCTCGGCTGCATGTTGCCCTTGAAAGGCCGGGAGTCCCATCTGTTGATCAGGCGCTTGTGGAAGAATGAAGCGATATAATCAATAATCTCGGGGTCTGCGGTCCGTTCGTACACATCGAGCATGCCGCTCAACATCAGGGCTGTGCGGTAGTTCAGTCCCACGTTGCCCGCATCGGGGTAGTAACGGTGCATCTGCATCCCGACCAGGTAATCAGCCCAGCGCATGGGCTTTGCCGGGCCGATTTGAACCCTGCAGGCCGAGCGGTCAACTGCGCCCTCGGAGTCGGTCACGGTGACAGTTGCCCAATAGATTCCGTCGCGGCCGTATACGTGCTCGGCAGCAGGCTCGCTGCTCTGGGTCCCGTCCCCGAAATCCCAGCTCCAGGAAAAGGGGCTTTTAGCGCCGCTGCCGACCCTGGCGATGAACCTGACCGGTTTGCCAGGCGGTCCCCTGTTCGGCGAGGCCTGAGCGATCACCAGAGGCAAATTTCGCCCGGCAGACTTGCTTTTCATATATTCGACCACATTTTCGAAAAGCAGCACTCCCTGTTCCAGGGGATGCGGCACGATAGAGGTTTTCTCTGCATAGTAAAGATCGATCAGCGGCTGGCAGACAAAGATATGCCCGCTGCCGTAGTCCGCCTCGAAAATACTGCCCACGCTGTTGTCCAGCCTGTCCAGTTTGTGGTCGAATACGGGGTGCCTGGGGTCCTTGGCGAGCAGGATTCGCCATTCGGGGGCGGTGAAAGCGGTTCTGGAGCTTTCCTCGAGGCCTGCCAGATAGGTGAGCTTGTGGGGGAGGTTGAAGATCGGGTGGTCCGGCGCGGCGATTTCCTCGGAGAAATCCACGTTGCCCCAGCCCGAGGGATCTTCAGCGGCGAAACGGATCTCGAACGGGAGGAATTCCTTTCGGTATGATCTCTGCTCGAGGCCGAAAACCAGCAGGCTCCCGCCGCTGCGAACGTAATCGAGAAGCGCGGAATAATTATCCGCCAGGCCGGTTTGCCTGTCTGCGTAAGCTCCCCGGCCCAGGACGACCAGGTCGTATTTCTCCAGTGCAGCAGGCTCGACTGCGCCGATCACTTCGAACGGCTGACCCATGCGCTCCAGGGCTTCATCCAGGCGCTGAAGCCGGCTCTTTTCCCCGATTACTCCGATACGGGGATCGATGGTTTCCTTTTCAGTGCAGCCTGCAGGGAGAAAAATCACCAGGGCCAGCAAGAAAACCAGACCGGTGAGACTGAATCCAAACCTGCCCGGCGTCGTTTTCTGACACGAGATTCCCATCTTCAAAGCCTCCGAATACAGGACTGGAGTGAGAGTCGCATTCAGGCTTTTTTACTGTATTCTCCTGCTTGATTCAACCCGGCGCGCTAGGAGCGAAGGCCGGTTTCGTCCATCAGCTCTGCGGTGACCCTGTAAGCATCGCGCACCCATTCCACTATTTTATCCGGCTCCGGACAGTACTCGAGCTCGATACTCAGGGTGCCTTCGATTTCGAGCTGCGCGATCTCTTTCAGGTAAGGCTTGAAATCGATCACGCCTTTTCCGGGGGGAAGGTCCCCGTGGACCTTGCCGTCACAGTCGGAGAAATGAACGTGGTGGGCCAGGCCTTTGAGCTGACGGATTTTTTCAGGCTTGTCTCCGGCAAGCACCACATGGCTCACATCGATATTGGCAAACACGGCAGGAGAGTCTACTTCCTTTATATAGTTGGTCATCAGATCAACATTGTTGACAATCGACATATCGAAAGGTTCCAGCTCGATACAGATCTCCACCCCGTTGTCATGGGCGTACCGGCCGATTTCCCGAACACCCTCCACTGCCCAGGCCCATTGCTGCCCGGGCGGGATAACCTCCTGCTGCCAGATATATTCGCCCAGAACCAGGAGCACGTTCCGGCCCCCGATATCGCGTACCAGGTCGACAAAGGTTTTCGCCCGCCTGATATGGAACTCGCGGACCGGGTCGTTGAAATCCGCGATCCCCAGAGCACAGCATGGAGCCGAGACAATCGGCAGGCTGTTGGCCCTGCATTCGGAGACGATCAGCTTCTTTTCCTCATCGCTGATATTCCAGGCCTCGGTGAAAATGTCCACAGTGTCGAAACCGATCTCCCGGATAAGCCGGATACCCTCTGCAAAGTCCACTCCAACCTGGGAAAACGCGCTGTTAATCAGTCCGAGTTTCATTTTTCATTTCTCCTTGAGCCATTTATTTGGTGAGACCGCGCTGTGAGTTTCGGCTGATTCGTAAGCCGCCTCCACCAGCGCCATGGTAGCGAGATTGTCCTCTCCAGCCAGGGAGGGCAGCTCGCCGGTTTCAAGCGCTACCAGCAGCTCCGCCATCGGGCCGGCAAACGCGTCCGGGAACCAGACAGAATCCCAGCGTGGCTCGTGCCAGTTCCCTTTATCTTTCACAGTTGTGTAATCCAGAGTGCTGGGTGTGCGCTGGGGGTATTTGGGCCAGCCGATAGTGCCCCGCGCCAGGCCCTCGGTCCCCTCCACCCGCCAGCGGATATAGATATCCTCACCTGCGCCCTCCCTGGCCGGGCCGGTCCAGACATCATCCCAGGCGGATGCGCGAAGCCCGCTCGAGTCGTATTCGAGAATGTACAGGCTGATTCCGTCCGTGTGCTCGAAGCTGGTGCGCGGGTCAGGGCGCACGCTGGCAAATATCCGGTCCGGGTTGCCGAACCAGAAGCGGAAAGTATCGAGGTGGTGGATCGACATGATCCGCATGGTGCACCAGCCCTGACGTTCCTGCCAGGGCATCCAGTGCGGAATGGCGCGCATCTCGACCGTGGCCAGCACCGGCTCGCCGAGCACTTCCCGGCGGAGAAGGTCCTTGCAGGCCCTGACCGACTGGTCATAGCGCATGTTCTGGTTCACCGCAAGAGTGATCCCGGCTTCCCGGCAGAGACGCACGATTTCGGCCGCCTGGGCGAAATTTGATGCCAGGGGTTTGTGCGCCAGTATGCCGCGGATGTGGTCCGCGTGTTTCACTGCCTGGCGGATAACCTCCAGTTGTATGTCAGGCGGCACGGCGATATCGAGCACCTGGATATCGGCCTCTGCCAGGAGAGCCTCTGCTGAATCGTAAACAGCTGGAATCCGGTGGCGCTCTGCCGCTTCGCTGCGGCGCCCGGCGATACGGTCTGCGATAGCGACCGGATTGAAACCGGCCTGCCGGTAGGCTGTCAGGTGGCAGTCAGCCATGATAAAACCCGCGCCGATACAGCCGATAGGCACGCTCCTGTCTTTCGGCATGAGCGGAGAATAGTCGAGTTGGATATCCAATTTTGCTCCTTTAAAAAGGCACTTTCCAGACATAATTCGCCGGACTGGATCAATCCAGCAGTTTCAGCAACTCGGCTCTGGCTCTCTCGTAGTCCTCGCCGGTCTCCGACCAGGGCACGGGCTCTTCTTTTTTTACCTCGCTGAATGCCTTGGGCACCACGGATTTGACAACTTCGAGCACCTTTTCCCGGCCGACTTTCTGCTGGGCCAGCCACATCAGCTCGTAGTCCTGCTGTCCCCGGCGCACATTTTTCAGGCGGATCGAGGGCAGGAGCCGGCTCAGGCCGCGGTCCTCGTCCGGGTAATAGGGCATCCGTCCGGGATAGATCAGCACTCCGTCAGCATTGCCGTAGTCCCACCACCAGTTGAGATAGGTCAGCGGGTTGCTGAAAACGCGCTGGTGAAGGTGTCCCTTGGGGCCGCTGCTGTTGTGTTCCCACTGGGTGCTTTCCCAGATAAACCAGGTCGGCACCTGGTAGAGGTACTTGATCCAGGCGTTGACAATCAGATCCGCCGGCTCGACCTCCATCAGAGTATGGCCCCAGTACGGGCGGTTGCCGTTGTAGAACCAGTAGTCCTTGCCCTGGCTGACCAGCTCTCTGCGCTTCTCGACATCGATCCAGCCGGCCCAGATATCGATCGATTCCTTGATCTGCTCTGTGTACCTGCGGGTGAGAAAAACAGGCAGCCTGCTGCCCGGGCCCGGGTTTTCGTGGATCGCGGCTGCGATTTTCTCGATCCAGGAATACTGACTCTCGCCCGGCTCATCAATAATGTAATAGAAATAGTTCACCTGGGGCGCATTTTTTTCGAACCAGCGGACCCAGAGGTCGCTTTGTTGCTGCACGGACTGGCGGCTTTCGCGCCCGAGTACATCCCCGCCGTACATGCCGATTGAAAACAGGTTCTCGCCGCAGCCCTCCCCCGGCCCGCGATAGCCGTTGTCCGGGCTGAAAGCACTGCCGTCGAGATAGGGCTTGTAATCCTCCATGATTTTTTCGTCATATTCCGACTTGTGCGCCTTGCAGCCGCCAACCAGGTCTATCCGGTGTCTGTGGGCCATGAATTTCAGCATCCGCTCCAGTTCCTCAGGGGAAAGCTCGGGGAAATATTTATTTGCGCTGCCGTGGAACAGCCAGACATTCGAATGGTTTTCATCCGGCAGGTAGTGCGGCAAAAGAGTAACCTCCAGCGGGAGAGCGGCAACTTCGCGCCCGGACTCGCTCACTCGCACCCATCCCTTGTAGAGCCCGGTCGGGTAACTTCGGTCGCGGGGCAGGTGAAGATCGATCCAGAAGCCCTGGTTCTGCGTCTCGGGAGTCGGGATCACCCGGACCTCGTGATGGCGGATGACCTGTTTGCGGGCCCGGGGGATGTCGAGCGGCATGCCGCCCAGGCCGTGCCTGGCATCCGCCGGGATCAGGGCGTCCGGAATCCAGCCGCTCATCCGCGGAGGCGGAGAGCCGGCCAGCCAGTTGGTCTTGGATTTTATCTCTGTCAGGTCCTCCACTTTCATGTAATGCTGGCTAAAAATTTCGATAGCCCCGCCAGGACCGTAGTTCATCGGAACCGACCCGCCGATCCTCCTGCCGCTGTTTTCGTGCTCCGGGGGATCGAGTGTCACCTCCACCGCTGCGGCGCCGAAACTATCCGCCTCGACAATCACCTGGAAAGCGAGTATCTCGTTGTAGAGCCCTTTCAGGCGGATTGTCCTGCCGTCCCAGATACTGCTTTTCACCCGGCAGGGATGGTCTGCCTGATAGCGGTAAACTTTTTCCCCGTCCCCGGCGGCCCAGGCACCGGTTACCGAGGCGCGGAGCGGGGAGATTCCGGAAAGGAGAAACAACAATGTTAACAATTGACCTGCATTGCGCTGGAAAATTTTCATAGCTGGCCCGCCTCCTGCTGAGATCTTTTTAATAGTTGAATACAGTACTGTTCGGTTAACAGACAGACTGAGGAAAAAAGATTATATTCTCATGTTACTTTTGAAAGTAAATGTCTCTACTGTCCGGCAAATTCTGCTTCTCTTTCCCATGAGTTTTAATGTGTTCTTTTTGGTGGCAAAAAGAACAAAAAACCAGTTTCTTTGTAACCAAAGGAACCGAAAGTTAATCCTGACTCTCGCAGCTTTTCCTCCGCTCCCCCGGCGGTCGCCTGATTCTCACTTGAGAATGGCAAGTGAGAATCAATGGCATGCCTAGCGCTCTGGCTGTGTTCTTCCTGCGATGGAAATTACCCTGCTTTTACACGCTGCCAGCGCAGTCTCTCGAACATGCGGGCCTGATCCGGCGGCCTGCGGCCGCTGAAAGAAACCAAACCTCTCCAAAAAAAAGTTCCTTTCACCAATCCCTTTTGAATACCCTCTCCGTAACTGACTGAATTACGACCGACTCCTGATTCATAAACCGTTTTTACCGGACATCTATTGAATTAAATAAATTATCTTCCTGGCTTTTTACCCGCCAGTCATCCCGCACCGGCTCAATCCACAATCAGATCCAGCAGCAGGGACCTTACCCTGTCGTAATCGTTCCCGCGCTGCGACCACGGCACCGGCTCTTTCATGTCCAGGTCGTTCAGGCCTTTCGGCACAACGGATTTAACCAGCTCGAGCACTTTCGCCCGGCCGGCTTTCTGCTGGGCCAACCACATGATCTCGTAGTCCTGCTGGCCCCGGCGCATGTTTTTCAGCCTGATCGAGCCCAGAATTCGGTTCAGTCCGCGGTCCTCCTCAGGGTAAAACGGCATCCTGCCGGGGTAGAACACGATACCGTCCCCGTTGCCGAAATTCATGCCCCAGGAGATAAAGGTGAGCGGCTCGGTGAAAACGCGCTGGTGAAGGTGTCCCTTGGGCCCCTGCATATTGTGCGTCCAAAGAGTGCCCTCCCACAGGAACCAGGTGTTGACCTGATAGATATACTTGACCCAGGCGTTCACCCGGAAATCCACCGCCTCGGCCTCGAGGATCACCGAGCCGTAGCGGGGCCGGGCGCCGTTGTAGAACCAGTGGTCCTTGCCCTGTTTTTTCAGCTCCGGGAATTTCTCGAGGTTCACGCCGTGTCCCCCGGCCCAGATATCGATATCCTTGTCCAGCTCGGGGGTGTACTCGCGGGTGGTAAACACGGGCAGGCGACTGCCCGGCCCGGGGTTGGCGTGGATCCAGTCCGCGCGCTCCTTGATCCAGGGGAACTGCACCCTGCCAGGCTCGTCGATCATGTACCAGAAATATACTGCCCCGGGAGCGTTGGCTTCGAACCACGTGACCCATTTGTCCGATTCGGCCTGCGCTTTTTCCCTGGAGGTCATGGCCCTGTTGGTGATAGAGCCGTAGATCCCCACGGTGAAAAGTTTCTCGCCGCAGCCCTGACCCGGGCCGTGGTAGCTATTGGCCGGGGTGAATGCGCTGCCGTCGAGCCAGGGCTTGTAGTCTTTCATTATCTTCGTGTCGAACGGCGAGCGGTGCGCATCGGAGCATCCGACCAGGTCGATCCGGTGGCGGTGCGACTCGTGCTTGAGCATCCGTTCGACCTCGTCACGGCTCAGATCCGGGAAATACCTG
>Ga0272442_10010822_pt1 | contig 11199 bp, 13 predicted proteins | sample SSMForm2O_FD_200262 | JGI IMG/M metagenome (GOLD analysis project Ga0272442, IMG submission 200262) | Marine sediment archaeal communities from Little Sippewissett salt marsh, Falmouth, MA, United States - SSM-Form-2O | ecosystem: Environmental > Aquatic > Marine > Wetlands > Sediment ...
TTCCCCTTGAGGTTCGAAAACATCATGCTCGAGTTTCTGGAGAGTTATATGATAGGGCTCTTAAGGAGGTTGGAATTGATGAAGGGGAGATTGTTGGAATTGCGCTGTCAAATGCGCCCGGATTAGCGCCTTGTCTTCTTGAGGGGATGAAATTTGCAAAAGAGCTTGCTAAAAAGTTAGATGTTTCGATAATTCCGGTAAATCATTGTATTGCTCATTTGGAAATTGGAGAGATAACGGGGGCAAAGGACCCTGTACTGCTTTATGCATCGGGAGCTAATACTCAGGTTATCGCTTATTCTCAAGGGGATGACTCTGGTGAGTCTGAATCTGGAAAGTATAGGGTTTTTGGTGAGACTCTGGATTTAGGGATTGGAAATTTTATTGATACTATTGCTCGGACTATGGGGCTTGGTTTTCCTGGAGGGCCAAAGATACAGAAGCTTGCTGAGGAATGCACGGATAAATCAAAACTAATTGAGCTTCCTTATGTTGTCAAGGGAATGGATGTTTCTTTTTCTGGGATTCAGACGAAGGTTCGGAATTTGTTGAGTAAGGGTTATGATAAGAGTGAGGTTGCTTATTCGGTTCAAGAGACGGTTTTTGCGATGTTAGTTGAGGTTGCTGAGAGGGCATTAGCGCATACAGGGAAAAAAGAGTTGCTTCTGGGGGGAGGGGTTGCTTGTAATTCAAGACTTCAAGAGATGTGTAAGAGGATGTGCAAAGATAGGGGATGTAAATTGTTTGTACCGAATCGGGAGTTTTTAGTTGATAATGCGGGGATGATTGCTTATTTGGGACTTAAGATGTTTAAGGCAGGTTTGGCTGAGAAGAATCTTGATAAGATTGACATTTCTCCAAGAGAGAGGACTGATGAAGTTGGGGTTAGGTGGAAATGAGTGTTTTAGTATAATAATTCTTAAATATTAAATCTTTGTCTCAGGGTTATGGGTTTAGAAGATGTGAGCTGTAAGCTTAAAGGTAAGCCAAAGGTACATTTTCTTGAAAAATTATTATCTTCAGGTAAGGAGCTTCCTTTAAAGTTTGTTAGGGAATCAAAAGATTTTCTTTATAGATCTGGAGAGTTAGAGTTAGCTGCGCAGTATGCTTTGAGAGGTGGAAATCATATGGAAGCTATATCTTTTTATGAAGAGAAGGCAGGGTTTCCTGACTGTTCTGATTTTGATTCTAGTGGTTTGCTTATGAGTGCAGAGAGTATAGCTTTAAAATTTGGTCTTCGTGAAAAAGCTGAGGAACTTGCAGGAAGACGCTTTTTATTACAGGATGGAGTTCCTGTGGGAGTTAGGGTTATTGAGGCTAAGAAAGAAGGTTATGTTGGTTCTGTTTTAGATCTTTATGCTCTTTGGGTTAAGAGTGAAAAATTTGATGATATGGCTATTGAGGCTGGGCTTGAAGCAATTAAGTATATTGAAGAGAATCTACAGGAGGTTCAGAGATTTTTGGGTAAAAGAGATGAGGTTTATAGGGTGATTTTTGAGAGATATGAGAATTTGGTTTCTGAAGGTCCAGGTTATTGGCATCATAATGCTCTTATGGGTTTTATGAGTGCTGCTAAGAGAGTTGGAGATATTCAAAAAGCAAGGGAAATTTCGAGGAGGGCTTCAAATGAGATTGTTTCGGGAGGTCATGAGAATTATATGATGGTTAGAAAGTTTCATGAAACCAGTTTGAAGGAGGAGGGTTTTATTGATGAGCTTGCTGATATGTATCTTGCTTTAGCGAGAAGGTGCATTGAGGTTCCGGAAGTTTGTGCAAGGAAATTAGAGGAGCTTGGGAGGGTTAGTGATGCTAAAAAGGTTTATTCTGAGGCTGTTTCTTTTCACGAGGATTCTGGAAGATTTAGAGAGGCATTGAGTTTAGCAAGAGATGCAGGTCTTGATGAGAAATCTAGTGAACTTGAAGAGATTTTGAATCTTTTGGGAGATTAGATTATCGTTTTTCGCCTAAATTGATTTAATGTTACTTTTGTAATGGTTAATTGTAGTTTATTCCTTGGTGAAGTGGAAATGAAAAGGCTTATATAGTAACTATAGTTAGTATATAATATGGAAAAAACAACTATTCAGATAAGTTTGGATACTCTTAAGAGATTGAAGGGTGTTAAGAGATTTGATAGGGAGTCTTATGACGGGGTGATTAATGTTTTGATTGATGAATATGAGGATGAAGAACTTACGGTTGGGGAGATTGAAGAAATAGAAAGGGCACTTGAGAGTATAAAGAAGGAAGGCACTGTTCCAATTGAGAGGGTAGCTAAAGAGATGGGCATATCTCTTGATTAAAATGTATTCTATTGAATTATCAAAATTTTCTCAAAGATATTTAAAGAGTATTCCGCGGTCTGAAGGGGATTTAATTTTGAAAAAAATTTATTCAATTAGATTTAATCCCTTTCATTATTTGAAGAAGCTGAAGGGCAGTAAGCTTTGGAGACTTAGAATAAAGGATTATCGAGCTATTATTGATGTTATTGTTTCTGGTAAGAAAATAATCGTTGTAAGAATTGGACATAGAAAGAATGTTTATTAATTCCGAACACTCTCAGTTGGCGTTAACTTTAAATACCCAAATCTCGCTTGAAATATACCAATGAACAAGTTGTGTGCTTGCGAGGATTTTATTCTCGATTGGAACTAAATAAGGAAATCATGAAATGTTACCCAAGGGGCACGAGAACCCTTTCGGTATAAACTAAATTGAAAAATTACGAAATGGTATCAGTATACGATATTGTCGAAAAGGCGGCTAAAACTGGAAAGGTTGACAAGGGTGTAAACGAGGTTACAAAAGCAGTTGAGCGAGGAAATGCAAAACTTGTTGTTGTAGCTAGTGATGTTGATCCAAAAGAGCTTACTCAACACATTCCAATCCTTTGTAAGGAGAAGGAGATAAAGTGTGTTGAGGCTGATTCAAGAGAGAAACTTGGAATTTCTGTTGGAATTAATAGACCAACAGCAGCAGTTGCAGTTATTGAAGCTGGAGAGGCAAAACTAGAGACACTTAACTAGTTTTGAATCTTTTTAATTAAAGTAAAAAAATGGCTAAGACACAAAAGTTAAAGGAACCGAAAAAGCAAGAGAAACAGAGAGGAGGGAGTAAGGGAAGTGAGAAGTTAACTGAGGAAGGGGCAGTGCCCGCTATTGTTGAAGCAACCCTTGGTCGAACAGGAAATAAAGGCGAAATTACTCAGGTTAAGTGTAAGATTTTACAAGGAAAAAATAGAGGTAAGTCAATGAGAAGAAATGTGAGGGGTCCAGTTCGTAAGAGAGATATTTTGATGCTTAGAGAGACAGAAATTGAGGCTCGAAGGGCAGCTAAGAAGATTAGAAGGGGGTCACAGAGTTAAAATGCCTAAATGTAGTTTTTGTCGAAAGAATTATGAGTTTCCGAAAGGAGTGACTGTTGTTATGAAGGATGGAGGGGTTAAGTATTTTTGTTCGAGTAAATGCCGTAAGAATTCAAAGATGGGTCGGAAAAATAAGAAAGTTAATTGGGTTAGAAAGAGTGATGTTGTTAAGGAAGAAAAGGTAAAAAGAGAGGCTGCTCATGAGGCTGCAATTGAGGCTTAGAGTAATTAGTTTTAGTTATTTTTTGAATTTATGACTTTTTAATTTATTTAGTGATTTTTAACCTATTTTTTGTTTTGTCGTCGATAAATGGGTGGAAACGTTTATAAAGGCAGGTGTTTTTTTTGTGTAGAAGAGGACAAAAGATGAATGCTAAAAAGGATTATTCTGCAAAGGATATAACTGTTTTAGAAGGACTTGAAGCTGTTCGAAAACGTCCTGGAATGTATATTGGTTCTACTGATAAGTATGGTCTTCATCATTTAGTTTACGAGGTTGTTGATAATTCTGTTGATGAGCATATGGCAGGGCATTGTAGTATTATAAAAATTACAATTAGTAAGAATGGTTCTGTTACCGTCGAAGATGATGGTCGTGGAATGCCTGTTGATTCACATCCAGTTTATAAAAGACCTGCAATGGAAGTAATTGTTACTAAGCTTCATGCAGGAGGTAAATTTGATAATAAGGCATATGCTGTTTCAGGTGGGCTTCATGGGGTTGGAATTTCAGTTGTTTCTGCACTTTCTAAGGAGATGAGTGTAGAGGTTAGAAAAGAAGGTAAGGTATACGCCCAGAGTTATAGAATTGGAAAGCCAAAAGGAGACGTAAAGGTTATTGGAAAAGCAGACTTAAATGAACATGGAACTAAAGTTACTTTTTTACCTGATGATTCCATCTTTGATAAGATTGATTTTGATTATAGAACTCTTGCTACGAGGTTTAGGGAAACTTGTTTTTTAAATGCAGGACTTAAAATTATTTTTAAGGATCTTCGAGGGAGCGATGTAAAGAAGGATTCTTTTTGTTATGAAGGGGGGCTTGTTGAATTTGTTAAGTGGCTTAATAAGACTAGAAAGCCAATTCATTCAAAACCAATTCATTTTAAGCGGAAAGAGAATGGGACTATGGCAGAGGTTGCAATACAGTATACTGATTCATATAATGAAAATATACAGGGGTTTGTTAATACAATCAATACAATTGAAGGGGGGACACATGTTGTTGGGCTTAAATCTGCTCTTACTCGTGTTATTAATGATTATGTGTCTAAGAAAGGTTCGCTTAAATCTAATCAGAAGTTGTCTGGTGATGACGTAAGAGAAGGTATTACTGCAGTTATTTCACTTAGGATTAGTGAGCCTCAGTTTGAAGGTCAGACAAAAACTAAGCTTGGAAATGGAGAGATAAAAGGTATAATTGATTCAATGGCAACTTCTGCTCTTTCAGATTTTTTAGAGGAGAACCCTTCGGTTGCTAAGGCGATTATTAATAAGGCAACTTCAGCACTTAAGGCACGAGAGGCTGCAAAGAAAGCAAAAGACTTAGTTAGACGTAAGAATGCTCTTGGTGGAGGGAGTGGTCTTCCTGGGAAACTTGCTGACTGCTCAAGTAGAAAGAAAGAATTGACTGAGCTTTATGTTGTTGAGGGGGACTCTGCAGGAGGTACTGCTAAGGGTGGTCGAGATAGAGAGACTCAAGCAATTTTACCTCTTAGAGGAAAAGTCTTGAATGTTGAAAAATCAAATCCTGCAAGAGCACTTTCTAGTGAACAGATTTCAAATTTAGTTACTGCAATTGGCACAGGTGTTGGAGATTCTTTTGATATATCAAAAATTAGGTATAATAAAATTATAATTATGACAGATGCAGATGTTGATGGTCAGCATATTAAAGCATTGTTGCTTACTTTGTTTTATAGGTATACTCCTCAGTTGATTGAGGAAGGACATATCTTTGTTGCAGTTGCTCCATTTTTTAAAATTAAGAAAGGGACGAAAGATTATTATGTTTATACAAGCGAGGAACTTAGGACGAAGTTAAAAGAGCTTGGAGGAAAAGGAGAAGTAAGTCGGTTTAAGGGTCTGGGCGAGATGAATGATGAACAGCTCTGGCAGACTACTATGAATCCGAAGACTAGAAGGCTAAAGCAGGTGTCTATTGAAGATGCTGTTGAAGCTGATGAGACGTTTAGTCTTTTGATGGGAGATGCAGTAGCTCCAAGAAAGCAATTTATAGAAGAGAATGCTGATAAGGCGGAGGTTGATTTGTAATGGGGAGGGAATTACGAGTATATTTTTGTCCGAAATGTGAGTCTTCTAATGTTCGTTATATTTTTAGTCTTGGAAACTTATTTGGAATTGTTCCACGTCAGAGGTGTCTCTCTTGTGGGTTTGAGTCAACGACATTTCCTATTTTAGTTGTTGACTCAAAAGAGTTAAATGAGATAAAAGAAGAGGTTACTAATGGAGGGGTATCTTTGAGGAAAAGAAAGACAAGGAAGTTTAAGAAAAAGGTTAAGAAGAAGCCGATAAAGAGAGTTAAAAAAGTTCGAGAGAGAAAGAAGGTAAAGAAGAGGTCTAGAAAATGAGTGGAAAATATTTAGAAGAGAATGGGAATGTTAAGGAGATAGAGGGAATGGATAAGGCTGAAGAAGAAGTTAGTGAATTTCAGAAGAAGAGAGAAGAGATGAGGAAACTTGTTAAGGCAAAGGAATTGTTTGACGCTGAGATTTCTGGTGAGATGAGAGAGGCTTATCTTAATTATGCAATGAGTGTTATTGTTGCTCGTGCACTTCCTTCTGCAGAGGATGGTCAGAAGCCAGTTCATAGGAGAATTCTTTGGGCTATGAATGAGATGGGTCTTCATCATAATAAGCAGACTAAGAAATCTGGTAGAATTGTAGGAGACACAATGGGTAAGTATCATCCTCATGGTGATATGGCAATTTATGAGGCTATGGTTCGTATGGCTCAGGATTGGAGTTTGAGATATCCTTTAGTTATTGGTCAGGGTAATTTTGGTAGTATGGATGGGGATGGGGCTGCAGCATCTCGGTATACTGAGGCTAAGATGGAGAAAATTAGTGACGAGTTGCTTGTTGATATTGATAAAAAGACAGTTTCGATGGTTAAAAATTATGATAATACCCTGGATGAACCCGAGATTCTTCCAGGAAAGCTTCCTGCTTTGTTCTTGAACGGAGGGAGCGGTATTGCGGTTGGAATGGCTACAAATATTCCTCCCCATAACTTGAATAATACTTGCGATGCTATTCTTACGTATATTGATAATCCAGAGTGTGATGATAGAGAATTAATTAAGGCAATAAAAGCTCCGGATTTTCCAACGGGAGGGACTGTTAGTGGTGAAATAAAGAGAATTTATACAGAGGGAAAAGGGAAGTTAATTCTAGAGGGTAAGACCGAGATTGAAGAGCCTAAGAGGTCTAGTGGTAAGACAAAGATTGTGATAACTGAGATTCCTTACCAGGTAAATAAATCTACACTTGTTGAACAGATTGCAGACCTTGCTAGGGATAAGAAGTTACCTGATGTTTATGATATAAGAGATGAGTCCAGTAAAGGAAAGGTGAGGGTTGTAATTGAGTTAAGAAAAGGGAGTGAGCCAAAGTTTACTTTGAATAGATTGTATAAGTATACCCAACTTAGAACTAGTTTTAATGCGAATATGTTAGCTTTAGTTGGTAGAGTTCCAAGGCTTCTTACACTTAGAGAGTACATTAAGGTTTACGTTAAACATAGGAGAGGGGTTGTTCGAAAGACAAAAGAGTTTGATTTAGATAAGGCAGAGAAGAGGCTTCATATTGTTGAAGGACTTCTTGTTGCTCAGTCAAATATTGACGAGGTTGTTAAATTGATTAGGGCGTCGAAATCAAAGATAGAGGCCGCGACTGGATTAAAGGCCAAGTTTAGTTTGACGGACAGGCAGGTCGAGGCAATTTTGGAGATGAGGCTTCATCAGATTACAGCTCTTGAGTTTGATAGGTTAAAGAAAGAGGAACAGGATTTAATAAAATTAATTGAGAAGCTTAAGAAGATTTTAGGTGATGAGAAAGAGATAATTAAAATTATTTCGAATGAATTAAATGAACTTAAGAATAATTATGGAGATTATCGAAAGACTAAGATTGTTGGAAATGTGAAGGAATTAGAGGAACATGATCTCGTTGACAAGAAGGATGTCGTTGTTACAATTACTGACAGGGGTTACATCAAGAGGATTGATTTAAAACAGTATAAGGAGCAGAAGAGGGGTGGAAAAGGAGTTATTGGGTCCGATTTGACGGAAAGTGATTTTGTTCGAGAGTTAATTACTTGCTCGACACACGACTATATGTTGTTTTTTACTGATAAGGGGAAAGTTCATTGGTTGAAGGCTTATGCTGTCCCATCTTCAGCTAAAAGCAGTAAGGGAAAAGCGATTGTCAATTTGCTTGAACTTAAAGATGAGAAGATTACTAGTGTTCTTGCTGTAAAAGAGTTTAAGGATTATCTGATGATGGCAACTGAGAAGGGTGTTGTTAAAAAAGTTGAGTTAGCCCAATTTAGTCATCCCCGTAAGGGGGGAATTAAAGCTATTAAGGTTACTGAGACTAATGATACTTTGATAGATGTAAAACCTGTTAAGAGTAAGCAAGAGGTTTTACTTGTTACACGAAAGGGTCAGGCTATTCGATTTAATGGTGACGAGGTTCGGGCAATGGGTAGGAGTTCATACGGGGTTACAGGAATTAAGCTGGGCAAGGGAGATACTGTTGTTTCTTTAGAGGTTTTGCCTATTGGGGGTAAGGGTGAGTGTTCAATATTTACAATTACTAGTAAGGGTTATGGAAAGAGAAGTGAGATTGAGGATTATAGGCTTACTGGTCGGGCTGGAAAAGGGGTAATAAATATGAAGGTTACAGATAAGACGGGAGAGATTGTAACTTCTGAATCTGTGGTTGAATCAGATACAGCAATTGTTACGACAAAGAAAGGGATTGTGATTAGAACGCCTGTTACAAATGTTCGAATAATGGGAAGGGCGACTCAAGGGGTTAGAGTAATTAACTTAAAAGACGGCGATAAGGTTAGTGATTTAGTTAGAGTGCCGACTGAAGAAGAAGTTTGTGAGATTGGAGAAGGGGATTCAGAATAATAAAATTTATTTATTCCATTCAGTTAGTTTTTTAATGGATTCGATATCGAAGGATTCTTATGTTTGTTTCTGGGCTTATGCAAGAAGGCTATTTCTAATCAAAGAACAGAAAATATTATAAATATATTTAACAGTATATAAAATATATGGGGAAGAGGAACAATAGTTATGTGGGTAAATTGAATAATTATCATAAGAAAATTACTTCTGCGCGAGTTGCCCTTGAAAGTTATGGTAATTCCTTAGTGGAAAAGGAAAAAGAGCTAGACGGGGTCGAGGGTCACTGGAAAAATAAAGAGAGAGAATTAAAAGGGCTTGATGAGGACTCCGATAAATATGTGAGTGTTACTAAGGCTGTGGATGTCTTAGAAAACCGAAGGGCGAGGATAGAGGATGAAATTCACAACCTAAAATTAAAAGAGCAATCTTCAATAGAGCGTATAGATAGTTTACTTAAACGTTATTCCGAATGCGTTCTTAATGATTCTGAAGTCTGGACCAAGAAGAGAGGTTCTTGGCTTGGAGGGCTTGAAAGAGTTTCTACAGTCTTGATGGTTATTGGTTGTCTCTTCCTCGCTTCATTACTTTTTACTCCAGAAATAACGGGAAATATTATAAGTAGTTCACCAAAGAAGGTATCTTTTCCATCAGGCGCGATTTTTTTATTAAGTTCCCTTGTTGGATTACATTTCCTGTTTCGTAAGCTAAAATAAAGAGTACTTTTCCCTAGTTATTCTAATTTGAGATTCTAAAATCTATAATTTAAGAAATTTTTTGGTGATTTAATTCTAATAATAAAATTTAACAACTTTTTTTTCTTGAAGTTAAGAAAGTTATCAAGATACCTAGACCCAATCCTATTAATGTAAATGCAGGAATCGCTGTAGGAAATTCATCTACTAAAAACAATCCGATTCCAATACCTATGAATAAACAAGCAGGAATGAGCAATTTACTAATATCATGTGTTTTCTTTTTCATTTTTTCCACTTATCTTTATTTGTCCATCCAATTATCATCCACACTATTCCAAGCCCCATAAATGCGACCCCAAGTCCTGAATTTACAGCAGCTATGAAAACAACTCCGGTCCCTACGAATGTTAATCCCATAAAGAAAAAAACTTGATAATTTATTTGTGCTTTCTTCTTCATAAATAAAAAAGGAATAATACTATACTTAAAACTTACGTAAAGGGCAAAAATGAAATTGGAAAAAACAAGGCGTACTATCAATTTTATTTTTGATTAGATATTATTTTAGGATGTTAGATTAAATAAGACTATTATTTTTTCTTACTCAACTTTTCGATCATTCTTCTTAAGAAGTTGATGTCGTGTTTTTCTTTTGGGAATTGGGTTTTTCCGGGGGTGGGTTTTGTGTTAACTCTTCCTTGAATTATTTTTGTAGCAAGTCCGGGTTTCTCTTTTTTGGGTAGTTCTGGAGGCTCTGGTTTTACCTCTTTCTTTTTTATTTCTGGAGGCTCTGGTTTTACCTCTTTCTTTTTTATCTCTGGTATTTTTAGTTCTTCTGTTGTGGATTTTTCTTCTTTTTTCTCTTTCTTGTCTTTCTTCTCTCCCTTTATTCCCCCGAAGAGTGCGTCTGTTGCTTTTTCTGCTACACTTAGTTTTCTATCTCTGAATATTTCTGGTTTCTTTTCTTGTTCTTCTTTTGATAGTGAGTGGTATCCTTTGATAAGGTAGTTTATTAGTACATCAATTATGTAGGCGATTAATGTGTATAGAATGATATCTATTATTAGTCCTTTTATTCTTATAGGGGATTCTTCTGGATTTTCTACGCTGAATTCTAGGAAAGTGTAAGGTATTCCTACTTTTATTTCGAGTTCTAAATTATTTCCTGACATAAATGAACCATAAGGAAAGGTTGCTAGTGCCCAGATTATTACAAATAAAAAGATGAATCCTAAGAGATATCCTGTTTTGTAAGTCATCTTTAGTTCTTTTGGAAAACCTCTTATTATTGCAGCGATAATGTTTGGTTTGTCTGCGTATCTATATCGAATGCTCTTCTTAGGAATATCTACTATCTCATCTTCTTTTGGTTTTGCTAAGGGTTCTTTTTTAGATTCTTTTTTGTTATTGTCTTCTTTTTTTGGGATAGTTAACTCTTCAGTAGACTTCTTTTTCACCTCTTCCATATTTAATATAGGTAACTTCATTTTATAAATATATTTAAAGTGGTTATTTTGTGTTTTTTTATGGCTCGTGATTATTCCCATTATGATTTTTTAAATGAGTATGATGTTTTGAGTCGCGAGGAGGAAAAGGATTTGTTTAAGTTTCTTGGGGAGAATAGTTTTTCTGTTTCTTTTAAGACTTATCCTGGTTCAAGTATAGTGAAGGTTCCTTTAGGGGTGGGGTTTTATGGTTTTCCAGAGGGTGCTTTGGAGATTGAGGATGCAGTTTCTCGTTTGAGAGGGCTTGGGGATTTTAAGAGTCTTGAGTCTGTTGCTGTTTTAGGAGAGGGTAAAAGAGACCATATATTGTTTCATAAGAATGGGGGACTTTTTGAGACTAGGAAAAACAATGGTCATTTTAGGAAAGTTGTTTATTATACTGCTGAAGGGTTAGAGGTTAGAAATAAACTTATTTGTTCTAATCTTAAGTCTATTCGGTATGTTCTTGATAGGATGATTACTCGTAGAAAT
>Ga0272442_10010824_pt1 | contig 11197 bp, 9 predicted proteins | sample SSMForm2O_FD_200262 | JGI IMG/M metagenome (GOLD analysis project Ga0272442, IMG submission 200262) | Marine sediment archaeal communities from Little Sippewissett salt marsh, Falmouth, MA, United States - SSM-Form-2O | ecosystem: Environmental > Aquatic > Marine > Wetlands > Sediment ...
ACCCTCGCCGGCGGTAACCGCGGTGATGGCCGATTCCGTGCCGCCGTCGTCGTCCCCGCAGCCGGCGAAGGCCAAGAAAACCAGCGTAAACAGTACAGTAAATACCTTCATCCCGTTACCTCCTTAAAATAATTTACGGGCCCTCCCCCGGGGCCCGCCTGTGATTGATGGCAATCTAGCACCGCGGCGGGGGAAATTCAAGGCCGGTGGGCGGCGATCAGGTCTTCGATCCCGGATACGGTGATGTCCAGGCCGTCGTACTTGGCGGCCATCATCACGCCGCGGGCCACCGACTCGGTGAGGATGCCCTGGCCGTAGAGGATGGCGGCGGCCCGGGCGTAGTTGTCGAAGGGGTGCAGGCCCACCAGGCGGTCGGGGTTGGCGTTGTTGACCAGGTGGACCAGGGCCGCCTCGATGCGGCCGGGGTAGAGGTCGATTATGTCCCGGAAAACCTCGGGGTCGACGTGGTTGGAGTCGCCGAAGAGGATGAAGGTCTGATCGGGGTGGGCGTCGAGAATTTTCGAAATGTCGCGGACCTTCTCGGCGCGGGCCTCCCAGAACTCGGTGCCGCCGGTCTCGATGGGGCCTTGAGGCAGGCCGTTTATATCCAGCCATTCGGGGATGCCCTCCAGCCGGTCCGGCCCGCGGGCGGTCACGTAGTACATGTCGCCGGGGCGGCCCAGGTTGCGGTACTCCAGCTCGTTGTAAAGGGCGGCCACTCCCGCGTAAGGCTCCGCCGGCAGGACGTCGTCGTGCGGGGGGATCACCGTGCGGTCCAGGTCGGAGATCAGGCCGACCTCCGCGCCGGAGGCGACGGTGCAATGCTCCTTGAGCTTCGAAAGCGCGGTCTTGCCCACGTAGTACAATTGCGAAAGCTGCTCGACCGAGCGGACCGGCCGCGCCTCGATAATGCTTGAAACCGCCCGGCGGTCCAGCCCCAGGTCATAGTCCAGCTCGGCTTCTCCGGCCGCGTTTACGAACACCAGGACCGCATCGGCCTCGGCCGCCGAGAAGGTCACCCCGTCGTAGGTCCCCAGCAGGTCGGAGCCTTCGGGAACCCAGCCGTCCAGGCAGGCGTAATGCAAAAGCCGCTCTAGCGCGGTCTCGCCGACGTAGGCGATCTCATCTACTTCCAGGACGCTGTCGAAGAGATCGTCGTCGGAGGTGTTGAACACCCCGTCGGGCCCGTTGCGGTGATCGATCAGGTTCTGCGCCGCGCGGCGGTCCAGGGGGACCTCGTCGTCTAAGATCTCGAAGGTGGTGCTCCCAGTGTTTAAAAACTTCAAGAGCCCCACGGCCTCGGGGGTCCCGTCCGCCACCAGGGCGAAGGCCATTCCGCCCGGATCGGCCATATCCTGGCCGCAGGCGCAGAGGGTTGTAAAAGACAGCAACAAAAACAAATGCTTGCACGCGCGTCGCATAACCGCTCCTTTTCGTAGCAGGGGTACATAGAGCAAGGCGCGTGCCAACCCCCGTCCCCGGTGCAAGTGGTTGATTTTACAGAAGGTGGATACGTACGAGTGTAACCCGGGGGCTACTAAATGCTTCCTCTGAGGAACAAGAAGATTCTTCTGGCGGAGAGCTCGCCGCCCATTTCGAAGCCGTCCCAGCGGTAGACGTTTCCGATGTCGCGGTAGCCGACGTTGAGCAGGTTGTAGACGCGCACTCCGGCTTCCAGCCAGGCGGAGCCGAAGTCGAAGCGCCAGGCCAAGAAGGCGTTCAATACCATGTTGGAAGAGAGCCTGAACCTGTGCGGCTCGGAAAAGAGGCCGCCGTCGTAGGGGAAAGTGTGGGTGACCTCCGAGCGGCCGTAGACCGCGGCGCCCAGGCGGGGGCCGCTAGCGGAGACGTACGTGCAGGCGGCGTTGAAGAGGTGGGCGGGCTCCCAGGGGACCCGCTCGCCCTGGGCCCCCTCGCCGGCGGTGGCGCCGCCGGGGGGCTCGGAGATGTACCAGGAATACCGGTAGGTGTAGTTGGCGTTGAGGCGCAGGGTCTTGCTGATGCGCCAGGTCAGGGAAAGCGTGCCGCCGATGGTGTCGACCTCGCGGCCGCCGTTTTCCCATTGCATCGTGCTATGGGTCAGGTCGGGCAGGCCCATGGTGTTGTACACCACGTCTCCGCGGAAGAAGATGGTGTCGCGGTACAGGCTGAAGAAGACGTCCGACTCAACCGTGAAGGCCCCGTCGAGAAAGTAGCCGCGGTAGCCGGCCTCGACGGTGGTGACGTTCTCGTTGTCCAGCTTGTCGTTGCCCCCGCCCCTTTGCAGAAACTCCCCCAGGTCGGGAAATGCCGAGGTGCCCACTCCGGAGGTGGCGTGAAATGAGGTATTGAAGAACGAGGGCTTCCGAAACGCCCGGCCGAAGGCCACCCGGGCTGACTGGCTCCCGGCGAATCGCCAGACCGCGGCCACCCGGGGGCTTACGGTGAAGGGGGTGATGCTGTTGTAATCGAAGCGCACCCCGGCGGTGAGGATCAACTGGTCGAAGAGCTTCTGCTCGTCCTGGAGGAACAGGCTCAGGCGGTGCTGGTTGATCTCGGAGGGAACGTTGTCGTCAGAGATGTAGGTCAGCCAGCGGTAGCCCGCGCCCGCGATCAGCAGGTTGCCCGCGAACACCGGCCAGTTCAACTGGGCCTCGGTGTCCAGGCTGGTGGACAACATCGAGACCCAGTTGGCCGACTCGCCCAGCTTGATGCCCGCGTAGATGATGGGCAGGTCGAAGAAGGCCTCCTGGTCGAGCAGGTTGAAAGACACGTGGGCGCGCCAGTACTCGGTCCGGTGGGCCAGCATGGCGTGGCCCAGGATCATGTCGCGGATCCAGGCTGGGCACAGCGACGAGTAGATCAATCCCTCGCCCACCGATATACCCAGGTCCAGGCTGGTAGTGGATTCTTCCCACTCGCGTTCCAGCCGCAGGCCAGCGCGGTACAGCTCCCGCTCGCGGGAGTCCTGGTTGCGCCAGTTCCCGCCGGTGTTCATCCCCCCGTTGATCCTCAGCCGGTAGTCGCCCAGCAACCGGTCGACGCGCAGGTGCAGGGAGGTCTCGTCGTGCTCCCCTGCGCCCAGGAAGGCCTCGGCGCGGTCTTCCTCGGGTTTACTGGTGGTGATGGAGACCACCACCGAGTGGGCGTTGGCGCCGTAGAGGGCCGAGCCCGGGCCGCGGATCACCTCGATGCGCTCGATATCCTGGATGTGGATGGGCTCGACCTCCCAGTAGGGCATTCCGAACGAATCGACGTTTATCTCCCGCCCGTCGACCAGCGCCAGGATCTTGTCGCCGATCTCCCCCACCAGCGCCCGGGCGCCCACCGCGTCGTACATTCGCTTGAGCCGGCGCACCTCCATGCCCGGCATCCCCCGCAGCAGGCAGGGGACGTCCAGGCAGTGGGTGTTCTCGATCTGCTCGCGGGTCAGGGTGGATATGGTCGAGGGCGAGTCGGCGATCTCCTGCTCGTGCTTGGCGGCCGAGTAGATCACCTCCTCCTCGAGAAATTCGAATTCCTTGTCTAGATCGTCGAAGAACTCGTCTTGCGCCGATGCGGTGACGGCATGGATTAAAACCACGATACACACCAATATGCACACGCTGACGGGCATCCCGGGCAGGATCTGCCCGGGCTGCTTTCGGAGATCCGGCGGGGGATTAACCCCGCCGGCCGAACGATACAAGGGTAAATGCACGGTGCTTTCTCTGGCACAAACCGTCCGCCGGGGTTTAAACCCCGGCGGATACCCGTGGCGGGTTGCTGGATATCGAAGCCCGCCCAGATCCTGGGCGGGCTGTCCGCGCCGTGTGCCTCTATATGATCGCATAACCCAAAAATTCCCGGATGGCCGCATTCACCTCGTCGGGTTTCTCGTAAGAAACCAGGTGGCCGGCTTCGTTTATGTGCACCCGGTGGGCCTTGGGGATCCGGCCGGCCAGGTAGCCGCCGAACTTGGGGGGAGTCATGAGATCGTCGTCGGCGGTTACCACCAGGACGGGGACTTCGATCTGCTTGATGCGGGCCCGCTCGTCGAAGGCGTCGCAGGCTTGAAAGTCGCCCAAAGCCACCGAGGGGTCGCACAAGGCGGTGTCGTCCAGCACCGGCTGGATCACCTCGCGGGGGGTCTTCGGGCTTGACGCCATCTGGCCCTTCATCTCGACGTACTTTTCGAAGTCTTCCTCGATGGTCTGCAGGATCAGGGGCAGCACGCCCAGCTTGGCGCCGGTGGCCACCAGGACCGCGGCGGAGCACAGGCCGGGGCGGTCGAGAAGCAGCTTCTGGGCGATGGCCCCGCCCATGGAGAAGCCCACCGGGACGGGGTACGGAGGGCCGAGGGTCTTTATGAACTTGGCTACGACTTCGGTGTAGTCTTCCACCCGCTTGCGGCCGGGGTGCGGGCTGCGGCCGTGGCCGGGGAGATCGATTGCGATGGTGTTGGCCACGTCGAGGAGGTCCTCGAGCTGGGGCCGCCAGTGGTTGGAGGAGCCGCCGGCGCCGTGGATGAAGATCAGGGTTGGCCGGGCGGGGTGCAGGGGCCACTCGCCGGCTTGAAAGGCCAGGTTGGCGGCTTCGCGCTCTTCCATCAGAGCGGCCTCAACGGCTGGTAGCGCATGCCCAGGCTGATGATGCGCTGGATGAGCGTCTCGTAGTTCACGCCCTTCTTGCGGGCGGACTCGGCGAAGTCCTCGCCGTAGGCCAGCTGCGGGTTGGGGTTGGCCTCCAAGAAGTACAGCCGGCGCTTGTCCAGGCGGAAATCCATCCGGGCGTAGCCGGAAAGCCCCAGGGTGCGGTAGATGCTCTTGCAGCGGCGCACGATCAGCTCGTGCATGCCCTTGGGCAGGCGCTTGGCCGCGCGGGAGACCACTCCCCACTTCTTCTGGTACTTTAGGTTCCACTTGGCCCGGGCGGTGGCGATCAGCGGCTGGTCCCCGGGCTTCTTGTCGAACAGCAGCTCCCACACCGGCAGGACCTCCAGTCGCCGGTTGCCCAGCACTCCGACGTACAGCTCGCGGCCGCTGATGAACTCCTCGGCGATGGCGTCGGCCCCGGTGTGCTCGTGGACGAAGGCGACGCGCTGGCTCAGCGCCTCGTCGTCCTTGACCAGCGAGGCCTGGGAGATACCCAGCGAGGCGTCCTCGACCACCGACTTGACGAACAGGGGGAACTTGAGCTTCTTGCGGCGGCGGGCCTTGCGGCCGTAGCGGAAGACCTGGAACTCCGGCACCCGGATGCGGTGGTAGGCCAGAAGCTTCTTGGACAGCGCCTTGTCCCGGGCGATCACCAGGCCGCGGGGATTGCAGCCGGTGTACTTCAGCCCCAGGAGCTCCAGGTAGGCCACCACGTTCTGGTCGTAGAGGGCCACCCCGCCGAACTCCTCCATCATGTTGAAGGCTATGTGGGGCTTGAAGTCCTCGATGGTCTTGCGCAGGGCCTTCAGGTCATCATACAGGCCCAGGACCTTCACGTGGTGCCCCAGGTCGGACAGGGTGGCCGCCACGTCGTACTCGGTCTTCCAGGGGGCGAACACCACCTCGTCCTCGGTCATCCCGTCGATGTTGTCGGGGGGCTCCAGCCCCTCCCGCAGCAGCAGCAGTACGCGCAGCCTTTTCACATCTCCACCTCGAACCTCTGCCGGTACAGCGAGTCCACGCAGTGCTTGCACAGAATTATGGCGAAATCGGTCTTGACCCGGCGCTCGGGACCCTTGACGTACAGCTTCAGCTCCCGGCAGCGGCCGATCAGCTCCTTGAGAATCAATTTTACGTGATAGCCGCGCCCGCCCACCCAGGGGGTGACCATGCGCTTGATCTCCGGCGCGTGGCGGCGGATGAAGGCCGAGGCCATCTCCCGCCTGGTCCGTCCGCGGTCCCGGGAGAACAGCCGGTACAGGTCGGCGTCGTAGGCGTCGGAGTACTCGGCCGCGTAGCGGGGGACCTTGCGGCTGTAATGCTCGCGCAGCGTCTTCCTCAGCGTCCTCAGCGAGTCGACCCGCTCGCGGGTGCGCACCGGGGGCCTCTCGCCGGAGATCTCGTACATCAGCGAGTTGACGTACTCCAGCTTGCGCAGGGCGGTGGGCCATCCCCGGTACTGCCGGCGCCACTGGGAGCGGGGCTGCAGCCAGACCGCGAAAGTCTCGGCGAAATCCTCGTCGGGGTGGGACTGGGCGTACCAGTACTCCAGGTGCAAAACGTGGCGCCGGCTGTAGGGGTTGGGCCGGTAGAAGCGCGGGTAGGAGTGCGAGGAGAGCCCGAAGAGCTTCTGCCAGCGCCGCCGCAGGTTGAGCCGGAAGGCGTGGGTGATGGCGTGGCCGCACTCGTGGCGCAAAAATTTCAAAAACCAGTTCTGGGTGGACCCCTCGGCCTCGCCGATCATCTGCCTTTCCAGGCGCACCAGGCGGGGGTGGGCCAGGTAGAACGGGATGGCGGTGCCGGTGAGGCCCTCGGGGGTGAACCAGTCGTCCGAGAGCCAGAAGTAGGGGCGGAAGTCCAGGTAGCGGTTCTCCAGCTCGTCGTAGAGGCGGTTGATGCGCTTCTCGAGGATAGTGCCCTCGATCTTCAAATTGAGATCGCACAGGCGGACGTCGAGGAGGCGTTCCTTGGGCCACTTGATCCAGGGCCTCGTCAGGCGGCGTTTCTTCTTTTTCTTCATGGGCATATTCAACTCCCCCTCCCCTTGAGGGAGGGGGTTAGGGGGAGGGGAAAGCAACTCGGCGCCCGGCGCTTTCCCCCCACCCCGGCCCTCCCCCTCACGGGGGGAGGGGGTTTATTTACACGAAGGATCCTTGCAATCGTTTTCGCACTTGCCGGTGCCGGTGCACATGAGCTTGCAGTTCTTCTTGCAGCCGGTCAGCTTGCAGTCGCCGGTGCCGGTGCAGGTGAGCTTGCAGTCGTTGCCGGGGCAGTCGAACTTTACGTCGCCGGTGCCGGTGCTGTGCACCTTGCACTTGCCGCCCTTGCAGTCGACCTTGAGGTCGCCGGTGCCCATGTTGACGACTTCGCAGCCGCCCTTGTCGCAGGTGACGCTGGTGTCGCCGGTGCCCTGGGTCTCTACCTTGCAGCCCTTCTTTGAGCAGATGAAGTTGCAGTCGTGCACGCCGATGCACTTGCAGGTCTTGCCCGGATGGCAGTTGGGCTTCGGGCCGGCGGCCGCCGGAAAGACCAGCCCCAGCACGGCCGGAATCACCAGAGCGACTATCAATAACCGCTTCATGCTTTTCCTCCTTGTAACTTCCGAAAAAGCCCAAATTGTCACCCGCTTATACCAGGAGAACCGGCCGGGTTCAACACTCCTTGACTTTTGGTCCCCGGCCGGTATCTTACGCCGCAAGCAGCGGATCCACGGAGCGCCTGATGTCGACGACCCAGATGGTTATCCAGATCGCGGGGGGTCTGGCGCTTTTCCTGTTCGGTATGAAAATCATGAGCGAGGGGCTGCAGAAGGTCGCCGGGGCCCGCCTGCGCCAGACCCTCTCGGTCATGACCGGCGACCGCTTCCGCGGGGTGGGAACCGGGGTCCTGATCACCAGCGCCATCCAGTCCTCCTCGGCCACCACGGTAATGCTGGTCAGCTTCGTGAACGCCGGGCTTTTGAACCTGACCCAGGCCGTCGGCGTGATCATGGGCGCCAACATCGGCACCACGGTCACCGCCTGGCTGGTGGCGCTTCTGGGATTTCGCATCAATATTGCCACCATGGCCCTTCCGGCCATCGCCCTGGGCTTCTTCGTGAGGTTTCTGGGACAGCGCAAGCTGACCGACTGGGGAGAGGTGATAATCGGGTTCGGGCTCTTGTTCCTGGGCCTGGACTTCATGAAGGGCGCGGTCGAGCAGCTGCGGGAGTCGCCGGCGGTCCTTGAAATGATGGCGAGTTGCTGCGCCGACAACGTGGGCGGGCTGCTGCTGGCCGTGCTGATCGGCGCGCTGGTGACCGCCGTGGTGCAGTCCTCCTCGGCGACCATGGCCATAACCATGGCCCTGGCGGTCCAGGGATTAATTGATCTGCCCACCGCCTGCGCCCTGACGCTCGGGCAGAACATCGGGACCACCGTCACGGCCAACTTCGCCGCCATAGGCTCCTCCACCAACGCCAAGCGGGCGGCCCGGGCCCACTTCCTGTTCAACTTCCTGGGGACCATCTGGGTCATCGTGCTCTTCTGGCCGCTGTTGGCCCTGATGAACGCGATCTTCCCGGGGGCGTCCTTAGCGACCGGCTCCTCGACGGCCGCCGCCGACTACCTGGCGACCTACCACACCCTGTTCAACGTGGCCAACACCCTGGTGTTCTTGCCGTTCGCCGGGGGGCTGGCCTGGCTGGCCACCCGCATGGTCCGCGCCCCCAAGGACGGCGAGGAGTTCCACCTCAAGTACCTGGACACCCGGCTGGTCCCGGCGCCACCCATGGCCATCCAGGCCGCCCGCAACGAGTTGAGGCGCATGCTCGAAGAGGTGGAGGTCATGCTGGACCGGGTGCTGCTGCTGGTCTCCTCACCCGACAAGAAGATGGGCAAGACCGCCGAAGACATCCTGAGCTCGGAGCAGACCGTCGATCGTCTGGAAAAGGAGCTGACCGAGTACCTGGTCAACGTGTCCCGCCACGAGATCTCCCGCGAGCAGAGCCACGAGATCACCGGCATCCTCAACGCGGTCAACGACATCGAGCGCATGGGCGACCACTGCGAGAGCCTGCTCAAGCTGACCCAGCGCAAGTACGACACCAAGCTGACTTTCTCCTGGCAGGCCACCAAGGACATCCTGGAGATCGGCGCCAAGGTGAAAGCCTTCATCGAACTTCTCAAACCGCACATGGTGAAGCCGGATGTCAACTTCATGGACAAGGCCAACGTGATCGAGCAGAGCATCGACCAGATGAGAATGCGCATGCGCCAGGATCACGTGGACCGGTTGAACCAGGGCACCTGCAACGTCGATCCCGGCCTGCTCTTCATCGACATGCTCACTTCCTTCGAGAAAATGGGCGACCACTCCTACAACATCGCCCAGGTGCTCTCCGGCGTGCGGTAAAGAGGGCGCACACAGAGGTGCGCCCCTACAATCAACAAACGAATTTCGCCCGCGCGCCTTGACGCCGGGCGATCTTTGCCGGAAACTGGTGTAGTTGAGACCTCTTCCGGCAGGCAGGCGTTTCTTTCTTTTACCAATATTCCTGGCGGGTTTACTGTCGGCGCTGTTCGGCTGCGAGCGCGAGCCTCTGGATCTGGAGTGTGTTCCGCTGGGCTCCGGGGACCTGGTGTTCTCGGAGCTGCGCGGCAAGCAGTCCGGGACGGACACCTGGGGCCAGTGGATCGAGCTCTACAACACCACCGCCGGCGAGATCTCGCTTCTGGGCGTGACGGTCAACATCCGCAAGCTGGACGGCTCGGGCGAGCGGGACATCGTGGTGCGCGACCGCGACATCAGCGTGCCCGGCCGGGATTATATCGTCCTGGGGCGCCAGTCCGGTGACCTGCCCGCTCACGTCGACTACGGCTACGAGGACGATTTCTCCTCCGACCTTTACGCCGACGCCATCCTCCAGATCTACGCCTGCGAGGAGCTGGTCGACCAGCTGGTCTACCACGACCTGCCCCCGGAGGGGACCCTGGCTTTCGACGGCTCGCTTACGCTCACCGCGGTTTCGAACGACGAGGAGGCCGACTGGTGCGTGGACGTCACCGAGGCGCCGCCTCAGGACGGGGGGACCACCCAGGTGGGGCTTCCGGGCACGCCCGGGGAGGTCAACCGCCCATGCAACTGAAGCGCATAGCAGTCATCCTGGCCGTCTCGGCGCTGCTGCTGCCCGCCTGCCGGGGGTCCAAGCGGGTGCGGAGGCTGCAGAAGGCCGAGGTGCAGAAGAGGCTGCGGCAGCTGGAGACACCCGGGCTGGTCATCGGCGAGTTCCCCCTGGCCCGGGGCGCGGTGGTCGACGGCGACACCGTCAAGGTGGCCGGCCTGGACACCAGCCTGCGGCTGCTGGCCATCGACACCGAGGAGACCTTCAAGTCCGAAACCGACCGCCGCCTCTACGAGCAGGGCTTCGACGAGTACCTCAAGGCCAAGCGCGGCGACTCGCCCAAGCCGGTCAAGGTGGCCACCCCGCTTGGCGAGGACGCCAAGCACTTCGCCGAGGAGTTCTTCAAGGGAGTCAGCGTCGTCCGGCTCGAGCGGGACACCCCCAAGGAGATCCGCGGGCGCTACAACCGTTACCTGGCCTACGTGCTGGTGGAGCGGGGCGGCGAGTGGGTCAACTACAACGTCGAGTGCGTCCGGGCGGGAATGAGCCCGTATTTCACCAAGTACGCCTACTCGCGCCGCTTCCACGACCAGTTCGTAGCGGCGCAGAAAGAGGCCCGGGAGAAGGGCCTGGGCATCTGGGACCCGCACCGGGAGCACTACCGCGACTACCCCGAGCGCATCAAGTGGTGGAACACCCGGGCCGACTATATCAAGAAGTTCGAGGCCGACGCCGTGGGCAAGAGCAACTACATCGTGCTGACCAACTGGGACTCCCTGCGCCGCCTGGAGGAGCACGAGAACCGGGAAGTGGTGGTGCTGGCCACGGTGGGCGATATCAAGATCGGCGATAAGGGCCCCACCCGGGTGATGCTGGGCCGGCGGATGCTGGGCGACTTTCCGCTGATCTTCTTCGACCGCGACGTTTTCGGCACCTCCAACATCGCCCGCTGGGCGGGAGAGTTCATCCGGGTGACCGGGACGGTCACCCGCTACCGCAACAAGCACACCAACAAGGACGAGCTGCAGATCGTAGTCTCGCTGCCCGGCCAGATCAGCGGGTCGGAGCTGGTGCCCAACTACTCCGGCTGGGACGGCGAGACCGAGGCCGAGCAGGCCGAACTGGACGAGGAGCAGCGCTTGCGCGAGCACCTGTACCAGGAGGTGGAGTAAATGCGATTTTCAATTATCTGCATAGCGGCCGCCTTGATCCTTGCGGGTTGCAACGGCGGGGGCGACGGCGGCGACAAGTGCAAATCGGGCCTGATGGCCGGCGACCTGGTGATCACCGAGATCATGGCCAACCCCCAGGGCACCGACGAGGGCTTCGAGTGGTTCGAGATCTACAATCCGTCCACCTCGGGCGTGGACCTGACCGGGGTGAAGATCGAGGCGGCCCGCGCCGACGGCACCGGGCAGACCGCGCATATAATCTCCGGGGCCACCATCCGCCCGGGCGAGTACCTGGTGCTGGGCGGCATGCT
>Ga0272442_10010826_pt1 | contig 11196 bp, 21 predicted proteins | sample SSMForm2O_FD_200262 | JGI IMG/M metagenome (GOLD analysis project Ga0272442, IMG submission 200262) | Marine sediment archaeal communities from Little Sippewissett salt marsh, Falmouth, MA, United States - SSM-Form-2O | ecosystem: Environmental > Aquatic > Marine > Wetlands > Sediment ...
TAAATTCAACTATTCCTCTCTTTTTCTTATAGTTTTTCCATGGCTGATTCTTAAATGCCATTTTAGAATCCTCCACCGAATAGATACTGTGCTCCGAATACTAATCCCCCAATTATCAATATCCAAATTATTATGCTTCCACTATTCGTCTTTACCTTTATTGCATCCTTTAGCATCTTTGCGAGGATATATTTCTGCCCATAGGTTTGATTATCTCCATCATTAAATTTTTTTGGGTTTCTTGACTTTGTTTCCTGAACGATTACTGGATATTTTCCATTCCAAAACAAAACTTCTTGCCCATTTGTTGCGTGGACTGTTCCACCTTTTAGTGTGAAGGCACTATCCTCTATCTTTTGTCTCTCTCCAGTTATTACATTATTCTCATCTACTCTTAGTATTCCTATCCATCCCCTTTTTGCCTTTCCCTTTCTTACTCTCGCTTTTCTTGGGATTTTTATCTTTTTAGACTTCTTTTTAGGGTATTCTGGATTTAATTTCTCGAAGATGGTATCTACTTTCTTCTTTAAACTTAACTCTTCCATAAAAGACTACCTCCTTTCATCATTCTCTGCTGTCTCCCTTTTTCTTAAACCACCCTGAGTTCTTCTTTTTTGATTTTGGTGTTACATCGGCTAATTCTTTTCTTATCGTAGCTGCTAATTTTAATATTAGTGCATCCTTAGATGTTGATGTGCTTGTCTGTATCTCTGACATTTTTCCAAAGAAATCTGCAGTAAACTCATCATTCGCTATATCCTTACAAAATAATTCTAATTCCTTATAAGTCCTAACAGGTAATCTTGGCATACCTAGTTCTTCTTGTGTTAAGTTTCCTGTTTTTGTTGTATCTTCACTTTCTACAACCTTTGTTAAGAAACTATGAAAATTAGACTTCCCTTCTCCAAATTGTCTTAAGATTTCTTCTGCTTCTTTTTCGGTCATATCTCCCATCTAATCATATACCTCTGTTGCATAATCTATCGACTCTTCTGCACCACCCACAAGAGATTCCTTTATTCCTGCTATTAGTTCTGGAATTGTCTGGCGTGTAACCCTTGAAGCTATAACTAATCCAAACCATATTAGAATTGTTGCTGAAATTATCCAATCCCATGACATTATTCAAACTTTTTCTCCCTATGTCCATTTCTTTGGTAGTAAAGGGCATCATAACCAAATTTAGTTAGTTCGTCTTTTACATATTTTATCTTTTCCATATCTCCCTCTATACTTTTTACTTTTTTCTTAAATCTCTCTATTGTTTTTTCCTTCCAGTCGTCATCACCCTTTAGGTCGGGGTTTTCCTTTATTGACCCTTCATAGTCTAATCTTATTCCATTAATCGTGTTAATCATTCCCGAACTATCCATGAAAATTATGTTATTTCCATCTATTAGTACATTTGTTATTTCTCCTGCGATTCTAAATGTTCCTTTTATTGTCATATTATTTGTGTCTAATCTTAATTTAATAAAAAAATAAAAAAAAGTTTCTAATTATCCTACGCTTTTTTCCAATCTCTCCAGCTTATTTAAGATTTCTACTATTGCTACTTGCTCTGTTATTGCTTCGCCATCTTTGATAATTGCTGGTGCTGTTCCTGTTATTACTTCACCGAGAGAATACTTTTCATCTTCTTTCTTCTCTTCGACTTCTTCTTCTTCTATTATTTTTTCTTCTTCCATTTTTTAACCTCCATAATTTATTTCATGGCATCCTCAATCCAAGAAATTAATGCCCATAATGATAATCCAAATCCAACTCCTATGGTTACATAGGATAAGTAATTTGTAAACCAGTCTCTATAGATAATCAATCCATTATTTATTAGATATATTCCAAGTATTCCTAGTGCCATTCCACTTAGTACGACAAATGGTGCTAAATCTACATCTCTTTTTAAGAAGAACAATAATGTTAATGAATAAAGTATGATTAATAGTGCTAATTGAAAGATAATATTCTCTGTTCCTGATTTTCCAGAAGGCGTTACCTCGAAATATGGGGCTTCTGAGGTACAGGTATGCACTCCTTGGACATCCCCACAAGTTGGGTAGTCATATCTACCGAGTGTTGTTGTGTTTGGAAATTCATAAATCCATACTCCTCCACCATTATTTGTCATTTCTACATTGTTTGTCGCTATTGAGCCATTAGGGAAATATATGGACACATTTAAATAAGTACAAGAACCGCAGGTTTGTTTTGGGAATGCTGATTCTCCTTGTTTTACTGGTGGAATGTTGGGGTTTCCTGCACTAACATAACCCATTCCAATTATTGATATAAAGAGTAGTGTTAAATAGAATGTGATTATCTTTTTCATTCTTCTCCCCCTAAGAGATTCCTACCAATCTCTTTCCAATTTAAACATTTATATTCTCTATCTTCCCAGAAGCAATTTTCCTTAAATTGTTTTATTGTTTTCTTTGCTCCGTTGGGAACTTTTACCACGCAATCATAAGATTCCTCCCGAAGAGTTATCGCATTAAGACGATAACAAGTTGAGGTTGTTTCGATGGTTATGTCTGCTTGAACTTCCTCAACAGCTTCGGTGTAAGTTACAATTTCTGTTTTAAGTTCTTTACAAGTTCCATCAAATCCAACAACTTTTTCAGGATTCTCTTTTGCATAATCATAACACTTATCTTCTTTTTCTTTTTGCTCATCATAAATACATTCTTTTTTTGATTCGCTATAAGTATGATAATTGTCTACCTCACAAATAGCTCTTTGTTTTTCGTGGTCATACTTATAACCCTCTTCTCCCCCCTTCCATTCAGAGTAAGAATAACTTATGTAGTCCTTTGGTGCAGATTTCTGATAGGTTTGATAACTTTCCCTTAATTCATTTTCTTCGTTTACTTTTCTTAACTTCTCAACTATCTCAGGATGTTCTCCTTCGCAAGTTTCTTCTGATTTTGAACACCAGACCATTTCTTTTGTTTTAAAATCTATTGAAAGACAATCATCATCATCGGCTGAACAGAAAATCTGTGGAGAGAAACTTGTTAATGCTCCTGTGTATTGGAGATTTCCGTAGACTGTTAGGTCGGAGGTTATTCCAACAGAACTATTTGAGTTATTCCAAAAAATATGAGAATCCCCTCCCGCCCCAAGAAAAATTCCCTCATAATCTGTTCCGATAGAAATATTATGTTTAAAGTAAGATTCCCCCCCCGCAGAATAAATAGAATAATGTTCGTGGTTGTCTCCGTATCCTGTGGGCTCACCTGCAATATAAATCCCATAAGATTTAACTGTTGGATCGTTTGTTGTCCAGTCGCCGAGAGCATTATCAACACTAAAATAGCCACCGAAGAAATCATAAGTCCCAGTAGACTGCCCGTAAGTTCTGCCTGAGTTATCTCTACTATTAAACCTTCCTCCCATAATATCCATATTTCCTGTATGAGACAGTTGGTATGCTATCGCTTCAAACTCTCCGCCGAAACCTCTTGGGTTTGCTTGGCTTGGGTTTTGATTTGAATATACTTGAAAAAAACCACCACGAGCTTCTTGATTTGTTCCAGAATAGACATTATAAGCATAAACAGCGTCGTCATTACCATTGGCATTGACTTTTAAAGAATCGTCTGCATCTACTGCTACACCTATACCCACATTTCCAGTAAAATAACCTTCTGTGAATTGATTAGTCGCAAAAGAAGAAACAAATTTATCATTCACAATATCCATCTCTAATTTATCCCCAATTAAAACTTGCTCGTTTGCTCCATCAACAACCAATAGATTAGTAACTTCATCCCCCTTAAATGTTATTGATGCCGCTTGTCCTTGATTATTGAAGATTGCTGAACCATCCGAATTGAGACGATGGACAATATCTCCTCCCGCATCTTTTCCAAGAAAAGTCAATGCACTAATTGTATCTGCGTCTGAAATATCACCTTCAGAAATTAATAATGTTCCATCTGAAAACGCACCTCCAGAGATCACTCCTGAGGTATCAACATTGTGACTTCCCAAATCCACTTCGGCAGTAGCACCCGTATAAGGGACAAACGAACCAGAAAGATTTGAAATATTAACACCATTAATAAATCCACTAATGGTTAGGTTCTCACTTAAAACTAAATTAAATGCCTCAATATTTTCTGCAGAAATATTTTGAACATAAAGCACTCTCCATCTTAACGCACCTGAACCTAAATCGTGGGTTAGGGAAGTCAAAGGGAAGGTATCATTAAGATTGGAATAACCATCAACAGTTAGTTCTTGTCCTAATTCTAAATCAGCTCCACCTAAATACCAAGGGTCACCATCCATACTTAACCTTCCCACTACCCCATCTATAAAATTAAATGTTCCCGTATAACCAAGTGCATTTACATCCCCACCACTTATCTCATCATAAGTAATGTCCGCCACATTATCTTTGTTTCCTTCGTCTGTTATCCAAATTTCAGAAGCGTTTACTGATGAGTTTTCGACAATTATTGTGTAGTTTATTAGTAGTTCTTCTGTTGTTCCATATCCAAAACTTTCCGAACTCACAAGAGAAATAGAAAAGATGGTAAGAAGCATGAATAAGAAAATAACTTTGTTGTTAAGTCTATCTCTCTTCTTCTTACCATCTAAGTAACTTTTTTTTGATTTCAATTTGCATCTCCTTACATCAATCCACTATTCCTCAATCCTTGAGCAGCAATACCGATAGCTGTTGAAGCGATTGAAAGGTTGTAGAATAATGTAGTAAGACCCAAGATTGTGGAGGAAGCACCAGTAATGTTGTCATTTGCCTGTGCCCCTGCAACTTCATTAGCTACTGTTGGTGCAAGAGTAACCCCTACCAAAATAACTATGAATCCGCCTATAATATTACCTAACATATTTGCATCTCCCCTCCATAAAAATAAATTTCCTAACCAATTTCATAAAGTTCTTAGGGCATTGCTATTTATAAATTAGAGGGTTGATTTTGCTCCTTGGGAGTGGGGGTATTTTACCTCTAATTTATAAATATACTACCTATAATCTTTATATGAAAAAGATATTCAATTTTACGATTGAAGAATCTAAGTTAGAAGAAGTTAGAAAGAGATCCAAGAAAAAAGACATGTCAATAGCTTCATATATAAAGTCTAAAATTTTCAATGATGAGGATGAATAATGGAAGAAGATAGACAAGTAAGTAAATTTAGTTCAGGCATACAAATTCTGATTAGACTAGATAGACTTTGGAGTGAGACACATTCTGCTGTTAAGGCGGAGAGGTATTATCTTTGGAATACTTTGCTTGATAGGGTCTGGTGTGAACTTTCTAGAGACCTCCCAGAGAAAGAGTATGAGGGGTGGAAGAAAAAATTTGATGGAATTTATAAAAAAATATCGGATAGTGGGAAGATTGTCGATAATGTTGATGATTTAGGTATAGGTTTTAAGAAAGTTGCCCCAGATTTTTTGAAGAGGAGGGCTAACCAGTATAAGCTTTTAATGGAAAAGGAACTTCTATTAAGAAGATTAGAAAATCATCTTGGAAAGGGAACAACTTGGAATGATGAAGATGAGGATGATTTTGATTAGGTTGAAAAATGGCGACTGTTAAGATATTAGATGATGAAACAAAGGAAATTTTGTCAGAATACTATATGGATAGTCGTTTAAAATTTAATTTAGATGAAAAAGTTATTAAATCTCTCCAAAAAAAGGATAAAGATTGTGTTATTGTTATGGATGGAAAAGAAGGTAGTGGTAAATCGACCTTCGCAATTCAGATAGGAAGATATGTAGACCCTTCTTTCAACCTCAGTAGGATTGTTTTTAGTCCTGATGATTTTCGTGAGGCAATTTTAAAGGCAAGGAAAGGACAATGCATAATTTATGATGAAGCATTCACAGGATTTTCATCAAGAGCATCTCTTTCTCCTGTTAATCGTGTTCTTGTGTCCCTTGCGATGCAGATGAGACAAAAAAATCTCTTCATAATAATCGTTCTTCCAACAATTTTTCTATTAGATAGGTATATGGCAATGTTTAGGACTAAGGCATTGATTCATGTTTATGAGAATAAGGGGATCAGAGGTTACTTTAGACTATTTAATGCAAGAAAAAAGCAAATTTTGCTTCTAAAAGGTCAGAAAACCATGAGCTACTTTGTAAAAACAAAGTTTAAGGGGCGTTTTTATGGAAAATTCGCACTTGGTGATGATGAAATTGAGAAGAAATATAGATTAAAGAAAGAAAAGGCACTTTCAGATAGTGAAAAAACGTCTATGAGTTCCGCACAGGTTAGATTTAAAGACCAAAGAAACCTATTATTGTGGTTATTTCGTAGTTATACCAATATGAAGTATGAACATATTGAAAGTGTCCTTGCAGAGTACGATTTTATGATGTCTTTTCAGCAGATAGGTAAGATTTGTGGCAAATTTGGTATTATTCCTCCTGAAAAAGTCAAAAAATCGCTTGAAGATGGTCAAAAGAAGCCCAAATGTGCTAAAAAGAAGCCAAAAAACACTAAAAGTGATGAAAATGCCTCAGATTTTGAAAATTCTCATGGTGAAACACGGGAAAGTGAGGGAAATGAAGGCATTTAGACGGGTTTTTGGGGTTTTTAGGGGTTTTTTCGCCATTAGCGGACAATATATTAAGGTATTATATAGTTTTATATAATAAAATCGGAATTTTCCAATGGTAGAGGGGATATTTAGGGGTTTTGTCTAGGCATTGGTGGGTTTTACAAGGGAATTTGCCCTATTTTTCGTTGAAAATCTGTTGTTTTGATGCCTAGTTGTGATTTTTTCCTGTTTTTTCAAGGCATTCGGATATATTTTGGGTTATTTTTTAGTTTGTTTCTAGGCATTGGTGTTCCAGATGAAATCAAGGGGTTAAAAATCTAGGCATTGGAGGTTGTAGTGATTTTTTTGGGTGTGGTTTTTTTAAATAGGGTGTTGGGAAGTGTTGTGGGGTGTTGTTTTGGGTGTTGTAGGGGGTGGTTTTTTGGGGTACAAATTGGCTATTAAAAACGCCCCCCGGATATTTATGGGATACTACAAGGGAGAAAAAGACCACTTAAAAAGGGACGTTTTTTATTTTGGGTTGTCACTTAATAGTTTTTAATAACTCTTAATGGTGTTACTACTGTTTAGTTAATGGGGGGGTGGATTCAAAATAGAAACATTTATAAACTTAATATTCCTGTTTTAAATGTGGTTGTAATGGATCACTTAAATAAATAAGAGGTTAAAAAATGTTAGATATACAAAAAGCAAACAATAACGGAATAAGGTTTTATACTCCTTCCTTATGGATGAGAATAAAACAAACTATTAAGAGAGGGATAAAATCCCTCTTCTCCTATTCAAAGAAGTTAAAAGGGTTTGAAAGGAGGAAAATAAAAATAAGTATATTGAAAGAAGATGGAATTTAAAACAGAAGAAGGACAAAAAAGAATACAAAAATTTGTGAGATTATTAAATAAATTAAAAAAAGTTGATTCAGATGATTAAAAAAATAGAAGTAGGAGAAATTTTGGAAATAGATGGGAGAGAGTGGGTTTTAATTAAAACAAAAGTTGGCGGGAGTGACCAACAAAGACCCGATTTAATCACTTTAAAAGGTTTAATAAAAAATATCAATAGAAAACCATATTATAAAGGAAAAGTGTTTAAAAAGAAAATACCCAGATTCACAAAAAAACAAATAAAAGAAATGAATTTAATTAAATTATCAAATGTAAGGAGGTTTAAAAAATGAGTGTTTATTTAAATTGGGCTGATGTGGATTTTAATAGATGGAGTAATAAAACAACAGAAGTTTTAAGGGAGATTTTAGAAGACAAAGACCACAAAGATTTTAAAATGGTTGCTAAAAGTTTGGAAGTTTTAGAAGATGGAGAATTAGTAGAATATTGGGAGGAAAGTTTAGAGAGTTACGAACCAATATATAACTATATCCATCCTTTAGAATTTAACCCAGAAGACAAAAAAGTTTTAGAAGTTGCACTTAAAACAAACTGCTGTATTATTTATGATGAAGAAGAAGATAAATCTTATATTGCTTTAACAGGTTGCGGGATGGATATGAGTCAAGATATAGCACTAAGTTATATAATTTGCGAGAAGTGGATTCCAGAGGAATTTATAGGAAGTGTTTCAACACAAAAGGATTTAACTATTGGAGGAGAAGATTGGAAGCGATTAAGAAAGGAAGTTATAGAACAATGTGAATCTTATATAAATTGTTTTAATGGACTTAGGGCTGATTGGGGAGCAACAAAAGAATAAATTTATTTTTTTAACCTTTATTTTTTTAGGTTTTAGATAGTGGGAAAAAACCACTTTAAAAAGTGAGATGTAAGGAGAATAAAAATAAAATGGAAACAATAAAAAGAATAAAAATAGAAGAAAAACTTTTAAGTAGTTTAAACCTTAATGTTGTAGAGTTAGATGTTAAAAACGAAGAAGAATATTTTGATTTTTTAACAGATGATTTAACCGAACTTTTAAAGGATAAACTAAAAACTTTAAAATGGGGTTTTGATAAATCTTTAAAAGTTTATTATTCCTTAGGTTATTCGCAAGGGGACGGTTTTATGTTTGAAGGATTTATAAAAACTAAAAATGCGGTTTTTAGTGTTAAACACTCCGGACATTATTATCATTATAACTCTAAAAATATTGAATTAATAAATTTAATCGTCGGAAAAAAAGAAGTTTATCCAGACGAATTTAACGAACAACAATATAAAAAAGTTAATCAATTAGAAAACGAATTTAACGAAAATTATATTTGTTTATGTAAAGATATGGAAAATATAGGTTATAAAATAATAGAAGAAAGAAACGAAGAAAATATTTTAAGAATCGGTTTTAATGATTTTTGTGAGAATAACGATTTAAACGAAGACGAACTTTTTAATTTTGATTATTTAACAGAAGAAAAAAAAGGTTATGTTAAGGTTTGTTCGTCGGGAAACACTTCTATAAAAGGTTTATGGATTGAAGATAAAAAGATAAAAATAACCCATTCATTAAAAGCTATTGCGGAGATAATAACAACAGAAGAAAAAAACTTTATTTAACCTTTATTTTTTTAGGTTTTATACTCACGGATTAAAGTAATTTAATCCTGTAAGAGCAAAGGCGGGTTAATCCCCGCCATCATATTAAAATGGAAAAAACAGAGAGGAAAATATTAAAAAGATGGAGAGAGATGGAAATAAAAGAAAAAATAAAGTACAATGGATTTAAAGGGTTTTGTGAGATTTATCTACTTAAAAAAAGCATTCCTAAAAAATAAATATTCTAATTTTAAAAATGTTAATCCTACCCTCTAATTTAAATAACCCAATGCCTTGAAAAAATTATGAATCTTATTAAAAGTGAAATGGATAAGGAGTTCAAGGCATTCGGATTTAAGAGTATGAGGAAAAATCTTCGTGTTCTTCCCCAAACCCAGAAATCTAAAGTGGACAAAATAATAGATGCCTCGAGAAAGGCACTCGCACCGGGAAAACGCATCTCTAAAACTGGGAAGGTATATTGGGAGACAAGAGCAAATCGTTCTGATGAAAAGGGTTCAAAGATATAATGCCTTGAGATTATAGATAAATAATCTTTCACTTCTTCTTTCGATATTCTTTTAACCGATTAATTTGTTTTTTCCTGAACTCTTCATCTCCTTGATATTTTTCTCTTATCCACTTTCTAATATATGGAAGTCTCCTTTTGTAAATCCTTTTTCTTTCTGCTAAGGGTTTTTTCTTAAAGCTTTCATACGATTTCTTAGAGATTTCTTTTCTTTTTTCTTCACTTGATAACCAATATGAAATTGTTTGTTGTGATGATCCCAACTTACTGGCTATTTCCTTCTGCTTCTTACCCTCTTTATGAAGGCATCTTATTTCATTTATTTCTTCTTGGGTTAGCTTTCTATTTTTCATTTGTCGAACTTTCATCTAAATTTACTTTTTTCATTTTAGCATAATCTATTTAGTTTGTATAAAAAGGGGCGTTTTTAACTTTAATTTATCACACATAGTTTATTGGCTTTTTAAGACCCCCCCTTCTCTTTCTTGGTCTTTTATCCTTTCCCCTCTTTCCAACCCCCCTTGCCCTTCTTAGCCCTTCCTTTGTTCTTTCAGAGATAATGTTTCTTTCAAACTCCGCAAACGCACCCATTATTTGCATCTGAAGTCTCCCTCCTGCTGAACTTGTATCAATATTCTGTGTAACTGCCATAAACTTTATTCCTTTCTTGTTAAACTCATCAAGAATGGATAGGAGGTGCTGTAAGCTCCTTCCAATGCGGTCTAGCTTAGTTACCATTACTGCATCAAATTTCATTGCTCTAAGGGATTCTAATAGCTCATTAAAGCCCTTTCTAGAGGTAGATGTGCCAGAAATTACATCTTTGTAGACATTATATATCTCGAAGTTGTTTCTTTCACAATATTCTCTACAAAGTTCTTCTTGCTTATCTGCGTCTTGTTCGTGTGTTGAGACTCTACAATATATTGCTACTTTCATTTCTTCATAGTCACCTTATTTATTTCGTTTACCATCTGCAACATTAACCTTGAGAAATGGTATTGCATTAGTCTAATCTTCTCTTTGACAATTTTATCTATTTGTATCTTTTGTTTTTCTTGATTAGTTTTCATTCTTCGCCCCTCTGTTGCTCAAGATATTTTTTTCCTAATCTTGTGTGATACCATTGATATAATCTTGGATGATTTCTTTTGAACCGTTGCATAATTTGAGAGTTCTCTGGAATTTCAACTTCATACCTTTGTTGTCTTGATTCTATATCTTTTATTGGTCTTATGTTTATTAGTTTAGTCTTCATTTTTAATCTGGGAAGATTTCTTCCTTGTGAACCTCATGGCATCTTGAACAGACAAGACGCATTTCTGCATTCTGTCGGTAGGTTCTCTTTTTAGTTCTGAAAACTTCAAAGTTTTTACCCTCACATTTTTTACAAATTATCTGATTTGACATTTTCCTCGTTGATAAAATCAATTATCTCATTTATTTTTTTGACTATGACTTCCAATTTTTCTTCGATTGTTTGTGGTGGATTTTTTATTATCTTAGTTATTGGTTTCATTTTTGACTCCATTGAGTTTTGGATTTTGCGATAAGTTGCTCAAGTCTAAATGTTTCTTATTAAACTCTTGTCCAATAATTCCATAACCCAAATTTTCTATTAAAGCACAATGATTCATTT
>Ga0272442_10010827_pt1 | contig 11196 bp, 8 predicted proteins | sample SSMForm2O_FD_200262 | JGI IMG/M metagenome (GOLD analysis project Ga0272442, IMG submission 200262) | Marine sediment archaeal communities from Little Sippewissett salt marsh, Falmouth, MA, United States - SSM-Form-2O | ecosystem: Environmental > Aquatic > Marine > Wetlands > Sediment ...
TCCATCTCCAGGAAAGTCGCGGCGTCCAGCAGGCGCACGGTTTTACTTTCCGCGGCGAACACGATAAGCGCCGCTCCCAGAAACAAAATCAAAACAGCCGATAATCTCCGCATAACATACTCCTTACGCAAATATTTGATCAGAATGCCCAGCCCATCCGTATCTCAGCAAAGGGCATTTCCATCCCGGAAAGCTACTCTAATACGCGCCTAAAACGATGTCAATAGGAAGCTCCGCGGTCTTTCGGCCGCTCTTGTGTCTCAATCCAGGAGCGCAAAAATCACGCGAGCGACATCGGTGTTGTCCAGATACCTGCCATAAACCGGATCCATCTGTTTGGCGCAACGAAAGAAGCGTTCACTGGCCCGACCGCGTGCAAAGAGAGGAACCAGTATATTAGTGTGATCATCACTTTGCCATTCCATACCGGGCGGATTTCCCCTCCCGTTATCGATCAGCAGCCGCAAGATCCCGCCGCTTCCTTGAATCGGCAAATTCCGCCCGCCATCCGCGGGTCCGGTAATGCCCCCGGTCTCATGGTCCGAGGTCACGATCAACAGGTTTTCCTCCCACGCCCCATGGTCCTCGATCCATTTCGTCACCGCCTCGACCGTTAGGTTGAAATCAACCATCTCCTCGATCATCCGGCCGATCTGATTGTCCTCCGCGGCCCAATCCACGGCGCCGCCCTCGATCATAAGAAAAAATCCCTGAGGATCGTCGTCCACAACGTTCAGCGCGGCACGTGTCATTTCCACCAAGGTAGGCATGTTTTCATTCCGCGGCACGGTAAAAGGAGCCGCATCTCCATCGCCCCCTCGTAGCTGCTGAAGGGTCGAATAGGCCGGCGCCAGCCCAAAAACCCGCGCCGGGGTCGGGCCTTCGGCCATGGCCCTGAAAGCCGATCGTTCGTCCACCACCAGCCATGCATCGGCACGGCCGATTTCTTCGGAGCCGCCGCTGAGACCAGAGCCATGCAACCGCCCCCAATTCGCCTCGCTGCTGATATAGCGATAAGTCGGCACATCAAGCCGATTTCCATCGTCATCGAAATCGGGGTGCCCACAACCCATGATGACATCCGCCCGGCTTTCGAAAAGCATCTGATCTCCGATCAGGTGGTAATCATTCCGACGGGGATGGTGAGCCAGAAATCCGGCGGGAGTGGCATGACAGAAGGGCACGCTGGTCACGGTTCCGACAGCCTTACCCTTTGCCTTAGCCCGTTCGCAAACCGTTTCCAATGGAACATGGTATGCGTTCATGCCGATAATGCGGTTACGGGTTTTGCACCCGGTAGCCAAGGTCGTCGCGGCCGCGGCCGAATCCGTTGGAGATCGCTTTAGGTACTCGAAATCAGACCAGGCTTTTTTCGGATCGTATCCCTCCGTATCCAGGGAAAACGTACTCATCGCCAACTGTACAGGGAAATCCTCGTAAACCTGGATTTGGGAGTCTCCATACTGATAGAGAGTAGCCGCCTCCACGCAGTTGAAACCGCAGCCGTCCGCTATCATCAGAATGATGTTCCGGGGAGGATTTTCAGCGGTACGACAACCGAAAGTGAAAAAGAATCCTAGTATCAGTCCTAAAATCCTCAATGAATATTTTTTATTCATAACCATATTCTTATTTTTCGTTATCAAATCCCGCCTGTCAAGACACATCTATTTCTTTTTCTATGGGTGTAATCCCGAATAAAACGATTCCGGGGCGGCAAGTGGATAAAACCGCATGAAATATGACAGAAAAAAGCAGTCAAGCTATAAATAGGATATTATGATCCGCCCTCTCCAGATAACATTCGGGAGCAAACATTCTTTTTATCCGGCCACGCTTTTTTCTCTCATTCTGGTCTTTATGACTGGAATGGCCACAGCCGATTCCTTGAGCGATCGCGATAAAACCGATCAAATCACCGGATTCCGCATGGATACCGGTCGAGTCCGGAATCTGAAATTCTTCAAACGGACAAGTTGAAAAATATTCCACCGCCCGATCTCGGCCTTACGGCCTGCTTTGGGCTTTTTCCAAAAGTGGAAGCCATCTTTCCATAAGATCCCGGTTCAATTCCACAGGAGGCTCCGCATCTTCGGGTAGAAATGATTTATAAGGACTTTTTTCGCTGTAAGCCGCAAATTCCGTCCGCGCCTTCTCCATCGCTTTGGCATCGAGCATCAGATCGACCGCGGTCGCGGCCATAACCTTGGCACCGGCGTTGAGTCCTTTCCAAGCCGTGGAACCTTTGGTACAAGCCACCAGCGACCAGTGATGACCGATAGAGCCCGGCACCGAACCGGGAAAGCGAACCGAGGCCGTCGGACAGACGCATGAAACTTCAGCGGCATCCGACGAACCACCGCCGACGAAAGTCTTTTCGCGGTGCTCGAGCTTTCCGACTTCAGTGGGCATTCCCTCCTCGGGCTTACCCAGTTCTTTTTGGAGAGCCTTGGCGAAAGCATGCTCTTCCTCGTTCCATTCCGGCATCCCGACCATATCGATATTAGCTTGGATGATCTCGGCTATCGCCTTATTCCCGTTCCTCTGATGAATGGCGGATAGGCAGTGGATTTTTTCCAGTTCCGTATCCGTGGCCAAGGCCGCGGCCTTGGCACAGTTGATGACCCGTTGATACATCTCCTCTACCCGCTCGTTACTGTTTCTTATGTAATACCACACGCTGGCATGATCCGGCACCACATTCGGAGCTTCCCCACCTTCAGTGATCACGTAGTGCAATCGGTGCGTGTAAAAGAGATGCTCCCGTAGATAATTCGTAGCAACGTTCATGAGATCGACGGCATCCAGGGCACTGCGCCCCCCCCAGGGAGAGGCTCCGTGCGCGGTCTTGCCCTTGAAAGAGAAAACCGTCGAGAACATCGCATTTCCACTGACTCCGTAGCCCGTCGAAAACCCGCTGCTGCTGTGATTGTCGATAACCGCGTCCACACCCTCGAATAGCCCCGCGCGTACCATATACGGACGACTGATCAGCGTTTCTTCCGCGGGAGATCCAAAAACCTTGATGGTACCTTGAAAACCGAACTCATCCATGGCCTGTTTGACGGCGATAGCTGCGGCCGTCGCGGCCGTGCACATTGTATTGTGACCGCAGCCGTGACCGGGAGCCCCCTTAACCACCGGGTCCTGCTTGGGCGTCCGTCCCTTCTGCGAAATCATCGGCAGGGCGTCGAACTCCCCTAAGATCCCAATGACGGGGCGCCCCGAGCCGTAAGTTGCGACAAAACAGGTCGGCATCCCGGCCATCTCTCTCTCTACCGTAAATCCCGCTTCTTCCAATGTGTCGGCCAGAAGCTTCGAAGATTTGAACTCCTGCATGCCAAGCTCGGCGTATTCCCAGATACTGTCTGATATCTTTCCGAACTTTTCCACCACTTCGGATTGACTCAGCCAGTTGAGGATCAACTTCTTTTCCTTGCGCACTTTGGGAGCAGCAAAAGCCGAAAACTGCAGACTGAAAACCGCTAACACGATTCCAACCCGGATGGCGGATTTGCCGCGAAACGATCCGATGTTCATAAGTCCTCCTTTTCAAAAACGAAGAGCCGATAAAACCGGCACTCTTCTTCCAAATAAAACTTTCCAGAGTTTGTCATTATTATTCAGGATACCTCTATGGTCAAGCAGGTTTTAATGAAAATCCCATAAACACCTCCCGACTTCCTCTCTGCAGTGTGGACAATCAATTATATTTCCTATATATCTTATAAATTGTAGATTATCTATAGGCTTTATGCTACAATACATGTGCAAGCCTGTTGTGCTGGCTGGGCAGGCCCATCCCTTCATAAAACCCCCCCTTTTTGCTCAATCCCAAACAGCCAGCTTTTCCTTTTATCCACAAGGTTCGCCGGCAGTTAAACCGGCAGCTCAACGCATCGACTCTCAGGTAAGAAGCCGTTATAAACAATCAGGAAGGAAAAAAACGGCAATCTCGGTTCGTGGATAATCCAGGTTAGGATCGTTTCGGGAAAAACTTGAGGATATCTTCCGGATTCCGCAGTACTTCTTTGGCTCCAGCGTCTTTCAATTCTTCCATGGACCTAAATCCCCAGAGAACTCCCACCGGGATCATCCCGGCTTTCCGGGCCGTCCTCATGTCGATATTCGTATCCCCGAAAAACAAAAATCGCCCGGGAGGAAGTTCCAGGGATTCAGCGATTCGAAAAGCGCCGGCGGGATTGGGTTTGGCGGGAACCGAGGGACCCACTCCGAGGATTTGCTGGAATTTATCTTCCCCGAAAAACTTTCCGACGGTCATCCGGGTAAAGTCACCGGGTTTATTGGAAAAAACGTTCAGCTTGATCCCGCGGTGGAACAGTTCGTCGAGGACTCCGGGAATCCCGTCATAAGGGCGTGTCTTATCCGCCCAGCGTAACTGATATTCAGCGCGCATCTCAAGCACACATTCCTCTATCGTCTCCTCGGAATAATATCCCTCCGGAAGCGCGCGGCGAACCAGCGTCTTAACCCCTTCACCCACAAAGGTCCTATAAGATTCAAAGGGATGTTCGGAAAAACCGCGGGAAGTCAGCACCGCATTCATGGAATCAGCAATATCTTCCAAAGAATCGATCAGAGTACCGTCAAGGTCGAATATGACCGCGGGGAAATTTAGCAACGTTGTCTTCATGAGATTGTCCGCCTGTCTTCAACTGCCCGGTTCCAGGATCTCCCGACCGGGTTCTTTATACTCGGACGATGACCGCCAAAAGTCAACCTGAATGAGTTAAAAAATACGGCCGAGGCAGGAGCGAGGGATCGGTCAACCGGTCCAATGTGCAGGCTAACCTGGCTGATCCAGAAAGAAAACGAACTTTTTAAAATGAATTGCGTCTTAACTAATATACCCAGGACCGAATTTCCGATCCCCTGGCGGAAACAGTCCGCTGGATTTACAGGAAAGTCTTCGGATCCGGGATGGAGGTTTAAATGAATTTGAATGGAAGAAAAATACTTGGGACACTATTACCTCTCCTGATGTTGCTGACCGTAGCCGGAATCGCAACGGGAAGCCCTCAGGAAACCATCCAGAAATCCTTTGACGTCTCTCCGGGAGGTACCCTCACTCTGGAAACGGATATCGGCGCCATCGATGTGCGAACCCATCAGAGTGACCGGGTGGATGTGAACATCAAACTGGAAACACGGTCCATAAACCGCCGCCGGGCCGAAGAAGCCAAAAAAGACTTTCATGTAAATTTTGACCACAAGGGGAAGAACGTCATTATCCGGGCCGAATTCCATAAGGACTCCTGGCAGCGATTCTGGGGGAACCTGACAAACTCGCTTCGAGTTAAGTTTGAAATATCAGTTCCCTCGATGTACAACTGCGAACTGCGCACCAGCGGCGGAGGAATCGACGTCATGGATATTGAAGGAGACGTCACCGCCCGGACATCTGGAGGCAGCTTGCATTTCACGGATATCGCCGGGCCCGTCAACGGGAAAACTTCCGGCGGAAGCATTCATGTCGACACCGCGGCCGGACCGGTCATCGCCAGAACTTCCGGAGGATCCATCCATATCCGGGATATCGATAGCGACATCAAGGCGGACACTTCGGGCGGCCGGATTCATATCGAACGCGTTAGAGGAACCGTGGATGCCGACACATCCGGGGGGAGCATCACCATCGAAGCGGCGGAAGATGCTGTCAAAGCCCATACTTCGGGTGGCTCCATCACCGCGGGTCTCCTCGGACAGCCCGGCGGTGAATGCCGCATGAAAACGTCTGGAGGTTCCCTCACTGTTTATATGGCCACCGAGGTAAGCATGGACGTTGATGCCCACGCCACGGGAGGATCGGTATCGACGGAATTTCCCGTCACAATACAGGGAAAAATCAAGCGCAATGAATTAAAAGCTCAACTCAACGGTGGAGGACCACTGCTTTATCTGCGAACATCCGGAGGAAGCATCCGAATCAAAAAACGATAACCTTCTCTGGAAAACGGAGGGATCAGCTTTTCAGTTTCTCGATGATTAAGGCGATCATCTCGATGATCTCTTCGATTTCCTCGGGAGGAAACAACTCCCAATCTTCGGACATACATTCCTCTTTTCCCCTTTCCAAAGCGTAAACCGCATCCTGGAGGGCATTCATAACCCTTTCACATGCATCATCATGATCGCCCATTTTCCGTTCCTCCCTCGATTGGAATTTCAGTCGACATGGATGACATCATCCGTTAACAAAGTAAAACCTAAACTAACCTGGATTATTCACGGGCAAAGATTACCGCAGATGCGATAAGATGGGCCCGCCCGTAGGGTAAAATAATGCCGATAAAAATGAAAGGGGTAAAAACAATAATTTTCAGCTGACCGTTTTCATAAAGGCCTACTATTTCTCTTAAAAAAAGTAATAAAATGTCGAGACATTTTGATGAACGCTCCGACCAATCCTTTCATCGCCCCTCCGCCCTAAGCTCTCCGGCTTGCACCTCTCTCACCAAAATATTATGATGATCTTTCTCTCAGGAGGGAATATCAACACAAGGAGCCATCCATGAAAAAATTGACGGGTATTTTTTTATGCGTTTTGTTTACATCCCTAAGTCTCCAGGCCCGGCAAACCGAAAAGCGGCCGATGACCACGGATGACGTGCTGAACCTGGTTCAAGTGGGAGACGTTTTGATATCACCCGACGGGACCCGTGTCTTTTTCTCCCGCTCAACCTTGAATTGGGAAAAGAATAAGCGCGAATCAAGATACTATATGATCCCGGCTGCCGGAGGAGATTCCTTCCAATACATCGGCAAAGCGGGAGGAAGTGCATTCCGATTCTCTCCCGATGGAAATTTTCTGGCATTCATAAGAAAAGTCGATAAAAAGAACCAGGTCTTTCTTATGCCCTGCAGCGGCGGCGAAGCCGTGGCCTTAACCAAACACGAAACCGACATCAGTGCCTTCAAGTGGGCCCCCGATTCCCAAAAAATTGTTTTTTCAGCCCCGGAACCCCGCGGCAAAGAGGAAGAGAAGGAACACAAGGCCGGAAGCGATGCCTTCTTTGTGGATGAAGGTCCCAACGGTCAAACCGAAACCCGCTGGCGGAACCTCTGGACAGTTGATCTCGGGAGCAGAGAAACCGAGCGGCTCACAGATGAAAACTTTATAATCAGTGAATTCGATATGGCGCCCGCTGGAGATCGGCTCGTTTTTGCGGCCCGCCGATCCAACCGCCGCAACGACGGGCTAAAAAGTGAGATCTATCTGCTGGATATCGAAGACAGAACAATCGTCCGGCTGACGGATAATCGGGCGCCGGAAAGCTCCCTGACCTGGGCGCCCAACGGCGAATGGATCGCCTTCACCGCAGCCGACGCCCAGGAGTTCCTGAACCGGAATCCAAAGATATATCTACTGGATCCCCGGAACAAGGCCTCCCGCCTCCTCTCAGATGGCTTTACGGGCGGCATCCGCAGCCTCTTCTGGACACCGGACAGCCGGTTTATCCTGTTCAACGGACAACAAGGAACCGATTCCAATGTGTTTCGCATCGACGCCGAATCCGGCGGGATTCAAAAGATCACCGACATCAAGGGGACACTTCGTGCCGGCGGTTTTTCCAACGATCGGAAAATGATGGCCTACAGCTTCACTGACTTCGACTCCCCTTCGGACATCTATGTTTCTCCGGTGGAAGAATTCAGACCCGTCCGTTTGACCGAAGCCAATCCATGGGTGGAAAGCGAGCTGTCGCTGGCATCGATGACACTCATTCGCTGGAAAAGCAAGAAGGGCTTTGAAATCGAAGGGCTGCTGCACCTTCCGGCGGGACATACCCCGGGCGGTAAACTTCCTCTTATCCTCAATATCCACGGCGGGCCGGCCGGATGCTTCACGAACAGCTTCCGAGCTTCTTATCACGTTTACGCGGGCTTAGGATACGCTTCTCTTTCCCCCAATGTCCGCGGCAGCAGCGGGTATACGGATAAACTCCGCGAAGGCAACTCCATTCAGGGCGGCGATGGCATCGGGTATGGTGACTTCCATGATCTCATGAACGGAGTGGACCACGTCGTCCAACAGGGAATCGTGGATCCCGACCGGCTGGCGCTTAAAGGATGGAGCTATGGAGGGATCCTGGGAGGGTGGACGCTGACCCAGACCGACCGCTTCCAAGCCGCTTCCATCGGTGCGGGGGTATACGACTGGACCTCGGAATACGGTCCCGGATTCAATTATGATGTCCGGTTCTGGCACATCGGTGGAACCCCGTGGGAGAATCCGCGGGCTTACCGCGCTCAATCCGCCTTCTCGCAAGTCGCAAATATCGTTACCCCCACCCTGCTGATCCACGGAATGAACGACACGACCGATACCGAGGCTCAAAGCATGCTATTTTTCACGGCGATCAAGGATATCGGGAAAGCACCTGTCCGCTATCTTCGCGTTCCCCGGGAACCCCATGGATTCCGCGAACCTCGCCACCAACGGATGAGGGACATCGAAGAGATCAAATGGATGCAGAAACACGTTCTCGGTCTGGACTGGGTGCCCTGGGAACGCAAAACCGAGAAAACGCCGGAAGAGGAAAAAAGCTGAGAACACAGCAGCCTGTTCGGATTAGACTCAGCGATAATTCCAGGCTGACGTATTTTCTCCCGGCGGAGCGTTCTCGATGATGTGGCCGGACATGGCTTCCATCAGTTCTTCGCCCCGAATCCCCCAGCAGTGAGGCGCGCGATCTCCATATTTTACCACCCCGGCATAGTAGGGATCCGTGGTATTTTCCAGAAATTCCTCTAAAAGGACCACGGCACAGTTGAGATAGTAGGTGTCCATATCACCGGTGTAGATATGGAGTTTTCCCACCAGCTTGGGGCCGATCCATGACCAGTTCGATTCCAGATAGTGGCGTAGATCGTACGGCTTCCACAATTCCGCCGTCTCATGATCGATCTCTCCGTTCACCCAATCCCAGACTTGGCGCGGGTAACCGTCTTCACCCACCGGAGAATATACCGCTTCCCAGATCGCCATCTGGCCGCCGGAGCGATTCTTGTCGCCGATGACAAGCTCGTAATGCTGGCGGTCCTTCATCATATACTGGATGCTGCCGTCGGGCATACGCGCATAGGGACGCTCGACCCTCTTCCATCCGTAATCAGTATAATAAGCGTTTTCATCCTCGTAGATATTGACGATCTGGTAGTAACGAAAATCCACCGGATCCGGGCAAATCGGGAACGTTCCACCAAAAAAATCGGGGTGGAAAACCTGCAGGGCCAGACTTTCCCAACCTCCGGTGGAGCCGCCTGAAAGCATCCGCGCATAGGGCTTTCGGATGATGCGGAAGCGTTCCTCCACGGCCGGGATCAGCTCCTGCATCAGGGCATCGCCGTACGGCCCGACATTGGCGGAATTTACGGCATAGGAATCATCAAAATATGGGCAGGGATGCTGAAAGGTGACGAGGATCATCCGCGGACATTCATCGGAAGTCCAGTACTTGTAGAATTCGTAGCCGCGTTGTCCCCTCGGATTGTCGGAGCCCGGATCATCGGTGCGGAATCCATTGGGCGCCCGCAGAGAGAAATGTCCCTGGATGTAATCGACCGGATAAGACACCTCGGGATGATCGTGATATCCCTTGGGCAGCAGTACGGTGGCCCCCAGGTAGATCGGCCGTCCCCAAAATTCACTCAAGAGCTTGCTTTCAAATTTGATCCGCTGAACCCATTCCGTATCCAGCGGCACCTCGATAGGCGGGATAACATTCCCACATGGGACGTGTATCGTTTGCCTTCGAGATGGGTTGAGGCGGATCTTTTTAACATCGCTGTAAAGGTTTCCCGGGGAGACGTTCCAGCGCTGGCCTTCCCATTGGTCATCATGAAGCCAGAGAGTGTGTCCATCCGCACGTTTGAACTCGGAATAGACATTGACAAAAGCCTGCACATAATATTCGCCGTCCGGGAGGTTCTCGAGGTTACGCAAAGGATATCCGGTGGAACCGGCGTCGATGAACACTTCTTCTCCGGGATTCAATGCGGATACGTTTTCCCCCCAGATAGGAACACCTGTAAAGCCGGTCTGAAAACGTGGTTCCCGATCAAAATCCCGGGATATGATGACATAAACCCTGCCGGTAATCGCTTCGGGATGAGCATCGCTCGGAAAGGAAACCGCGAACCGAAAACCGGAGGAACCGGAATCCGGAGGGCTGCATCCGATCAGCATCAGTCCCAGGATACATGAACAGAGGATCAATCCCGAAGTCCGACAAACATGCATAGCGCCTCCTCAGCATTTTTCGTCCGTGTCCGCTCCCCCCAGATCAGGGCGGATCTGGCGCCGACGTTGGCGGCCCGTGCGGACCGTTAATCTTAACCGGATTAACCGTTTTTGGACAGCGTAATTTTTACCGTTCGCCCGGTTCCCTTTACTCCCCGGGATCTAAGAGAGCGATGAGTCCCCGATTCAGGGTAGCCACTCGATCCGCATTCATCTTAATGCGGGCACGGTCGTATGTCAGCAAACCATTGACTTCGATCTCAACATCCGTCGTCTGCGTATACACGGCCGCCGACAGGCCGTCTCGAACCATCGGCCGCAGCTTCTCCAGCAGTTTTTCGTAAGCTTCGGTCAGTTCTTCGGCATTCTGGAAATTCCGGTATCCCCAATTTTTTTCTTTCTGCCATGTATGTTCGGGAACCGGAAGCCCCAATCCGCCGAATTCACCCAGCACCGCCGCCCTCCGGGATTCATTCGGCGGCGCGGCGGGACCCGGATAGGAGTGGATATCGTGAACATCCCCGACTCCCCGGTCCGCCCAACCGCTGGTGGTGTCGACCAGCCGGGTGGGATCGAAAGCGTGGATCCAGTCCGTCAACTTGGCGGTGGAAAACTGCCCCCAGCCTTCATTAAACGGCACCCACATCACGATCGAAGGATGATTGAAAAGGCTTTCCATCATCCGCCGCAGCTCCAACTCATACTGCAGAGCGGACTCGGGCGACCGCACGAAATCGGGATCCTTTGCTCCGATATATTCATCGCCGCTCGGCATGTCCTGCCAAACCAGAAGCCCGAGCCGGTCGCACCAGTAGTAGAAGCGGCGGGACTCGACTTTAACGTGTTTGCGCAACATATTGAAACCCAGCGATTTGGTGGTTTCGATATCAAAACGAAGCGCTTCATCGCTGGGAGCGGTGTAGAGTCCATCG
>Ga0272442_10010828_pt1 | contig 11195 bp, 13 predicted proteins | sample SSMForm2O_FD_200262 | JGI IMG/M metagenome (GOLD analysis project Ga0272442, IMG submission 200262) | Marine sediment archaeal communities from Little Sippewissett salt marsh, Falmouth, MA, United States - SSM-Form-2O | ecosystem: Environmental > Aquatic > Marine > Wetlands > Sediment ...
GGTACTGCATACTCCTATTTTAAAGAGAAAAGAATTGATACGGTAAACACACATGGAACAGGCTGTACCTTATCAGCGTCTATCACCGCTTGCTTATCCAAGGGAATGAATGTCCATAACGCCATCAAGGTTGCAAAGGATTACATTACCCGAGCCATACAATATGCCCCTGACAATATTGGGAAGGGAAGTGGTCCTCTTTATCACAAAATAAAACCACTTGAAATATCTGCTTTTGAAAAAGCAGCTGCTGACTTTGATGCCTGGTTTGACAAAAACAAAATTATTTTCGAATCAGAGCTCCTTGCTGAAAAACAATTACTACCTAATCCTGAAAATACCGTGAGCATAGGAGTGGGAAGTGGCCTATTTGCTTCTCAAATAGGCATCAAATATGGTGTTGAGCCAGCAGAAGATATGGCCAAACTAGCACGAAAAAGAGGAATCAGAGTCAAAAAAGGAACCGCTGAAGAAGTACCTTACCCTGATAAAAAATTTGATACAGTACTGCTCAGCACGGTGTTAAGCTATGTCAAAGATGCTCAAAAAGCGGTCAATGAAGCATACCGGATTCTGAAACCTGGAGGCCATGTTGTGATTTCTTTTTTAGCTGGAGAAGGGTCTTATGCTATGCTTTATGAACTAGCGCATCTCCGGGGTAGGCATGATCCTGAAATATCACCACCTTATCCCTATCCACTGCCTTTTATCGGAGGGGCACACTGGTTGACAACAGATCGAGTTACTGCTCTCTTGCAGAATGCTGGCTTCACTGACTTGCGCTATGTGCAAACCCTGCGTCGTCACCCAAAGTACTCCAATGAAAAAGTAGAAGCACCTGTAGAAGGTTATAAAGAGGGTGATTATATTGTTGTTCAGGGGAAGAAACCGTGAAGGTGACGGATCAACTCAGAAGGGATGCTGACTTCATATGGCAACATCTTGTTAGACATCCTTTTGTGGTTGAGTTATACAGTGGCGATTTGCCTCTGGATAAGTTCAAATTCTATATTCTTCATGACTATCACTATCTTACCACAGCTATAAAAAATTTCAGCCTCTTGGCTGCCAAGGCCCCTACAGTAGAGGATCTCAGAGATATCCTTGATATACTCCACCTTGAGACAGAGAGTGAATATGAAGAATACAAAAAATTTCTGCATCGCCTTGGATATTCGATACAGGAAGCTATGGAACAAGAGCCCATTCCCATTAGTGTTTCCTATGGCAGCTTTCTTCTTTCTACAAGCACTCTGAAGTCCTATCCAGAGGCTATAACCGCGGTGCTTCCCTGCTTTTGGTCCTATGCTGAAATTGCGGATTATTACGGTGATAAGGTAAAGAACAATAAAAACTCGTTGTACATAGACTGGATCACAGTTTATGGAACGGATTCCTATATGAATCTGGTTGAAAGGATTAAACAATTGGTGAACCGTGTTGGCAAAACATGTCCTTATGATAAACTCTTGAGGATATTTACTCAAGCAAGCAGATATGAATACTTGTTTTGGAATGCGGTATATACCCAGGAGCAGTGGCCTGTATAACCAGTAACAAAATCAAGAGGGTACAGGATATATTTCATATGTCTCAAGTTTTTTAAATGTCTTGGCTACCAGTAAACACTGACCTCAAAACTATACACCTCTGATAATTTATATACTTCCTGTATCAGTGTATTTTGGTAAGGGAAATTGTGAATGTTATCTGGTGGATTTGAATGGATGTGCATACAAAATATATGAAGAAAATATTAATATGTGGTCTATTATGCATCACCAGGGATCATGATGGATTATACAAAAAAGAAGGGATGGTGTTTCTTTGTCATTATGTCTTTGTTACTGGGGACAATGATAAGTTATGTTGGTGAAAACACTATTTCTGCATCCTTTATTGATGATGATTACGACCCATTGGTTAACATTCATGTTACTCTCATCATTAAGGCAATACGTTTTCTAGAGAGCAATGATACGTCTTCTTCAGACTTTTATGTTAAGCTGGGTATTAATAATGAAAACGTCACTAGTCCGATATGGCATAATAAAGACTATGTCTATCCAGATTGGCATGCCACGGTGGATGTTCCTGACGACGTTGAATATGTACGCATAACACTTGAATTATGGGATTACAATGAGGGCAAAGATATATTATGTGATATTAATGGTAATCCAGGAATCACTTTAAATGACAGGCATGCAAATCTTACCTACAGTATCAAAACAGGAACCTGGAGAGGAGATGATCACCTCGGTGATATAAGTGGATACGGCCGCTTAAATGGCTGTGACGACGGCACTATCTATTCTACAGATAGAGATTGTGAAGTATGGTTTTCCCTCTATCAAAATGATTATGACAACGATGGATTACCCTATTGGATGGAAACCATGACGTATGGAACAAATCCTTTGATTGACAACACAGGGGAGGATCACGATGGAGATGGAATCCCCATAGAATGGGAACATGAATGGGGATTTAATCCCATTGCCTGGGATGATCATATGCATCTTGATACTGATAATGACAGCATAACAAATATTGAAGAATACCTAACCCAAAATTTTAGCTCAGATCCTTTCAGGCGTGATTTATTTTTGGAGCTTGATTTTATGAAAAACGAAAACAATCACAGTGTCAATATTGTTTCACACGATGCACTAGAACTTTTAAAAAACCCCTTCCATAGACGAAATATACACTTTTTTATTATAATTGATGGATTTTTTCCCTTTGATGATTTTACTGACCAAGAAGAACTTCTGGATATCTATCAAACATATTTCCTTACCCCTGGAGGAAACATGTGGAAAAGAAGTGTTTTTCATTATGGCATTTTTGTACATGATTGCATTCCCACCGGATACTCATATGCAGGAGATGGACCCATTTTTTGGGGGTATGTCCCTGGCACCAATGGATTTATTGTCTCAGAAACACAGATGGAAACATATAATAGGTTACGTCCTGGTTTAAGCCTGAATTACTTTCATGCATCAGTAATCATGCACGAAATAGGCCATCATTTTGGTATCAGATTTGGTAACCCCTATGGATGTGATAATCATTTTGGTAAGTATCCCTGGCAAATAAGCTACTGGATTTTTGGCAATTATAAAAGCATCATGAACTATAGATATACCTACCAAATCCTTGATTACTCAGACGGCTCGCATGGAAAAAGGGATTTTGATGATTGGGGCTACATGAATTTAAGCTATTTCGAATTACATACAATCACCTCCCGATACCTATTGTAACTGTTGTAAAGGATATTTTTTGGCATAATTTGGCATAAAGACCTATCAGGTTTCTTAAATATTAGGGTATAGAGAAAAAAATAATTTATAAACTATATTCGTATACTATACAGAGGGAGTGAAACAAATGATACGAAAGATACAGGGTTTAATTATTTGTTTTCTACTATTAGTTATTCCTTTATTTAATGTTATTGGGAACATGAATAATGATGCGCTGGCATATGATGGTACCCTACAAAAAAATGATAACAAGACTGTAACTGTTGGATTTGAAAGTTATTTTTTAGAAAAGCAAACAGAGCAAAAACATTATTCCTGTCCGGTAAAATATGTACAAAGAATGGAGAATTTGATTAAAAAAATTAGGCTACTAAATACATATCGAGATTTATTTTCCAATTCAACCTATGAAAATATACATGAAAAACTTGTTGAAAACATCATCACTGAACTTGAGGCAATAGGCATTTCCCCAAAAATCAATATGAGATGGAGATTACTTGAATTATTTCATTATTTTACCAAAATTATTTTTTCCAAACAATTCAGGACTTCTAAACTTACTTCCCAGGGGTTTGATGATTTTCTATTAAATATTAACTGTAAACTCATCATGTTTGGAAGATTGGTAGATGTGCCTTATGAACCCGAAGATCTTATGGGCACTAAAGTCCCGTGGTATTTCAGATATCGTGAGCATCTCAAATCAGGGGTACTTATTACCTATGATGGCCTACTCAAAGATAATAGTATATATGGGGATTTTCTGATGACAGGAAGGTGGTTCCGAGGTTTTTATATCAATATTGGTTTTTCCGATAATTATCTAGATTTTACTCTAGGGTGGACAGCATATGTAATGGCCCGTCATCTATGAAGATGGTTATTTATGACACTAGTCAGGATCCATAGTTTAATTCCAATCCAGTGATTCGTGGTAATTCTTACTCCTAGAACATATTGCCCATTAAGTAGACAGCATAGATATCTGTCTTAGAGTAGTTTAGGGGGCTTTTGGCGAAATAAAAAATCATATACAAATAGGGGGGAAGAATGTATTGTGAATTAAAATAATACATCCTATTAATTTAAAAAAAGATTTATTTTAAAGATAATATAGCAGTTGATTCCCGCATTGGATAAGTCTCATCTTTAATATAAAAACATATAATAAAAACATTTAAATATTTGTGTTGTATATATATAACTTAATGTTAGATATATATAATATAAAGTTATTAAAAAATAATATTAAGTTATATCTAACTAATATAAAAATAAGGTGTAAAAATGAAAGATAAAATAGGAATTTCTCTAGGAATAGGAATAGCAATTGTGGTAATAGTGACATTATCTCTCTATGCCATGAATGCAGGAGCCATCGACGTAAATGAAATAGTATTATTAGGGATAGTCTTAATATTAGTCTTTTCAGCATTTTATATTTTATGGGATAGAATAAAAAATATACAGAGAGGGCTTCCTGCAAAAGATGAAAGGGTGACAGTGACAAGTTACAAGGCAGGGTATTATGGATTTATTGCAGCAATATGGAGTTCAGTGGGCGGGCCATTACTATCAGATATCCTATTTGGGCATGAACTTGAAGGTCATTATGTGACAGCGATTGTTGTCCTGGTTTCAGGACTCGTATTCATTGCATCCTATCTCTATTTGACTCAAACAGGGGACTAGGTATGAAAACTAGAATTAAAGAATTAAGGGCACGATATGACCTGACACAGGAAGACCTTGCCAAAAAGGTTGGAGTACGTAGAGAAACCATTTTGTTTATAGAAAAAGGACGGTACAATCCATCCCTGAAACTAGCCCATGAAATCGCTAAAGCGTTACAGACCACTATTGATGAATTATTTATTTTTGAAGAGGATCTATGATAAAATTAGAATAAAGAAGATATAAAGATAAAAAAATTATTTTTCTTGCCTTTCTAATATTATTCAATGATTATATTATTTTATGATTTTTATGGGATATGTGGCTATTAGGGCTAATCCCACAATCACAATAGTTATTCGTGCAGATAAAGGCAAGATAGCAAAAATCATTAAGAAAGCTCCTATTAAACATAACAAAATTCCTAATGCGAATCCAGCTATGAAAAATGTTTTTTTCTTCATTAAATGTGAATAGGGTTTGTTGCTTTTAAAGAATAGTTTTTATACAAACTTATCAAAAAAACGTGATAAATAGAAAGGAGGTGAGAGAGGCAGTCTGTGGAGGAAGAAAAATTAATGATTTTTTTGGAGGAATGAAAATATGAAATCATATATTTTACCACCTCTCTCAAACCATCATATAACAACAATTTATAATATTTTCCATAATAAATATTGGGGAAATCCCATGTTTTTCTAATACGGATTAAAAAATATGGATTGATTTCTTATATTGCGCACTGCCTTGCACAGCCATTTTCTTACATTAGAAAAAATGAAAAGAAGCTAGGGGATGAAAGATATTTTTTACAAATAAATTCACTTATTCTTTTCCAAGCATTCCTTTAATCATATCTAGGAGTTTAGCGCTATAGGGGAATCCTTGCTTGTAGTGGAGTTCACAGGGGAACTCACTACATTGGCTACAATAATTCACTCCTTTCTGTATGGCGCACTCAAGAAGAAGGCAGGGTCCTCCGAATGCTTTTGTGAATGCCTCTAACTTCTCAGGAGCCCTTGGGTCAGTCCCCGGTACACATCCATCACCCAAGGGACATATTTCTTTTGTCTGAAAACCACACACTTCACATGCTAAACCACACACACCAGGCATTATATCATTCCTCCTATAATCTATACACTGTTTAGGTTTTAAAAGATAATGGTCAAAACATAAAATCGTTTATGTAAATGATGTTTTACTGATATTCTTTCAGTTTTATTTCCAATTTATGTATCTTTTTCTTAACTTTCCCTAGCTCTTTATTGAATCGTCTCTTTTTTCTTTCAAAAGATTTCTCAGAACCTTCCTTTTTTTCTTTTCATGGGATTTCAATTGCTTTCTTATCGAGGCTTGAAATATATTTAATGTCTCAATTTTATCTATGATTTTTTGCCTTTTCTTTTCCATAGATTCTACTCAAGGAACCAAAGTAATTTTCTGTTTATAAATGATTTCATCAGTGTGTTGTTTTTAAAAGAGGATAGTAAAAACAAAAAAATCGATTATTAAACGCCACTAGGATTATCAAAAATATACACAATATGGGGAAGGGACCACTCACTGTAGGCATAATTATTGTCCATTGCCATCACTCTGACAAAATACCATCCGTTATCCGTATAACGGTGATTCAAGCAACATTTACAGCCGCATTCAAAGCAAATAGTACAAAATCCACATCCATCGCCAAAATCCCAGATATAATGTATTTCATCGCCATCGGGATCAGTGGTGCAACACTTAAATTCGCAATAGTGGATCCCTGCGACACCAAAAAAAGGGCCGGATGGGGGTGAAGGCGTATATGGAAAGCTATTACTTTTTATACCCTCAGTTATCGCTACTACTACAAAAGCAAATAGAGCAAAAGCTATACAGACCATTAATTGCATTCGCCTCGACACGATACATATAATTCGGTATGTAAAATTTAACTTTTTTGTGTATTACACTACACAATAATATTATAAATAATAAATAAAAATTATATTTTCAATCATTTTTTATAAATTTTATATAAAAATAATTAATTTTTAATAGATTTTTTGCAATCTCCTCTTTTTAAAATAAGGGTCAAAAAAATAGTTAAAATGGAATACAATGAGGAGAGGGAAGGATAAGGGGGGGGATAATATGGGGAGGCAAATAAAAAAAAGCCCTTATCCTTTCACAACTGGTAAAGGGGTGTTTATGCCTTATATGGTTTTACCAGACTTAACCTCACATTATCTCCAAGTTTTACCCTAATATAACCAAGGTTAAATGATAATGCAAAACAAAAAATCAATCTATTATTAACATTAAAAGCCATCTAAATGATTTTTGTGCAGGGTATCTATTTTATACGGTTTTACTTGGGCTTTGGATTTTTGATTTTACTGCAATAATGTAATATGAATTAGATTACTTTTTAGTTTTATATTCTAAGAGGATATATAGGAAGCTAGGGATGATAATTTAATGTTGAAATACCAGAAATTCAGCTCGCTTGTTTCTTTGGTATTGCCAGCATTATCAATGATTTTAACTTTTATTGTATGGGGGCGTAAGAGTAATGATTTCGTGTCATAGACATATTCATAGGGGTCAATGGTATCAGTATATTTCGGGTCATCATCGACATAAAACACTACTTTATCAATCCCTGATGTTGCATCATTTACATCCACCCCAATGGTCACTTTCCCAATAATGATGGTTCGGGATGGTAAATGAATAAGTTCTCTATCAGATATATATAATCTATTCTCCACGGGTTTTTTTAGACTAATACTTGGATTTACGGTATCAATTTTTATTTCAGTTGATTGTATAGATTCAGCATTACATGCATTATCTGTAGAATAGTAGTCAAGTTTGTATTCTCCGTCATCCTCTATTGTTGATGGACCTGTATATTTTTGCCATTCTTCGTTATTTATTTTATACCAGGTTTCATTAATCCCTGAAATTTCATCTTCTGAATAAAATAGGATATTTACGTTACTTGTGTACCATCCATTATTCCCGTTAGGAAGTTGAGGAATTAGAGAGACAGTGGTCTGTGGTATAGATTTGTCAATTTGTACTACCATGTTTTTCGGGGTTTCATTATTGCCTGCATTATCAATAGAATAATATGAGATATTATGTGGTCCTTCAGATGTTAGTATGAAGGGTTCACTATAATTTATTAAAATATTATTGTCTAGTTGATATTTAGTATGGGAAACACCAGAATCATTATCACTAGCAGTAAGAGTAACTGTGACATTGCTCGTATACCACTCATTGCACCCTCGCAGACCAGTGAGAGAAAAAGTTGTTTTTGGAGGAGTGGTATCATTACAGAGGGTAATATTTATTTGGTGGGGAACCAGTGCTTCATCAAACACGGTCACCTGTTTCCCGGTCCATCCTGTATAGGCTCCTGTACCATTAATCCAGACAATAAGGGTGTCTCCATCCTCCCATTCCAGGGTGTCCCCCATGTTGGAAAATGTGACACCATAATAGCCATCCTGTTCCGTAGTATCATAATACACGGCCCCTGTCTGAGTATTCGTCACGGTAACATATGCACTCTGGTATGCCAAAGTGTCATCACAACTGGTCGCATAACCAAAGATAGGATAGAGAAAAGGGTCTGCCCCCACGATTGGGTATAAATTTGGAATAAACAAGGATGCCAGTATTAGTATGTATACTGCGTATAAATATCTAGATTTATCTTTGCTAAGGAGTCCATAATTATTTTCTATCTTCATTTTTTTCCTTCTCTTTCATCTTCTATATTTGTTATATCACCTTAAAGGTTAGGGTTAAGCATACTGACCCAGCGTATCACTGAAGTAGGCCGTTTTCTCCTCCGATTTGGGAGGAAAAGAGCATAACGTTTGCCGTTTTCCAAATATAAACCATATCTGTTCTCTCCGCATATCACCGCTTTAAGAAAATAACTGCAAAACACCTTAAGTTTGTGGATTTGGTGGCGATATAAAAAATCATATACAAAATTGACAATAGTTAATTTGGAGGAAAATATATTTTTTATTTTTATTTATCTCTGTTTCAATAGTAATTTTAGATAGATAATGTCTTTATCTTTTGGATTTATCGGTAATACTTTATCAATACACTCTGTTTCCTCTCGATATCTATAAAGTTCACCTAAAGCTAATCCTTTTTAACACCATTGTAAAAAAGAGAACGCTACCATTTGTCGAAATGAAATATTTCGCTTAATGGCTTTTTAAAAGGTTGATTTGGGTTTTCATCAGGGATACCAAAAGCAACAGCACCTACTATTCTAGAATCCCCTGGAAGATTTAATGCCTCTTGGAGCTTTTTTTCATCAAACGCACCCATCCAACATGATCCAATTCCTTGTACCCACGCTGTAACAACCATGTTTTGAAGGGCTATGGTTACATCCATCAATGAAAGCCTTTCAATAATTACCTCAGACTGTTTGTATAAACCCAAAACAATGAAAGCGGCATCACTAGTAAATCTATTAAAACCTTTAAAGGAAAAGGCTTCTTTTTCTTTAAGGTCTCTTGCTATCACAAAGTGCCAAGGTTGCACGTTTGTTGCAGAAGGTGAACGTCTACCTGCCTCTAAAATATTGCTTATAGTTTCTTCGCTCACTGGTTCATTTTTGAAATTTCTAATACTTCTGCGAGTTAATATTTTTTCAACACAATCCATCTTAAATACCTCATTTTAAAAAAAGAAATCATTATCTCTTTTAGTTTTTTTTCTTCACAGGAAAAAACATAAGTTACAATTATTTTATTTGATGATTACGATAATGAATGTTATCACAGTTCAATTGAAAAAATTGATAACGTATATCATGTTACCATTTTGAGTGTGATGTAATGATTGGAGAAGTACCAAAAGAAACGTTAGAAGCAATTCTTGAAAAACTGCCCATTGAATTCAGTGTGTTGGATGAAAATGACAGGGTTCTTGCTTGGAATAAACATACAACACGGATATTCAAGAGACCCGAGGCGGTAGTAGGACGTAATGTTAGAAAGTGTCATCCAGAAAAAAGTTTGGATAAAGTTGAAACAATAATTACAGAGATGAAAGAAGGGAAACGAGATAAAGCACGTTTTTGGATTGACCTTCCTCTACCCGATTTCGATGAAAAACAAAAGGTGATGATAGAATACTATGCACTCAGAGATAAGAATGGAAAATATATTGGATGCTTGGAGGCATCGCAAAATATCAGTGAATTACAGAAATTAACTGGGCAACAAAGATTGCTTGATTAGAATAAGGAATTATAATGAAAATAATCAAGGTGCATGATACAGATATTTCTAAAAACCCACATAATATTGATGCAAGAAAAATATATGATACTGAACACGGACAAGCAGTTCATATAACATTGAACCCTGGTGGATCATTGAAACGGCATATCACACCTGTTGATGTGTTTTTCTATGTGCTTGAAGGTACAGGTGTTGTTGAGATTGGAGATGAAAAAAAGGAAGTTGAACATGATACACTCATCGAAAGTCCAGCGAAGGTTGTTCATTGCTGGTATAACCAAAGCAATGAAATACTTAGAGTACTTGTTGTTAAAGTTCCCAGACCAACTGAATCAACAAAGATTTTATGAAAAGTATATTGATTGATTTAAAAAGGAATAATCTTCTTTATATATGGATTGACAACTTGTTTTTTAAAGTATTCTAACTCGTCTTTGCATTGCTCTAGTTCAATCCAAGATGTAGGACCAGTCGATGATAAAAAAGCGGTTCTACTACCTGCAAAATGAGCCTTTAGCAGATTAATAAAATATATCCCAAAGTTGTTAATAATAGCCCCTTTAGAAGCTCCCAAAACAAGTCCTAAGTAGACCTTGGGGTACTCTGATATTCTAATGTCATTCCAGTCAGTACGCTGAATGCCTCTAATTAATTCTTTTTCATCACTCTTTTTTTTCTCCATGATTTTTAGATATTCCTTGGCGGAATGTTCAATCTCTTTATCTAATAACATTTCTTTATTATCTAGGGTAAATTTACTAGGATTTTTGAGTATTGCTTCATAAAAAGCCTTGTCTCTCATATACTCCTGGTCAAGCCACTGTATATAGTGGTTAGGCGTATCATATACTTTTTTTATTGGTGGAGTGTTTAATACGGTAAGGATATTATATTGTATGCATAAATTTTCTAAGGTTTTCTGACGGTATACTGGTAGTTCATTTTTTTTAATGCCGTTATTGTCAAT
>Ga0272442_10010831_pt1 | contig 11191 bp, 6 predicted proteins | sample SSMForm2O_FD_200262 | JGI IMG/M metagenome (GOLD analysis project Ga0272442, IMG submission 200262) | Marine sediment archaeal communities from Little Sippewissett salt marsh, Falmouth, MA, United States - SSM-Form-2O | ecosystem: Environmental > Aquatic > Marine > Wetlands > Sediment ...
GTTACGTTAATTTCTTCGCCTGATTCATATGGACCAAACCATTCGCTAAAGTTACTATCACCCCAATCAAATTGGTAGCGAACTTGATGTCCATCTGGATCTGTTGTAAACGTTGAAAAAACATATTCTCGATTAGTTCGTCCCGAAGATGGACCAGTTGGAATCTCAGGTTTAATAGGAGGCGTATTTCCATTATCTATTTGAATGGAGACCCATGAGATAAAAGCTGCTGTGAACATGCTGCCATACTCTGCATTATAAAACCCCTCATATCCCCAATTTGTCCCCCAGCTATTCTTACAGATCCAATATCCACCATTTGTGAGGGAGTCATCATCCTTCCAACCAACAAGAACAACAAGATGGTTCAATCTATTATTCCACTCTTGATCTATATATGGATAATAGTCATCAGCATTATGATGTGTTGTTCCCCAGTTAATAAAATGATTCGTACAATCAATTCCTGCTGCTAAAGGACCATATTCATATAATTTGGATTTAATGACCTGACGTGTCTCAGGACTATCAAATCCTGGCCAACTATACCCATAATCTTCAAGAGGTATAAGCTCTTCTACCCAGTCTTTGCATTTTTCATCACAGGGGATTTTATGATCTGCATAATAAAAAAAACATGCCTCAGGTAATGCACCATTTTGGAAATTCCCATCTTCTCCATCATCCATTAAATATTTGAATGCGTTATAAGGATTACCTCCAAGACATCCTTCCCCATAATGATTTGCAGCCTTAGGGAGACAAGAAAGCACATATTGTTCTGAGAGATCGATATCAATCGTTGGATCACCACGTTGAATATTAATCATCGCTTCAAGGGTACCCATCGCTGCAAAATCCCAGCAACTTCCACAATTTCCCTGATTTTTTGCTGGTGTAGTAAAATCTTGTCCTTCATAGTTTTTCCAGCTGAAATTATTTGGCAAATCGATATTTTGATATTTTGTTTCATCATCTCGTTTTTCAAAAATAGGGGCAATAATTGGATCGCTCATAACATAATATTGCTGATTTTTTCTTTTCCCTTTTTCAATCGAGAATGTTTCAAGAAAATTATGTATTTTGGGAAAATGAACGAGTATATGATTTAAAATAACATCTTTAATTATTGTTTCTTTATTCCTATTTTTTGGCATGTCCACAACTAGAGGATCTGACCATTCACTTTCTAATCCATAACAATCTCTCGCCTTCACCCTTACTGTATATTCATCTTTTTCAAACCAAGAATGACTTGCATTACATGATTCTCCTGAATTATAAGGTCCAAGCCATTCATAAGTAGCACCATCACCCCAATCAAAAAGATACCAGACATCATCTCCATTACTATCTTCTGTTAATGCAAAAAATTCCAATGATTCTTCCACTTTACCACTTGTTGGCCCCTCTAATATTGGTTTTTCCGGTGCATCGTTTTCACATAAACCAGCTGGAAAGATAGAAATAAACACATCAGCATCCCCATTAAAAGAAGAATCAAAGCTACCATCTACTATTGGAAAATCCTCAGACATAGTTGAACCAGTAACAATGATGTTTCCCTCAAAATCGATGATCACTTGATCTGCTTCATCATCATGAATTCCTCCAAGATAGGTTGAAGCAGGTAACAGTGATAAATCACAAGATAAACATGAAAGAAACGTATCTCCATGATGAGTTGATCCACCATGATATGAATCACTAAAAGAATGATTAGTGGGAAAATCTGATGATGATGTCGTACCTGTTACATAAACCATATCATTATCCGATACTATAATTGAAAAACCAATTTCCCAGTCATCTCCTCCAAGATATGTGGAAGCTTGTAACAACGATAAATTATTACTCAATTTAGAGATAAAAACGTCATCCCCCACACCTTGCCCTCCATCTCCTTGATAGGTTCTACAATAAGCATGTTGAGTAGTGGGATAATTACTTGAAGCAGTATGCCCCGTCACAAAAATATTATCATACGAATCAATAGTTAATCCATAACAGAAATCCCAATTAAAACCACCTAAAAAAGTCGACGAAACAAGATTGGATAAATCAGGATTTAATTTCGAGATAAATCCATCATAATACCCACGTCCAAACGATGTATCAAAAGCATCGTTTGTAACTGGATACTCCGTTGAAGAAGTCCAACCAGCTATAACAATATTATTTGAAGAATCAACAGAAATCGCTTCACTAAAATCATCATGTTCACCACTAATATAAGTGGACCCTATCATCGTCGTTAAATCGTTTGATAATTTCGTAATAAAAACATCATCTTTCAGGTTTCCACCAGAACTATAGGTTTTATCGAAAGCATCATCTGAAACAGGGAAATCAGAAGAAGAGGTTGAACCAGAAACCACAACAAAACCATCATTATCTAAACAAAGACTACTACAGGTTTCATGACCTCTCCCACCAAGAAATGTTGATGAAATCAAATCAGTTAAATCATTATTAATTTTAATAATGAATGCATCTCCACTTCCATAAGGAGAATAAGAACCACCACCATATTGATTTTGAAAAGCATTTTCTGAAACTGGGAAATCAGTCGACTCAGTTATCCCACAAACAAAAATATTCCCATTCTCATCAATGTCTACCGCTCGTGCTTCTTCATTTTTGCTGCCACCAATATAGGTTGATGCTATTAACTCAGTTAATTCATTGTTGAATTTTGCTATAAAAATATCGCAATTTCCATTATTAAATTCAGAAAAAACGCCTGAAGTTATAGAGAAATCATTTGATTCTGTCGAACCAGCAATAAAAATATTACCTTGAACGTCTTGGGCAATATTTAATCCCGTATAATACATACCATCATTTCCGCTACCTCCAAGAAAAGACGACATCAATAATAGATTTTCTTTAGAAATAGAAACGTTTCTATTGGATATTGTATCCAGCATATTCATCCCATCAGCATTGTCTATGATTGTTGATCCAAAAGATTGCATTAATAAGAAAGCAATAATTATAAGAATTATTTTTTTCATGATTTATCCTCCATTAATTATCAAGAATTTTTTATTTAATATTTTTAATATTTAATATATGTTGTAAAAGTGGAAATAAATGTGGATGATCATCAAGAAAATTACTGAATAGTAAATTTCTCATCTTAACCCTAGAAACAGTAACCTGTAACGTCGCCCAATCACTTTCCGCACCATACGCATCTTTTGCTTTCACCCTAACAGTAAAATCACCTTTTTCAGACCAATACCAATCAATAGTTTCATCAACACCAGAATTAGAATAATACGGTCCCCACCAACCAGATTCCATATTGAACATTTCAAAATAGAGATAAAATGGAGTCCCATCCGGATCATCCACAGAGAGATTATACCAGCAATAATCATTCAATTTAACTCTTGAAAGCCCTTCAATAACTGGTGTATCTGGTGGACTATTGGAATCTTGAATCCACGAATCACTTGTTTTCACTGATAATTTACCGGTGTTATCAGTAACAGTTAATGAGATAGGATATTCACCAGAAAAAGCATAAATATGTGATGGGTTTTGTTCAGTTGATGTTGACCCATCTCCGAAATCCCAAAGAAATGAATAAGGAGGATTTTCACTATTAACAACCGCTGAAAATTGAACCGGCTGATTCGTTAATCCATAAAAGGGTCCATCAATCTTAAAAACTGGGTGCCATGTATAATCTTCAGGATTATAGTCAACCCAACATATTTGATAACTATCAATGCATAAACTTTCATACTCAATATTGAAAAAACCATCATACCCATAAATAGTTCCATGGCTGTTTTTGCAAATCCAATATCCACCATTTGGAATAGATAAATCATCCTTCCAACCTACTATTATTACTGCATGGTTTATATTATTTAAAGATTTATTTTCATAGGGGAAATAATCATCACTGTTATGATGAGTTAAACTCCAGACTTTAAAATCATTGGTACTACACATATACGTAGCCACAGGTCCACCCTGCATTATTTGGGATTTTATTATTTCCTCCCGGGTCTCAGGGTTTTTAGTTGAGACTGTATGATAATCAACAATCGGTACAAGATAATCCTTCCAGTTTTCATATTTATTTTCACAAGGAACATCATCATCCGCCTCATAAGGCATACAGAATTCAGGGATAATACCATTGCAATCATTACCATAACTACTATTATCCAAGATATACTTAAACACCGTATGAGGGTACCCTCCATTGCAACTCCCTGCTCTGGGAAGACATGATAGGACATATTGTTCTGAAAGATCAGGGTCTAAATCGGCATTTCCCTCCAAAATATTAATTGTACTTTCCAAAGCTCCAATAGCTGCAAAATTCCAGCAACCACCACAATATGTTGGATATGCCTGATCTTTTGCAGGAGTTGTCCAATCCTTTCCGTCATAATCTTTCCAATTAAAATATTCTGGAGTCTCTATTATTTTTGACATTGGATATTGCTCTTCTGATGGCATCAGTTCAAAGGATGGATTATTTACAGAATGAAGTGAAAATAATCCTACTATATCATTGTCCTTAACACCACAGTTAGTGTATTTTTCCTCATCAGTACAAATATAATTATTTTGGGCATGTTCAATATTCTTATAATTCATGTCATTTGAGTTGGCAATTGGTAAAATCAATGTTGTACAGAGCATCAGTATTATCAAGATTGTTGTTTTTTTCATATTCTCACTTTCTCACTTCAAGTTTTTGTTCTTTTTTTTCATAAATTATTAAATAATATATGTAAAATTGAAAAATTATATAAATTTGCAACAGCGTATTTATAAGGTAATGAATATGGTAATAATCTCATTTTAATTTTCATTTTTACTCCTTATTTAAGAATTAGTGTCTAATTAGTTAAATCTAACCTTAAATATTTTGTTCATTTAGAATAAATATATATATAACAATATCCATTTGCATAATAGTGAGTCGATTAAGTATCAAGGACAGAAAAATACTTTATCATTTGGATTTAAATTCAAGACAATCTTATTCGATAATAGGAAAAAGAACCGGCTTACATAAGAACTCTGTACAGTATAGAATAAAATTGATGGAAAAATCAGGTATAATTAATGGATATTATACGATAATAGATTCGTTCAAATTAGATTATGAAGTATTAAAGATGTATTTTACTTTCCAATACACAACTCCAAAAATTGAAAAAGATATTATAACTTATTTTTCAAATAGTAAATACATTTGGGCTTTATATACGGTCAATGGATGGTTTGATCTTGATGTAATTCTATGGGTAAAAGACCGGTATCAATTTTTTAATTTTTGGGAAAAAACATTATTAAAATATGGAGATTATTTTCAAGATATAAAATTATCTTTTTATATTCGATTGAAGGCATTCCGTTCAGATTATTTATTAACGGATATTCAGCAAAATATACCAAGAAATGTCTCTACTTTAACAGGGGAAAAAACAAAAATACATATTGATCAGTTGGATTTTGATATACTTAGTTTGATTGCTCCAAATGCACGAATATCTTTAACAGAAATATCAGAAACCCTTGAGCGACCTAGATCTTTGATTAAATCACGATTTAATCGTCTGATAAAAAATAAAGTAATTCAAGGCTTTAGAGTGAAATTAGACATCTCTAAAATCGGATATGTGTTTTTCAAGGTTGATATTCAATTAAAAGATTATAATAACCGTAATAAAATTCTAAAATATATTTCACAAAATCCTCACTTGGTTGCTATTGATGAAACAATAGGAGTATCTCACATTGAATTAGAATTACAATTACATAATGTTGAAGAACTTCATGAAATTATGAACGATATATCAACAAAATTCCCTGAAGCAATTAGAAGTTACCGTTTTATTAGTATAAAGAAATTACACAAATTATCATATTTCCCTGTTTATTAATTTATACTTAAGTCTAATAAATTCTAGAGAGTCTCTAAAATTAAATTTACAAAGAAATTTGTCTTTCACAAAACTTATTGACAATGCCTCAGACCAATCACTTTGGATACCATGAACATCCTGCGCTTTTACTCGAATACTATATTTGCCTTTCTCCATCCAGCTATGGTTTGCTTCAACAAGATCACCCGAGTCATATGGTCCAATCCAACCAGAAGAATTACCATCACCCCAGTCAAACAGATAATACAACATATCACCATCAGCATCCGTTGTTGAGGATGAAAACGTGTATAGGACATTTTTTCGAATTGATGTCGGCCCTGATGGTTTCTCCGGTTTATACGGAGGACTATTATTATCTTGGCTTTCAATATTCCACAGACTAAGATTATTCAAAACGATATCTGATGCGATCGTCTGGAAATAGTTCGCTTCATGTTCATCTAAGCTGGCATAGTACGAATTATTGATAGATGGTTCAATGTACACCGTTGAAAATAGGACACATGCCATAAGATACGATCCTTTTAGCGAAGGATGATTCCAATCACTCATATGTAAATAATGTAAGGGATAATCATTTTCTTCAAGAATTCTATACCATGTCCAACCAACTGGAGCAATGATAAATCCAATGTCATTTGAATAATTTATTGTGGTATTAAATATTTTTAACTGCATATCTTCATAAGTATCAGTCCAATCTTGATACCAGGTCATACCATCTTCAAATGCCCAAGGCATACAATAAATCATTTTTGTTGATTCACAATTTTGATGTATAATTTCATTTAAAGTTACTAATGATGGATATACTGGATGATCAGTGAAATAATCAGGATAGGCCATATTTCTTCCCACTCCTTGCAATATTATAAAATCCCAATCATGTTCACATATTTTTGATCTTGTTAAATAACTTGATGCATGATCTGAGAGAAACATGCCATTTGTCCCATATCGATCAACAAATATTTCTTTTCCTGAATTAATTACAATATTTTCAAACAAATCTGGAAGATTATTATAATTAAAATAGCTGCTACCAATAAATAAAATTTTTAAAGAATCATTATTTTGGCTAGATTGTACATGTGAACTAAGAGGAAGATTTGTTATATCCTTGCAACTATCGTATTCTACTAGTTCAGCACATGTTGTCTGAATGATGGTGAACATAACAAAGAATACAATGATTTTATTCATCTTACAACCTTTGTATCATTCGATTAAGAAAACTTAAAATTGAAAAATTATCTTCAATTTTCTGGATTAACAATTCGATTACATGATAAGATTTTATTTTTTGCATGCTAACAATTAACGAATCAGACCAATCACTTTGGATACCATGAACATCCTGCGCTTTTACTCGAATACTATATTTGCCTTTCTCCACCCAGCTATGGTTTGCTTCAACAAGATCACCCGAGTCATATGGTCCAATCCAACCAGAAGAATTACCATCACCCCAGTCAAACAGATAATACAACATATCACCATCAGCATCCGTTGTTGAAGATGAGAAAGTATTGACGGTTCCAGGTTCTATCTTTATTGGACCTGTTGGTTTCTCTGGTACCATTGGTGGGGTTGATTGTTCTGATATCTGTAACGTTGGATCACCAAATGACTGGAATGATTCAATGGTCGCATAATCTCGGACTTCCATCATAGGTGAGATATAATTAACCAAAGCATTGTTCCATAGGTCTCCATAGTGTGCTATTGCACCATTTGCTGTCTCTTGAACATATGCTTTGAAAATGTTCATTGTCATTTCCTCAATGAATCCTTCACTCATTTTTTTACCGCCGCCATTTGCATAGCCAAACGTTGTAACTCCAAAGGATCCAATACCTCCACCATTTGGGTTCGAAAGAAACGACCATCCTAAACAGTTGTCGTTCACATCGAATTTACATGTTGAACATGCCCCTAGAATAATGATCGGTAGTTTTTGACCGTTAACTAACTTTTTAACATGGGATGTATCAAATCCCCATGGTTTTGGAAGCCATACGTTCTCAACACCGTTAGGATGAGTTGCAAACATAGAATGATAGCCATGACCTGAGAAATCGATAAAACCACATCCCTCATTGATTGCATCATATATCTCGTTTAATCCTATAGGTGCTGGAGCGCTTAGCCGGTCATTGGAATCCCATATAGCATTGGGTATAAATCCTTCTAAGATATCCATAACAATCTGATTAATATATTCTCCTTCGCTTACACCCCATGTATCATCAGTAAAGGTATCTCCACCGATGACCACTAGGTTTGTGAACCATTCTTGTATCCATGCTTTATTTGTTTCATATGTTATTATCTTGTTCACACAGGTGTTGACCTCTTCTTCATTGATACAAGCAAGTCGACCAATATAAATATCTGGATAAAGATCGATCTCATCTGTTTGATGATCATCACCCCAGTCATATTCCCCAAAGATATCATTATGATTAGAATCCCAACTGGAGAACTCATCTTGTTCATCATAGATATCTGCATAATAAAGGTCACTTGGGAATGGTTCATCGACATCGAAATATGATACATAGATATGGGTCATCCTTGTTGGAAATTCATCAATACCGCCAACGATGAGAACAGAGGATATACCCCATTCTTCAATGGCTTTCTTAATGAAGTATTTAATCTGCTCCTGTTGATCTCTTCCATTTATTGGAAAATATGTTTCTGAGAAAATGTCATTGAGGGATATTCCTCTGGTTCGTATCCCTCTCTCATTTTTGTGAGCGATTAATGGGCCAATTTCTTCTATGAATTCTGCAGGCGATATGATGATGAGATCATATTCATCATCAATGGTTTTTAAAGGTGCCATTGATGGTTTGACATATTGTATATCAATGTCCATTTGTTCAGCAAATTGGATTGATTGACCTGTTTGCCCATATCTAACCGGGTAGAGTTCGATCTTTAAGATAACGCATCGTTCATTATTTATGATCCCCGATCCAATGTCAAAGCTAAACCATTGATCCAAGGAGTTGGGTTCTATTTTAAGATCTGTTGTTTTGATGGTGCCATCACTCATCATGACTGGTTCTGGTGTTATTTCAAGTGTTTTTACAAGATTCAAATGCTGAATATTCGTAGGGTTGCATTGGACACTTTCAATGTATGTTCCTTTTGGAAATGTTATTGTATCAATCCTAGTTGGAACCATATAATAATCATTTTGAACAAGTATATGATCTGTTCCTTCTATTGTGATCGTTGAATATCCATCTTTTTCATCAACGGATAATGTTGAGAAAGTATATGAACGATGTTCGGATTGATATTGATTAGAAGAAGCAGTAAAACTGACCCCGCTTAATAAAATTATGAATATACTACCTACAACAGTTATTTTCATCACAGGTTTTCACCTTTGCTGAATTTAATAGTATTTGAAATGAGTTTGAATACTATTGGATATCTTTTTAATATATCTTTTTGAAATAATAAAAGTTTGTATGGTGTTTCATGATTTTTTGGTGTTGATAATAAAATATCTATATCGCAGAAATCATCAGGCTTATAGGAATTGATTATCCTTATGTTTCCTGAATGCTCTTGGTTCTTTTCTTCTGGAGCAATAAGGGTTATTTGAACTTCTTTTCCCCCATCTTCTGGAGTTAAGTCAACCCCATAACCAGGGTCAAATGTCCATGCCCCCCAATCAGGGTATTCTGTGATCTCCCAGTTGAGAAATGAGCCTGGAGCTCCACTATTTGATATAGTTATTTGTCCAGTTATCTCTGAGTTTGGTTTTACATTTGACCAGACAAGTGAGCCTGTACATTCTAAATCGCTTTCCACAGGATAGAGGTTGTTCTCATACCACATGATCCCATCAAATGCTTCTGATCCTCCAAGGATATCAATATCTCCATCATCATCCATGTCAGTTGCGTAGATCGGCCAAGCCTTTGCGCATATTGGATCAATGATATCTTTTGTCCAAGTAATGGGATTATTACCATCGTTTGACCACCAACAAATCTTATTACCTAATGAAGATGATGCAATAATATCAGGATTTCCATCATTATTGATATCTGCAACAATGACCTTCATAGCCCCAGCAAACATGTTATCAATGATCTGCTTGTTCCATGTGATGGGATTACCCCCTTCATTTATCCATAATGTAACTCTATTATTATATGCAGCACCGAGAACATCATTATCCCCATCATTATCGATATCCGCTGCATAGACATGATGTGCAGCTGGAAAATTATCTGAAATTATCTGTTCTGTCCAAGTAATGGGGGTTCCACCTTCATTGTACCATACTGTAATCTCATTATCGGTCAAAGCAGCTCCGAGAACATCCATGTCTCCATCATTATCAATATCTATTGAATAAACAGATCGTGCTCCCCCATATTGACTTCCAATCGTCTGTTCTGTCCAAGTAATGGGGGTTCCACCTTCATTAATCCATAAATCAATCCGGTTTGAAATTGCAGATGCACCAAGAACATCATTATCACCGTCCTTATCGATATCACAAGAAAAGACCTCGTGAGCACCAGGATAATTATTTTTGATCACTTGTTTTGTCCATTTATTTGTTGTTCCTCCTGAATTCGTCCATAATGCGATTCCACTTTGAGCCCATGCAGCTCCAAGAACATCCATGTCTTGATCTCCATCAATATCACAAGAAAAAACATCCATTGGATAAGTAAACTTGTTATCGATTGATTTTTTTGTCCATTCTATTGGAGATCCACCTGTATTAATCCAATAGGCGATTTCGTTATCACCGGACCCAGCAGCTACTACATCCTTATCGCCATCTCCATCAATATCACAAGAAAATATTCCAGATGCTTTACTAATGTCGTATTCTATGATATGTTCTGTCCATGTCATTCCCATAGCGTTGTTACTGATGTCACCATTAAAAGTTAAGATTTTTTCGGAAGATAAGTTCACATCAGGAAATCCTGAAGCAGTGAGTATACTGACACTCATCATTACAATACATATAAGACCCATAATTTTTTTCATGATTTTTCCCCTATATATTTTTGCTATGTAACTAAATAATGGATATTATATATTAAAAAGTTATTTTAGATTATTTGGCAAAAATTAAGTATAAATATATATTTTTTTATGATTGTTAAAATAGTAGAGTGAATATTGAACAATATTTATTATGGAACTTTACATGTCCCTCAATTATTAAAGGCTTAAATTTATTTAAAGATATTCTGGGAAATACACATATTTAT
>Ga0272442_10010832_pt1 | contig 11191 bp, 9 predicted proteins | sample SSMForm2O_FD_200262 | JGI IMG/M metagenome (GOLD analysis project Ga0272442, IMG submission 200262) | Marine sediment archaeal communities from Little Sippewissett salt marsh, Falmouth, MA, United States - SSM-Form-2O | ecosystem: Environmental > Aquatic > Marine > Wetlands > Sediment ...
AGGCACTTCAGGCATTAAGACAATCCAGGAAATAATTGAATCGTACCATATTTGAACATAGCTGGCTCCACAAATCACATGCTTTATGCTATTTTCAATCACTCTTTTGGTTTGTTCGGAAACATCATGCACATATCTTGTTGCCATCGTTATATCAACATGACTGAGAAGTCTTTGAACTGCTAATTGATCACCCGATCGTGATATTGTAATTATAACCAGTCACCAGCCGGTATTTGAACCAACGCATGGCGTAGGACAGATAGCCCACAAAGCATGTATAGCAGAATAAATAGCTGTTTAGCCTGACATTAGGAATGATTCTGTTGGAGTCGACTTCACGCTCTATGAGAAAAAGAGGAAAACAAAAAAGAGTTTTTGAGGCACTTTTGTATGTGACGAGAATGGCCTCATAGCATCTGTTGTTAATCATATGGACAATCCAGACTGGCTAAAGGTTAGCCACCGGACCGGAACTGAACTTGATGTATATTAAGGTAACGAGATATGCAAAGCTCAAGGAAAGGCGAATGGCCAGCCGTAACGCAACTGAAGGTTTTTTAGCCCCGAAATTTGTATATCGCACTGAGTCAAGCGCTTTGACATTCTGCAGCCAGTATCGCTGCACACGATAATGGCGAGTGTGTCAGCAGCATGCCGGGATCGCAGACCATAGCGTGTCATTCAACGGTTCACAGCGGAACTTGGAATAGCCACGTTGTTCTCGAACGAAGCCTCCAACAAGCTGAAGAAGCAAGGCGGAGCTATGGCAGCGTGGCAGTCGGACCGACTCATATTAGAGGATAGCCGAGGTAATGTCCGGTGAGTCTCGATACATCAGGGCACTCGAAGGGATCGGCAATATGTTGCATAGAGGTAAGGTGACGTAATGCCATGCTCAGAGCCGGATGAAGGAAATCTTCACGTCCGGTTCTCGGAGGGGCCGAGGGTGAAATTCCCTCGGCCTACTCAGCCCTGAAAATTGTAGTGTTTTCTATTACTGAAAAAGATGACATTTTGAAGTATTCTGGGATTAAACGATATGTGAAAATGGGATTATTTTAAGAGTCGGTAGTGGGAGTACAGTTTATTACATCATCTGGGAAATTCGGCTAAGCTATACCCGGGATTGATAAATTAAACGCTATATGATATTAACTATACGTTATGGATAAGTTATATGGCTTAATATTTGACGTTGATGGTGTAATTGCTGACACTGAGGCTATCAACGCAAGGGTTTCTATCAAGGTCTTTACTGATTTCTTTGGTATTGAGGGTGTTTTACGTAAGGATTTCGAAGCGGGTCTCGGTCGGTCGGCTGAAGAATACGTCAAAGCCGGTGCAAGACTTCACGACCTGGAAGTTACCGAGGACCAAATCAATCAAGCAACTCAATTACGTCAGCAATATTTTATTAAGGTTCTCAGCGAAGAACCGTTAGAGCCCTTCTCCGGTGCGTTGGAACTGATGAAAGAGGCTATGTTGAGAGAAGATTTTCGTGTGGCCATTGCAACATCAGGCACTCTAAAAAAATCCCGTGCGGTTTTGGAAGCTACAAAAGTCCCGTACCAAGAGATAGTTTATATAAATGGTGACCACGTTAAACACAAAAAACCCGATCCGGAGCTTTTTCTCCTTGCTGCCAAACGCATAGGTATAGAGCCGGCTCATTGTGTTATAATAGAGGATACCCCTAATGGTATACAGGCAGCTAAGGCAGCAGGTGCTAAATGTATAGCCGTCACTAATTCCATAATCGCTGCGAAACTTTCTGAAGCTGATTTAATCTGTGATACTCTTGAGGATATCAAGCTCAGCACAGTTCAGGCACTAATCAGCCAGTCCTAGAAATGTTAAGAATAACCTGATAATATACTTTTGCATTTTTAAATCTCCAGTTATAGAATGGTATTGAGGTTTTTTGAACCATGACGAGGAATCGAAATGAAGGAGTTCTATCAATGGCAAAAAAGCTTTCGTTTTGTATCATTATGATTTTGGTTCTTGCTCTATCCACCTTTAGTTGCAAACAGAAAAAACAACAGCAAGTTGGTAATGAGAAATCCAAGGGCAAGGGGAAGATAGCTGTTGTTATTTCCACTTTGAACAATCCCTGGTTCGTTGTTTTGGGTGATACGGCCAAAGAGAGGGCTGAACAACTTGGTTATGAGGCGACCATCTTCGATTCTCAAAATGACACCGCCAAGGAGTCTGACCACTTCGATAATATTATCACGGGAGGCTATGCTGCTATTTTGTTTAATCCGACGGAAGCAGACGGATCTATTGCAAATGTGAAGAAGGCAAAAGAGGCGAAAATACCTACATTTTGTATTGACAGAGAAATCAATTCCAATGATGTAGCTGTTACGCAGATATTGTCCGACAACTACAGTGGTTGTGTAGAGATGGGTCAGTATTTCGTTAAAAAGATGAATGGAAAAGGCAAGTATGTTGAGCTTTTAGGGATTCTCGGTGACAATAATACATGGAACCGGTCAAAGGGTTTTCACAGTGTAGTCGATAACTATCCGAATTTGAAGATGGTTGCTCAGCAGACTGCGGAATTTGACCGTACCAAAGCGATGGAAGTTCTTGAATCAATTTTGCAGGCCAATCCTGATATTGATGCGGTCTTTTGCGGTAACGATGCAATGGCAATGGGTGCTTATCAGGCCCTTGTAGCTGCAGGTAAGGCTGAGAAGGTAATGGTTTTCGGGTTTGACGGAGCAAAGGATGTGATTGATTCGATTAGCGACGGCAAGATAATCGCTACAGGTATGCAGTTCCCCAAGAAAATGGCTCAAATGGCTGCTGAACAGGCCGACGAGTACATTAAAGGCAAAAAAGATTTTCCAAAAAAAGTGCCGGTTGCCGTCGAGCTGGTAACACAGGAAAATATTACCAGGTATACGGCCTATGGCAGACAATCAGAACAGTAGTGCCATTTATTGATCCGAGGACATTTTTCTGCCGGAATTGACTTATGAAGAAAGTGGGCAAATATGTAGTAGCTGCTGCGATAATGGCATTCCTGTTGTACCATAGCATCTACTTTAAGAAACTGGATGATGTGAAGAAGCAACGGCAAAGAGAAACATTCAATGCTGCCCAGTATGCCAGAGATTTCTGGGACAATCAATTATTTCGCGTTTTGGATAAAACTGTCGATGTAAAAGAACTAATCGAGCTGTTCAACACAAATATGAACCAGGCTATTAGGAAGTACGGCAAGGCGCCGGGTGTTTCAAGGAGCTATGCCTACTTAATAAGAGGAAATGGCAAAATCCTTTCAATTGCTCAAGACTTTCTTCAATTGAGTGTCAGAGAGCCGCAAACAAATCCCGACATCAAGATAGCATCAAGTTTATATATTCCGGGAAACGCTGTCCGGGATGCTTCTGGCCTGGTCGATGTAAGTGAGTTCTCGGATACGATGAAATTCAATGAAATCAGCAGTGAGATTAACAAGATACTGGTTAAAGAGGTGATTAGGCCTTTCCTTGAAAAGAAACCAAAGATTGGCCAAACAATCAGGTTCTTTGGTGCAACTCAAGTCGCCCAGGATGCCACAGAGCAAAACCTTTTTGGGCAGGTAATTAGTAGCTCCACAGAGACAAAGGAATTTCAACTTGTAAAAGTCGTCCCAATCAGGTTCGAGTTTGAATAATCACAGTAGAACAACACATAATATGACCAATTCTAATATTGATAATATAGTTCTCCAGGCCAAAAACATCAGCAAGACATTTGGTGGTATCAAAGCACTGGACAGTGTTAGCCTGGAGATTTTTAGAGGTCAGGTAAATGCCGTTGTTGGTGAAAACGGTGCGGGCAAATCAACTTTAATGAAGATTCTTACAGGTATTTACCAGCAGTACGACGGGCAGATTATTCTGGATGGACAGAAAGTCACTTTCAGAAATCCAAAGGAAGCACAGAACAATGGTATTGCAATAATACATCAGGAATTGAACCTGATTCCGTATTTAAGTGTTGCCGAGAATGTCTTTTTGGGCAGGGAATTTATCAATCGATTCGGCTTGATAGATTACAAGAGAATGTACGGTGAAACAAAGAATCTGCTGGAAAGACTCGACTTGTATATAAATCCTCGAATTCAGGTTTCAAATCTAAAGATCGGCCAACAGCAGATTGTTGAGAGCGCACATGCACTATCACTCAATGCCCGAATCATAATAATGGATGAACCAACATCAGCTATTAGCGAACACGAGATCATGGTTCTTTTTGATCTTATACGGTCTCTTAAGTCCCAGGGGGTTGCAATTATCTATATAACCCACAAGCTCGATGAACTGTTTGAGATCGCCGATTCTGTAACGGTCTTACGTGATGGAAAACTCATTGATTCCAGCACGATTGAAGATGTAACACATGATGATATAGTTCGAATGATGGTAGGAAGAGACATAAAGGATTTTTTCGTAAAGGCTGACGCCACAAAATCGAAGGAAGTTTTCAGTATCAGTGACTTGTGCCTTGCACATCCGAGCCGCCAGGATGACTATATTGTGGACCATGTTAGTTTTACTGTAAAAGCGGGTGAAGTTCTGGGCTTATTTGGTTTAATGGGAGCCGGCCGGACCGAGTTGTTGGAGACGATTTTCGGCCTTCACCCCAAAAGTTCTTCAGGAAGTATTTTTTTAAGTGGCAGAGAGGTAAAAGTTAGTTCACCAACCGAGGCGATTAATTTGGGTATAGGCTTTATCACTGAGGACAGAAAGCTGGAAGGTCTGGTTTTGCAAATGACAGTTGCTGCAAGTATTAGTCTGGCAAGGATAGAGCAGATAGAACGTTTCGGGCTCTTGAGTACAACGCTTGAAACTCGGCTGGCTCAAGACTATGTTGAGCGTTTAAGAATCAAAACACCATCTATACAGCAGATTGTCGAGAATTTGAGTGGCGGAAACCAGCAGAAAGTTATAATAGCCAAGTGGCTTGCGACTAATCCACAGATTCTGCTCCTGGATGAACCGACTAGGGGGATTGATGTTAACGCAAAGAACGAAATCTATAGACTTGTCAGTGAACTAACTAAGGCAGGTCTTGCAATAGTCATGGTTTCTTCAGAACTACCGGAGATCATGGCTATTGCGGACCGAATTGTTGTCTTATCAGAAGGAAAACAAACCGCTGAATTCTCAGATTTGCAGGCGACGGAAGAGCTGATTATGAAGGCGGCGATTCCGAAAAGTTTTAAATTACAGTATTCTTCAACAGTATAAGGTTCCGGAATGCTCGAGTTAAAAGGCCATAAGGAAATTTTAGTTAAATTTCAATCATTACTGGCTCTATCGCTGATGGTGGTAATCTTCAGTATTTGCGCAGAAGGTTTCTTCACAAAAGATAACTTTTGGCTCGTTTTAAGGCAGGTATCTGTTAACACATGTCTCTCCGTAGGCATGACTCTTGTGATTTTGACTGGAGGAATCGACTTATCGGTAGGATCGATTCTTGCTCTGAGTGGGGCTATCATGGCCGGCTTGTTTAAGAACGGATTAGAATTTCCAGTCTTCAATCTATTCATCGGCTTTACTTTGATTGGTGCGGTAATAGCGGGATTGGTTGTGGGTTCGTTTCTCGGATTTTTCAATGGTTGGATGATTACCCGTTTTAAAATTCCTCCTTTTGTTGCAACACTGGCGATGCTGACAATTGCCCGCGGTCTGACTGAACTCTGGACAGGAGGTGCCGCAATAACCGGTCTTAGCAAGACATTTGGATATCTGGGCACAGGCTGGTTCCTTGGCGTACCTGTTCAGGTCTGGGCTTGTGCTGCAATAGTAGTGATTGTTGTAATCATATTGAGGAAAACAAGATTCGGCAGATACATTTACGCAGTAGGAGGAAACGAACGAGCGGCTAAACTCTCCGGATTGAATGTTAGCAGGATTAAACTCCTCGTATATACTATCACAGGTGCTCTATCGGCTGTTGGAGGACTTATTGTTACATCAAAGCTGAACTCAGCTACCCCGACAGCAGGCGATGGCTATGAGCTTGACTCGATTGCTGCTGTGGTAATAGGAGGGACTTCACTTTCCGGCGGTAAAGGCTCGGTGCTTGGTACGATCCTTGGGGCTTTGATTATCGGCGTCCTTAATAGTGGATTGATAATACTTCAGGTCCCGCCTTTCTGGCAGAAGGTTATAAAGGGATTTGTGATTCTTTTGGCTGTCGCAATCGACAAGCTTAATACCAAAGAGCACTAAAATCGGTATAGAAAAGATAGGAATAACAACAATGAATATAATGGAGAAAAAAATATCATTCGGCCTGATTGTAGGCACCAGAGGTTTTTTTAATCCCAAACTGGCCCGGGAGGGAAGAGAACAATTACTGAAAAAGCTCGATTCACTCGGCTATTCTTATGTGATTCTCCCGCAAAATATAACTCCTAATGGAGCTATTGAGACACTTGCTGATGCAAGAAAATGTGCTGATTTATTTAAAGAAAAAAGGGAGCAAATTGATGGTATCATAGTTATTCTGCCGAATTTTGGTGATGAGCTGGGAATTGTTCAGGCTCTGGATTTGGCAAAACTTAACGTGCCGGTACTTGTCCAGGCCTGCAATGACAGACTGGACGCAGTTGATGTACACGGCAGGAGGGATGCATTTTGCGGAAAATTGTCGGTATGTAATAATCTTTATCAATACGGTATTCCTTTCACTGATACTTCCGAACATACTTGTGACATTGATAGTGATATATTTCAAAGAGACATCGATTTTTTTGCCCGTCTCTGCCGGGTAGTAAAAGGATTGTGTAACGCCCGAATCGGCGCCATAGGTACAAGGCCTGCCGCGTTTCAAACAGTGAGATTCAGTGAAAAACTACTGCAGAATTCAGGAATAACAGTTGTGCCTGTTGACCTTTCTGAAATAATCAGCAAGGCACAACAATTGGACATCCAAACTCATAAGGTGCAACAAAAACTGTCTGAGATAAAAGATTATGGAAATATCCCGGATTATATTAAAGAGGATAATATATTAAAACAGGTTCGGCTCTCTGTTGTCATAGATGATTGGATGTCAGAAAACGAACTGAATGCCAGTGCGGTTCAATGCTGGAAATCTATACAAGACAATTATGGCTGTGCTACCTGTTTGTCAATGAGCATGATGGGGGAAAAGCAGATGCCAAGTGCCTGCGAAGTGGATGTTGCCGGTGTGATTTCGATGTATGCGTTATTGCTTGCCTCGGGAAATATTCCCGGCTTTCTGGACTGGAACAATAACTATGGCCTGGAGAAGGATAAATGCGTTTGTACTCACTGCAGCAATTTTCCGAAAAGTTTTATGGGAAATGATATTGAAATATCCAATCTCGATATATTAGGTGAAACGCTGGGCAGGGAGAATTGTTTCGGGGCCATCAAGGGACATGTTGCAGCAGGACCTATGACTTATTTTAGAATATCAACTGATGATCCCCGGGGGAAGATCAAAGCATACTTGGGAGAGGGTGAATTCACAGACGATCCTTTTGATATGGATGGCGGCATAGCAGTCTGTAAAATTCCACGCCTTCGCGCCTTGCTGGCACATCTGTGTCAAAATGGCTTCGAACACCACGTCGCAATGACGCGCACACATTGTGCCAACGTCGTGTATGAGGCGATATCGAAATATATGAAGTGGGAGATTCATCACCACAAATAAAGTTTTAAATGGGGCAGAATGATGAAATTGAAAAATCAAAGATTGAAAAAAAGCCTGCTGGGAATTGCTACATTTCTTTTAATTTCCACGCTGGGAGTATGTGTGCATGGCAAAGACATACGGATAGAAAAATGGGATGTATTCGAGTTTGACCTTAAAGGGCCACATGGCGGGAATCCTTATCTTGATATCCAGCTTTCGGCAATCTTTTTGAAGGGAAATCGGGAAGTTAAGACGGATGGTTTTTATGATGGAGAAGGTCGATATATAATCCGTTTCAGTCCCGACGAGCAAGGTATATGGACTTATCGAACTAAAAGTAATGTACGGCAGCTTTCCGGAAAAACGGGCAGCTTCGCTTGTACAAAACCCACGGGTAACAACCATGGACCATTAAAAATCGTGAACACTTACTATCTCCAATACGCTGACGGCACACCGTTTTATGCAGTGGGGACTACTTGCTATCAATGGACTAGTGTGAGTCAGGATTTGCAACAGATGACTCTTAGAACACTCGCCCGCTCCCCCTTTAATAAAATCCGAATGTGTGTGATGCCCAAGAATTATAGCTGGAATAAAAGCGAGCCCTGGATTTTTCCTTATGCCAGAAAAGAACAGGTCAATGACTATGCTCGCCCGAATTATGCATTCTTTCGTAACTTTGACAGAAGAATATCGCAACTGAAAGATATGGGAATTCAGGCCGATGTTATCCTGTTTCACTCTTATGACAGGTGGGGATACGCAAAGATGGGCCAGGAGAACGATGTTCGGTATGTGAAATACATGATCGCGCGGATTGGAGCATATCGCAATGTCTGGTGGTCTTTGGCCAACGAGTGGGATTTGATGCTCAATAAGAAGCATAAGACGGAGGCTGATTTTGATCGATTCTTCCAAATTCTTCAAAAGAACGATCCATACCAGAGATTTCGTGGTATTCACAACTGGTATAATACGGAAGATCACTTCTATAATCACAACAAGCCCGGTGTTACCCACGCGAGTATTCAGAGCAGCCAATTTTTTAATGGTCTTAAATGGCGCAAAGATTATGCCAAACCACAACTATGGGATGAAGTCCGCTATGAGGGAAATGTTCCAACAGGCTGGGGTAATCTTTCGGCGGAGATGATGGCAGCACACTTTTGGATGGGAGGTCTTACCGGCGGTTATGTCACTCATGGTGAATGTTATCGAAAGGTCAAGGACAAGAGCGATGATGTACTCTGGTGGGGCAAAGGTGGTAAGCTCAAAGGCAAAAGCCCTCCCAGAATAGCATTCTTTAGAAAGATCATGGAGGATGTGCCAATCGTAGAGATGGTACCGACATTGATAAAAACGGACAAGAGTAGAGGAAATGAAGGTGTATGTTTTGTACTCGCAAAACCAGGACATGTTTATCTCGGTTACACGCTTAACAAAGGCGGGCTAATTCGTTTCAATCTCACTGGAAACACAGATTATAAGATTGAGCTGATTGATACATGGAATATTAAGGTCCGGGATATGGGGACAGCTAAGCCGGGTATATATACCTATAAAACCACCGCTAAATACCAGGCCGTGCGAGCCACTCGGAAATAATTAATTAGAAAGTAGATTTATAGTAATGACAGACCAGGAGCTTAATATTAAGTCGATCCAATATCGGATCAACTTACTCAAATATATCAAAATAGCAGGTGCAGGCCATACCGGAGGAAGTCTGTCTTGTGTTGATATTTTGAACGTGTTGTATAATCGTATTCTAAATATCACGCCAGAGACCTTTAGTGATCCCGGGCGCGACCGTTATATCCAGAGCAAAGGCCATTCTGTAGAGGCGTTGTATGTGGTGCTGGCGGATCATGGTTTTTTCCCGGAAGAGGAGCTGGAAAACTTTTACGGTTATGGTTCCGACTATACGGGCCATCCTACACGTAAAGTAAAAGGCATCGAGCACAACACCGGAGGATTGGGGCATGGCTTGGCCTTTAGTGTAGGCGTAGCACTGGCCGGACGGAAAGATAATGCTGCTTATCGTGTGTTTACATTGCTGGGTGACGGCGAATTGGCGGAGGGTTCCAACTGGGAATCCATGATGACGGCCGCCCATTATCATCTGGACAATCTCTGTGTCATTGTTGATCGCAACGCCCTGCAGCTAACTGGTAAAACCGAGGAGATGTGTGGACTGGAACCACTGACACAAAAATTTGAGGCCTTTGGGGCAGATGTACGAATGGTTGACGGCCACGATATAACGGCCTTAACAGAGGTGCTTGGTATGCTCCCGTTTACTGCTGCTAAACCAAGTGTCGTTATCGCCAACACCATTAAAGGTAAAGGGATTAGCTTCATGGAGAACAATCCTAAATGGCATCATGGTGTGCCTGACGATCAGCAGTACGAGCAGGCACAACAGGAATTGGAGGCAAGATTGGCGGAGATAAACTCATGAGTTTTACACCGGGCGCAGAATTGGGTAAGGCTAACCAGGAGGTTGTTGCGAAAACCTTACTTACGCTTGCACGGGAAAACAAAGACGTCCTGGTCGTAACCAGTGACTCACGGGGCTCAGGGAAGCTAATGACCTATGCAGCGGCAGTGCCCGACCAGCTTATTGAGGTAGGAATCGCCGAACAGAACCTGGTTGGTGTGGCTGCTGGATTAGCTTCTGCGGGAAGAACTGTCTTTGCTGTGTCGCCGGCCAGCTTTTTAACGGCTCGGGCCCTGGAACAGATTAAGAATGATGTTTGCTATTCAAATCAGCCTGTCAAACTTATCGGCATTAGTGCCGGCGTAAGTTATGGCGCATTGGGTTCTACGCATCATGCGATCCATGATATTGCCGTGCTGCGCGCCATCAATAATATCACGATTATTGCCCCTGCTGATAACCTGGAATCGACCGAAGCCATAAAGGCCGCTGCCCAGATGTCCCATCCGGTCTATATCCGCTTCGGCAAACGTCCAATGCCTCATCTGCATCCACCAGGTACTCCTTTTGAAGTCGGCAAATCGCTCCGGATTCGCAACGGCAGAGACCTTGCCTTTGTTGCCACCGGTGAAACCGTGTATCCTGCCCTCAAGGCCGCTGAGCAAATGGAAAAGTCAGATTATTCATGTCGTGTAATCAGTATGCATACAATCAAGCCCTTGGATGTTGAGGCCGTAATGCGGGCGGCCGAGGAGTGTCGTGCGATTGTGACCGTGGAAGAACACCGTACCGCGGGCGGATTAGGAGAAGCCTGCGCTGCGATACTCATGGAGGCGAATATGCAGGTTCCCTTTAAAATCGCAGGTATCACGGATGAATATACAATGACCGGAAATCAGTTGGAGATTTTTGGCCACTATGGACTTACAGCGGCGGGGCTTACAAGGACAGCTATAACTTTGTTAGAGGATAATACAAGAGGATAGATGAGTATGAGTGAAACCTTTATCTTGGCAGTGGATCAAGGGACAAGTGGGACAAAATCAGTTGTGTTCGATACGCAAGGCTGTA
>Ga0272442_10010833_pt1 | contig 11191 bp, 13 predicted proteins | sample SSMForm2O_FD_200262 | JGI IMG/M metagenome (GOLD analysis project Ga0272442, IMG submission 200262) | Marine sediment archaeal communities from Little Sippewissett salt marsh, Falmouth, MA, United States - SSM-Form-2O | ecosystem: Environmental > Aquatic > Marine > Wetlands > Sediment ...
ATAAAAAATAAAAATAAAATAGAGGTAAAAATCTATGGCAACGATACGCATTAATAAAAATTCTCAGTTGGCTTATATGCCAAACGATGTTGTTGAAGAAGGCTTCGTGGATGAAGTAGAACTTTTAAAAGAAGTTAATACAATTGTTTTAATTAGACCTGGTTCTACTGTAAAAGAACAAATTGAATCATTAGAACATCATATTAGTTGCATTAAAAGAAGAGAACGATTAAGAAAGGAAGTTTGAGGAGGAAATAAATTGAAAGATGTACAAAATACTAAACCATTCTATCCTTCGCCAATAGATAGAGTAGGTATAAAAGACTTAAAATATCCTATAAGAATTCTTAGAAAGGATAATACGCAGATGCATACAATCGCTGATGTTTATATGTGTGTTTCTTTGCCTCCAGATAAAAAAGGAACCCATATGTCCAGATTTGTAGAACTTTTTGAAAAATATAAACAAGATATAGATAGACATAATATAGAAAAAATGTTAGAGGAAATGATTAAACGCTTTGAAGCAAATCACGCTTATGTTCAAATGACGTTTCCTTATTTTATTCCAAAACGTGCACCAGTTTCACGTAAATCTTCTATTATGGAAACCAATTGTGGTTTTACATGGAGCATAACAAAAGACGAAATGAAACATGAAATTTTAGTTAAAGTTCCGGTTACTACATTATGTCCATGTTCAAAAGAAATTTCAAAATATGGGGCTCATAATCAAAGGGCTTATGTCTCAGTTAGTATTCAACCAAAGGGTGATGAATGGATATGGTTTGAAGATTTAATTGATATTATAGAATCATGTGCTTCTGCTCCATTATATCCATTATTAAAAAGAAAAGATGAAAAGTTTGTAACTGAACAAGCATATGAAAATCCAAGATTTGTTGAGGATTTAATTAGAGAAATTTTAGTTAAAATAAAAGAGAATTTTGATAAAAAGGTTTTAAATGTCAAAATACAAGTTGAGTCAGATGAATCAATTCATACTCATAAAGCATTTGCAATGTTGAAGGAGGAAATAAATGATGAAGGTGGAGCTTGATTTGAAACAAAAACTACAATACAAAGTAAGTGAAATCTTTTATTCTATACAAGGAGAAGGTCCACAGTTAGGAATGCCAGCAATATTTATAAGATTATCTGGTTGTAATTTAGAATGTCCTTGGTGTGATTCAAAATATGCTTTACATCAAGGTGTTCATATGAAACTTGAAGAGATAGTAGAAGATATTTCAGCATATGGAGAATGTCCCAATGTTGTAATAACAGGCGGGGAACCTATGTTACAACCTTTATGGGATTTAATTGTATCATTGTTAAGAATTGACAAACACATTTTTATTGAAACAAATGGAACAATTTATGACCCAACATTAATTGGTTACGCCACTTTTATTGTTAGTCCAAAAATAACAACTGGGATTACTTATAAAGGAAATGTTGTTGATTCTTATAGAGGAAATTTAAAGAAGTGGGCAACACATTCAACTTTCAAATTTGTTATTGATACAAAAGATGATTTAGACGAAGTAGTTCAATTTTGTTCAGAAGTTAAGCCTTTTAATCCAGTTTATTTAATGCCTCAAGCAACAGGAGAGCAAGAAATGAAAGATAAATTATTATGGTTAATAGATGAAGTCAAAAATGATTATCCTAGATTTAGGATTTCACCAAGACTTCATATTTGGTTATATGGAAATAGGAGAGGAATATAAATGGCAACAAGTTATTTACCTGTATCAAGATTGGTTAATCCAGATTGGGATAAATGTATGCATTGGAATAAACCTGCAGAATATTTTTATTATCCTAAATTCTTAGCGACACCTTTTGTTACAGGATGGAAAAAGAAAAGAGCTGATTTTGAAACGGAAGAAAATAAAGATGAGTTGTATATTTGTGCAGATAGTGGTGGTTTTCAAATTGCAACACAAGATGAAAAAGTAAATGCAATGGATGTTTTAGAATGGCAACAAGGTATTGCAGATGTAGGGTTAACTTTAGATTATCCTGTTCATGCTTATGAATCAAATGTAAAAGAGTATAAAGCATACACAAGAGATTTCTTTTTACAATGTATGAAAGCATCGAATGAAAATGCTTGGTCGATGTTAGAGCATAATGAAGAAAACAGATATAGATATCCAGGTGCAAAAAAGAAAATGGAAGTTTGGGGTGTTTTGCATGGTGTTAATATTACAGAATTACGAGAATGGTATGAACATCTTACAAAAGAACATGAGTTTCCAGGTTATTCAATTCCGGCAACAGATGCAGTAAATACTCATAAAGGTTTATTAGGATGGTTTGAACAACTTCCAATGGCTTTAGAAATTGATGCTCCTATACATTGGTTAGGTCGTTCGGAACCATTAATTGTAATTGTTTTAGCAAAACTTTCAGAAGTTAGAGGATACGATTACACTTATGATACATCAAGTTCAATTGCTGGACCAAGATGGGGGAAGTATTATGACCCATATTACCACAACTTATTATGGCTTTCTTCAAAGGAAGAAAATAGAGTCAATATAAATAAACTTCCTTGTAATTGTCCAGTTTGTAAAAGACATACAGTTCAAGAAATGGTAGAAACAAATCACTACTTACTTTTACATAATGTTTATTGTAGAACAATGTGGAATGATTATGTAAATGCAATTGTAACTGATGATGACTTATTCAAGAAAGCAATTAATAGAATTATCAATTCAACTAGAAGTTGGACAAAGAACAAAAAGCAAATCTGGGATTTACTTGAAAACTTACTTTATGGTGAAAAGAAAAAATATGGTGATTTAAATGAGTACTGGTAAAAAGAAAAAAAATATTGAAAAACATGAACCAAAAGCAGTAAGACCACCAACATTAACTGAGAAAAAAACTTACGGTGATGTCTTAATAAAGGATTTCATGAAATTATTTCTTAGTTATTCCTTGAACAACATTGATTATGCAAGATTCACATTACACACTTTGATAGGTCAAATGCTTAAAAATGTTTACTTCAGAGTTGGAGCAAGAAAGATAGATATTAGAACTCATATGTTATTAATTCAACCTAGTGGTTCTGGAAAAGGTGCAGGTTTTGGAATAGCTTGTGATTTCTTTGAAGAACTTGGTTTAATTGTCCATAAATTAACCGAAGCATCAGATGCAGGTTTAGTTGGGACAATAGATAGATATGATAATTATCGACAAGAATATATAATAAATGAAGGTCTTTTAAAAGATGCAGATTTAGTTGCAATGGAAGAAGCATCAACTCTTTTTGATTATCAATCTGAGTTTAGTAAAAAGAATTTAACGTATATTCAAATTGCTTGTAATCCTTCTTTAGATTCATCATCTCATATTGAAAAGAAATTAGGTAGAGGAGACCCAATAAAGTTACATCCAGAGTGTTCATTTCTTTTATTGACATATATGCCAGATAAATTAATGGAAGCATTAGTTAAGAGAGGTATGCTACAAAGATTTGTTACAATTATTAGAGATATTGGATTAGAAGAGAGAAAACATATAATTAATTTAATGTTTGATAATTTAAATATTAAATCAGAGAAAAGTTATGACGAGTTACATGATTCAATTTTAGATAGGCTTAAAATAATTCAAAAAGTTTACAGCGCTGGAAATAAAACTATTCAGGTAGATATCACAGATGATGCGAAAGAAAATATGCGTGCTATTTCTTTAGAATTTGTTGATATGATACAAGATGCAGCATTTACAGCAAGACAGAAACTTGAAGAATTTGTTCATAGATTAGCTGAATTAATTATCAGGATTTCAATCCATCATGCACTACTTCGATTATCAAGAACACCTAATGGGCGGTGTCTTGTAGAAGTAGAAGATACAACTTACGCAAAATTGTATCTCAGACCTATTTGGAAAAGATTAATAGCCTGGATTGAAATTGCGCTTATACCTGACCCACAAGAAAGAGCAAGATTTCATCATAGAATCAATACTTCTATTGATGTGTATTATAAAATTTTGCAAGACGCAAAGTATGTGAAGAAAGATGTATGGGTTAGGAGAAGAACGCTGATTGAAATGCTAGCACCAAGACTTGGTGATATTAGTACAACAGCAGCCGACCAGGCTTTTTCAGATTTAGAAAAACCTGAAACAGAACGTGACCCAAAGGCCTGGTTTGAATGGAGGAAATATGGGTCAGTAAAATATGTAAAACTATTGAAAGAATTGAGATAAAAATGGAGGAAAAATAATGGCGAAAGTACCAGAAGATGTAAAAGCAAAAATAAAAGGATTAGCTGAAAAGACAGATACACCCATTGATGAGTTGCAAAAAAGATTTGGGGAAATAATGAAAACAGACCCAGTCATAGCAGCTTTGGATTCTGATATGGAGACAAAAATGCGTGTAGCTGCAGGAACGTTAATTCGAGAAAATGTAAGCACTGGTGGAGAGGGAAATAATTTTTATTTAAGAGTTGTTTCTAAATCTGCAGTGCGTATTGTAGGAAAAGATAGAAAGCGAGTAGGAGACTGTTATGCAATTGCTCAAGAGTTAGATGAAGATGGAAACTACATCGAAAATAGTGATGGTGAAGTTGATACCCATTATGCAGCAATTACATTGTGGGAAGATTCATCTGAGCAGTTAAAAGATTTAGAAGGCGGAAAATGTTATAAAGCAAATCTTATGAAAACAAGTAAACCTTGGGGTGTTCAATTAAGCACAAATGAAGAACAATTTAAACCCATTGATGATGACAAGACAGAACTACCAACAGTTGAGGAATTTTATGACGACGAAATTAAACCAATGGATATCAAAATTGATATTGCACACGCTGATTTAAACGTAAGCGACTTGAATAATCCAACGGACATCCGAGAATTGGAAGGAACAGTTATTAGACCAAGGAAAGGCGTTGACAAAAATGGAAAAGAATATGCAGTGTATGGAATTATAGATGGAGAATCAGCAGAAGAGTTTACAGTTTGGACAACTCCAGATATGATGAAATACGGTGTTGGTTCAGATTGTAAATTCATTGGAAACATAATGAAAGGTAAAGACGGAAAGATTTCAATGAACGCACATTTTGTTATACCAGCAAGACCACATTCAGTCACTCCATTAAGATTAGATATTAAACCAGTTGGAGATGGACCTAAAGAAGCAAGTATTCCTGCATCAGTTCCGGAAGAAAGAAATGAAGATGATGAACATAAAACAGATTCAGAACCAGAATTTTAAAGGAGGAAAATAAATGGCTAAAAAACCAACAGCAGGTGGCAAACCAAAGTTCTTATGGGATAAAGAAGAAAATGGTATCCCATTAGGCAAGTTTGTCAAAGAAACGGAGAATACACATAAAATTATCCTATATGGTGAATCAAATGTAGGTAAAACAAGATGGTGGCTAAAAATATTAGAACACTATAAAAGTACAGGAATGAAACCAGAAGATTTTTGTATGTGTATTATTTATCCAGATAGAAGCACGGGAATAACGAAACTAAGCGGATTAATTCCAAAAGAATTTCAAGATAGAATTACAGTCTATCCAATTGGATGTTATGAGGATTTAGTTTCTGCTACAGGAACATCAGATAGAAAGTTAATGGAACATTATAAAGAAACTGGAAAACATGGCTGGCTAATTGTTGAACTTGTAGGTGAAGCATGGAGAATGGCACAAGACTACTATACAAGAGAAGCATATGGTGAAACACTTGGAGATTACTTTGCTGAAAAACAACAAATTACTCAAGCAGTGAAAGAAGATGCTTCAGCATATAGGGCATTAGAAGGATGGAAAGATTGGACTGTAATTAAATATTTCCATAACTACGCATGGATTGAAAAAATTAAAAGAATGCCATGGAATGTCCTATTCACATCAGAAGTTCGAGAAGAAGGTAATCCAGATAGTATGTTTGCAAGTATTGGTTTTAGACCTGCTGGTGAAAAAGATAACATTCATCGTGTTGATGAAATTGTTTATTTAGCAAAGAAAGGTGTTAACAAATTTGGACAAAGGGCATTTAAATTAACTGGTTTTACGCATGTTTATCCAGAACAGGATATCACAGGTAAAAATGGATTTAAAATTCACTTAGACATGCTTGAAAAACTAGAAGAAGCAGGATACAGAGAATCTCCTATGGCAGAAATAGAAAAAGAAGCAGGAATTAAACCACCAAAGAAACCAAAAACAAAGGAAACTAAGGAAGAAGAAAAACCAAAGAAAGAAGAGAAGAAGCAACCAAAAGAAGAACCAAAAGAAGAAGTTGACGATGATATAGATTTTGGTGATAGTGATAAAGAAGAGAAAAAGGACGAAAAGAAACCCGCGGAGAAAAAAGAAGAAACAGAAAAACCAGAAGAAACAGAGGAAAAAGAAGAAGATGTAGAGGAAACCAAGGAAGAAACCAAGGAGAAACCAAAAAAGAAAGAACCCGAAAAACCAAAGGAGACAAAAAAGGAGACGAAGAAAGAGACTAAAAAGGAAGAGAAAGAAGAAGAAACAGAATCAGAAGATTTGGAGTGGTAAATAATGAAATTTGTAATAGAACAACAGAAACTAAAGGACATAATTGATTACCTTCAAGTTTCTTCCCTTTTTCCTTATCCTAATATAATGATAAAGAAAGGAGAAATGGTTTCAATTCAGGAAACAGCAGACCATTCTATTTTTAGATATGTGAAATTTTCAAAAGATTACTTTAAAAGTTTATCTGAGAAAGAAGAAAATATCAAAGTAGATGCAAGTAAGTTACATAAAATCATTAGTAGGGAAGAACCAACATCTATTATGACACTTTCAACGGAAGATGGAAGGTTATTAGTAGATGGGAAGAAATCTCATGTAAAACTAAATCTAATTGACACGGACGTTGGTGCAAGAGACAGTTTACCTTTTAGTATCAAGAAAGGAGTTCCACATTTTAAAGGTGATGTTCCTTTAGATACACATATCTCAATGAGTCTTAAAGATTTTAAATCAATTGTTGAGTATGCAAATGTATTAGATACTGAATTCTTTGATTTTACTATAAATAAAAATAGAGAATTTACAGTAAAAATAGGGGACTTAGAAGGTTATGCTGAAGAAGCAACATATGATGCAAATGTCCAAGTAAGAGATTTTGGAGCACCAGTAAAAGTTATCCTTGCAAAAGGAATAAAAGAATTAGCAGATACATTTACAGGAAATGTTGGAATTAGATTTAGAACAGGTTATCCAACTTGGTTCTTTGAGGCAAGTCACAAGCATAAATTTGGAGTATTAATTGCCCCACATAAAGATTAATCGAGGTGTTGTAAGACGTTTAGTGAACTACCAAGATGGTTTGCGTTTCCTTCGCAGATATATGTAAGACATCCAGTAGCGCTAAAGAACTTACTCAATGTTTGTAATGGAAAAGTTCCGTGCTTTGTTAGTACATATGTTTTTCCAACAAAGAATTCAATGATTGTAGATAAAGCTGTCTTTGATTTAGATAGTAAATTATCTTTGAGAATTCCATATAAAGATGCTGACAAGTTACGTAAATTTTGTATGGAGAGAGAAATTCCTTATACAATTGTATTTTCAGGTGGAAAAGGATTTCATTTTTATATTCATACAAAACCAATTTACTGTGATGATGATAGAGTTAAAAGTAGAGTAAAATCACTTTTGTATAGTGTTCAATTATCATTAGTAAATCATTTAGGATTACAAACAATTGATTTGCCAACGATAGGGAGATTAAGATTTCCAATTAGATTACCAGGAACTGTTTACATTAATGGTTCAAAAAGAAGGAATGGAAACTATTGTAGATGGATAACAAATTCTGAATTTGAGAAAGGCCTTGATTATGTTTTAGAAATATCAAAAGAAGGTGGAGGTAAAGTTCCACCAAAACCAAAAACCAAGTTTACTTTAGAAGATATTGCTGAGTTAATTCCAAAATATGAATTAAAGAAGAGGTATAGAACAACTGAATACATAGACGGATGTGATTTAGATATTCAGGGTGGAATTTTGACACCGAAAAAAGAAGCATTATGTACTTGTATGAAAGTTGCAGTTGATGAGAATAGCCCAGCTCATCACGTTAGAGTAGAAATTGTTTCTTGGTTAAAATTAATTGGTTACAGAGATATTGCAATAACAACATTTATTAAGGAAATGGGTTGGAAAGATTTCAATATGGAAATAACAGAAGCAAATGTTAGGACCGTAAAAGGAAGATTACCAAAATGTACCATGCTAAGAGAAATTTATGGAGATGACCTTTGCAAAAAATGTCCAGTAGGAGGAAAAAGAAAATATGCAAATTAAAATAGATACTCAAGAAAGAGCAAAAATTCCTCTGGTAGATAAATATATCAAATTAATGGATAAAAAATTGAAATTTGTTAAAGGTTATAAAATTGAAAAATTAGCAACGGGAGATTATGCTACTCCAGATGGTTTTATTGGCATAGAAAGAAAAGGAACTGATTTAATTGAATCTGTTTATTCTGGATTACTAAAGCAACAATTAAAGGAATTAAGGGAGAATTATAAAAGACCTTATTTGTTTGTAGAATTTAATGGTGTAGATGAAATTGCAGAACATTTCAATATAGCAGAAAATCAAGTTATTGGATTAATGGCTTCTTGTAATTCTAAAAGTAGAGTTCCTTTTATTTCATGTGGTAAATGGTTTGTTCCTTTAATGGTTAAAACCATTGATAAGGCGTATGAAGGAAAAGAAATAGATATAGAAAGGGAATATATCCCTGCTAGAAGAAGTTCCACTAAAAAGGAATTTAAAACGTATATGCTTGCTTCAATTCCTGGAATTCATATAGAACTAGCAAGAAGAATTTTAAAACATTTTGATGGTTCAATTTCAAGAGTTATGCAAGCAAGTATTGAAGACTTACAAAAAGTAGATGGAATTGCTGAAGGTAAGGCTAAGAAAATAAAGGAGATATTTAAATGAATATGAAAGAATTAGATGAAATAAATCAAGAAAAAATAAGACGCGTAAACAAATCAGGTGCATATCTAAAAGTAGAAAAGATAGCAGATTGTAAATTTAGAGCATTTTTGACATCTGATGGAAGAACAATTTGGAATGATTCAGTTTATGAAGTAGAATTAGATGTAGGTAATGGCGTAGATGAAGCAAGCTTAACAGCAAAGATTAAAGGAGAATTCATTGTTGACTTTGACATGAAATTAGAAGCATTAGAAATGATGAAGTGGTTAGATACAATATGAAATTAGTTATTGTAACCGGAGCTGATTCAGGAATAGGTAAAGCAATTGTAGAATCACTGCCTAAAGAATATACAGCAATTAATATTTCAAAATGTGAAGCTGAAAATTGTATAAACATAATAGGTGATTTTAATAATGAAGAGTTTGTTCAAAATTTAATTCATAGAATACTTACAATTACTAAAGATAATGAACTTTGTTGGTTAATTAACAATGCTGGTGTTATGCCTATTAAAGAAACTCCTATAAATTTTGATATCTCAATACGAGTAAATTTATACATTCCATATTTACTTTCTTTGAATCTTGCTGAACTAGTATCAGGAGGAATTATAAATATAGCAAGTATTGCTGGATTAATTCCAATGAAAGATGAAAATATTTCTTATGGCATTTCTAAAGCAGCTTTAATTATGATGACAAAATATTATGCCTTAAATTATCCGTATATAACAGTAAATTCAATTTCACCTGGTTTTATAGAACCAACAAATATGGTAGAAGGAGATACTCCACAGGAATTAATTGATACAGTTCCTATGCAACGAGTTGGAGATGTCTCGGATGTAGCGAATTTAGTTAATTTTATAATGGAGAAAGGTCAATATATTACTGGACACAATTTTGTAATAGATGGAGGATTGATATTGTAATGTTCGAAACTATAACTTGGTTAGTAACAAATAAATGTGGATTAAAATGTCAGTACTGTAACTTTGTTGGTAGACCAATCAATGAAGTAGGTATTGATGATAAAATAAAAGCACTCGAAATCTTTAAAAGCTGGCCTGAATCTGAAAAAAGATTTATATGTCTCTTAGGAGGGGACATAATCTATATGGATGATATTGAGAAATTTGCCAATGCTTTAAATGAATCTGGGCTACCATATGGATTTCAGACATCTTGTGCAGATTATGATACAATGTATAAAATTATTAATAAATATAATTTAAAAAATCTATCAATTAGCGTTGACCCATTTGACATGAGTGATTATAGCAGAACTGTGAAAGCAATTAATGGACTTTACTGGTCTGGGTATGCAAAAGCAAAAGATGATAACATCGACGTTCACGCAACATTAACTTTGGACAGGGATAATATTAAAAATGCGCCGAAGACGGTAAAATTGTTGTCAAAACTAGGCATTTGGAGCGAAATAACGTCTGTCCACTGGCATAAGACATATTTTGATTTGGTTCCGGATAAAGAAATCACAAAAGGATTTAGACCAGAGGATAGAGAATTATTACAAGATATTACAAATGAATTAATTCAAATGAAAAAAGATGGTTACAGAATTCATAGTACTATTGATTTCTTAAAAACTTGGAAAGATTACGCAGTAGATTTAGATTGGAGATGTGAAAATCCAGTTAATGCAATGGTTGATGCAGATTTAAGTATGAGGTCATGTCTACATCTTCCAGGTAAACGAGTTAGAAAATGGAGTTTGTTAGATTTAACGCATGATAAATGGAATGACTTTCTTGAAGATTGGAAAATGGACCAAGCTGAAATGTGTCCAAATTGTTTTTGGGATTGTCAATTAGAAGTAGAGGGACAAACTATGGATGAAGTACAAAAATGGTTTGACCATGAAAAATAGGTGTTTGAATGAAAGAACTTAAAGATATGAATCATTTAGAGGTTAAGAAAAAACTACCAGAATATGTATTCATCAGCGCATATGTAAAGCATTCAACAAAAAATAACACTTTACTTTTCGAAATTAGAGCTTCTTCTAAGCATAAAGATTGGATTAAAGCATTAAAAACAATATCAGGTTGTAAGGATTTAAAAATTCAAGAAAGAGGTAATAGATATGTTACAGAACTTGTAAGTCGTAAGGCATTAGATTTTCTTTACTATTTTAATCTGTCTGATGAAGCAATTGAATATTCACATTGGGTAGTTGATGAAAT
>Ga0272442_10010834_pt1 | contig 11191 bp, 8 predicted proteins | sample SSMForm2O_FD_200262 | JGI IMG/M metagenome (GOLD analysis project Ga0272442, IMG submission 200262) | Marine sediment archaeal communities from Little Sippewissett salt marsh, Falmouth, MA, United States - SSM-Form-2O | ecosystem: Environmental > Aquatic > Marine > Wetlands > Sediment ...
TGTGTCGAGCCCCAGGGTAGCGCCTGTCGGCGCAACCCTGGGCTTCGGAATCCAACCACGTTGTGGTTGTGGAAAGACTTCTGTCCCCAGTGTCTTTGAAGAGGGACTTTGAGAGGCGTCTTCACAGCGCGAACCGCAGCCGAAAGGAGGATTCCATGAGCGGGAAGTATGACCGGCGAACCTTTCTCCGGTGCCTGGGCGTTGGGGCGGCGGCCTTGGGCGGCGGGGTCCTGGGCAGGCAGCGGGCGGCCGCTTCGGGGCGGAAACCGAATATTCTCTTCGTCTACACGGACGACCAGGCGGCTTGGACCGTGGGCGCGTCGGGCAATGCGCAGTCGAAGACGCCAAACCTGGATCGGCTCGTTCGCGAGGGCGCCTATCTGAAGAATGCCTTCGTCACGACGCCGGTGTGCAGTCCGGCGCGGGCCAGCCTGCTGACGAGCCGCTATGGCACGGAATTGGGTATTCTCGACTTCATCCCGCATCCCAAGCACAAACTCTACACACCGGACACGGCCACGATAGGGCTGGACCCCAGCCTGGTGACCTTCCCGGAGGTGCTGGCGGCGGCAGGCTACACGACGGGCCTGGTCGGCAAGTACCACGTGGGCGACTGGACGGAGACGGAGGACAAGCAGTTCCATCCGCTCAACAACGGGTTCCAATATTTCATGGGCTTGACCGGCGGCGGAACCTCGCCCGAGAATCCACCGCTGGAGAAGGACGGCAAGGTCCAGGAATTCAAGGGGTTGACCACGGATATCCTCGCTGACCACGCGATTGCGTTCCTCCAGGAACACCGGGACGAGCCGTTCCTGCTCTGCCTGCACCACCGGGCTCCGCACGCGAAATGGCTGCCCGTGGCCCCGGAAGATTGGGCGCCCTACGCGGACCTCGACCCCGAAATCCCGAATCCCGAGTACCCCGACCTGGATACGGAGAAGGTCAAACGCATGATGCGCGAGTATCTGGCCAGTGTGCGCGGGGTCGACCGCAATCTCGGGCGGGTGCTGGCGGCGCTGGACGAGTTGGGCCTGTCGGAGAACACCATCGTCATTTTCAGTGCCGACCACGGCTACAACATGGGCCACAACGGCATCTGGCACAAGGGTAATGGGATTTGGGCGACCAAGACGCTGCCGCTGGCCACGGAGAACATCGCGAGCAAGTACCGGCCGAACCTCTACGACAACTCCTTGAGAGTCCCGACGATTGTGCGTTGGCCGGGGGTGATTGCGCCGGGCACGGTGGTGACCGAGACCGTGTCGAGCCTGGATTGGTATCCGACGCTGGCCGCGATGGCCGGTGCGGCCGTGCCCAAGGGCACCTTGGTTCGTGGCCGCAATTTCCTGCCGCTGCTGAAGGGGGAGCGCGTCGCCGACTGGGACAACGATTTCTACGCGGAGTACAGCATGACGCACTATTCGCGCACGCATATGCGGGCCTACCGGACGCCGAAATGGAAGCTGGTGCGCGATTTCCTGAATCCCGAGCGGGACGAGTTGTATGACCTCGAGCAGGACCCGGCCGAGAGCACGAATCGGATTCACGATGAGAGCCCGGAAGTGAAGCAGGTGATCGCGGCGTTGCATGCCAGGATCATCGAGCATATGCGCCGGACGGGCGACCCGATCCTCAGCCTGGCGCAGGAGGGAAGCCCGTGAGCGGGCGTTCGCGGCAACGTCAGGCCGCGACAGGAATTCCTTGTTCGCGCGCCACGATGATGAGCGGGGACGCCTCGTCGGTCTCGAAACGGGTAGAATGAACCGGCCACGTCTCGATACGGCTGTCGACGCGATGCGCGAGGAGTTCCAGACGATTCCAGAGGGGATGGAGATCCTCCTGGGGCACCTGGTCGTCCAGCAGCACCATGACGTCGATGTCGCTGTGTTCTCGGGCCTCGTTCCGAGCATGGGAGCCGTAAAGGACAAGGCTTTGCACGGGCAGCCCCTCAGCACGAAGCAATTCAAGGTATCTGCGGAGCAATTCTAGAGTCTCTTGAGCAGCCACTGGCAATACTCCTCGGCGGCGTCGAGCACACGCGACGCCGTATTGTATCACAGCCTGGTTGTGGCTGGCCGTCGGTGTGGGCAGGCGCTCCGTCAGTACTTCAAGCGTGTCAGCAGTGCCTCGAGGTAGCGGGATTTCATTTGTTGGCTGGCCATGGCCTGTTTGATGGGGGGAAGCCTCAGGATGACGCCAAGGAGGGCGGCCAAGGCCCGGTGGCTCTTCGAGACCTGGTTGTCGAAGATGAGGTTCTGTAACTTGCCGCGTTCGATGGCCATGACAATGGCCCGGTGACTCGAGTTCACGGGGGAGATCACGCGCTGGGCACGCGGCTCGAGCCGGATCGCGTCGTTGGGGCAGACGCGGACGCAGACGCCGCAGCCGAGACAGCGGTTGGTGTCCACCTTGGCGATCTTCTTGGCGGGCTGATGCGGGTCGTTGGCCGACACGAGGGCCATGGCCTCGACAGGACAAGCGGCCACGCACTTGCCGCAGCCGGTGCAGGCGGCGGGTTGGAGTTCGGGCATGAAGTTCGTGGTTTGGACCGGGTGCTCCATGCCGAAGCGGCGAGCAGCGGTCATGGCCTCGCAACAGCAGCCGCAGCAGTTGCAGATGAAATTGACGTGTTCCCGGATATTCTCGCCGAATTGGACCAGGTTCTCTTCGTAGGCCAAGTCGAGTAGGTCCAGACACTCGGGGGCCTCGATGGCACGCGCGAAGCCGTGGCGAATGAGGGAGTGGGCAGAGCCGTTGAAGGTCATACAGATATCCTTGGGCGCGCTGCAGTCGCGGCCCAGGTGCTGCATCTTGTGACGGCAGTAACAAATGCTGACGCCGATGTGGGTGGCGGTCTTGATGACCTCGGTAGCCCGCTCGTAGTCGAGCACGTGCAGGGCGTATTCCTCAGGCACCATGGGCTCCTGCACGAAGGCCCGGCCGAGTGGGGTCTCGCTGCCCGTGAAAAGCGCCTTGATGAACTCCTCCTCGACGTTGAGGTACTGATAGAACAACTCGGCGAGGGCCTTCTGGTCAATGTCGTCGCGAATCCGCATCATCGAAAACTCGAAGAAACCGGCCATGGGTGGCGGGAGCACGTAGACGTGCTTGCCGTCTTCCTCCGGCAGGTCGACGAGGAGGGCGCGGCCGGCCAAGGTGTCGAGGTGTTGCTGAGCGGTGGTGACGTCCGTCTTCCAGGCGTGTGCGGCCTGGGTCACGGTGAAGGGTTTGATGGGGAGCAAGGAGACGAGTTCGGCTTCCCGTTCGCTAAACAGCACCTTGAGGATCTTGAAGAGCAGTTCAGACGGGGGCGCCCCCTGCGGGAACTTGTTGAGCCGGTGCACAAGGCTTTCATAGCCTGACTTGATCGTACGATGCGCCATGCCGATGGTTCCGGTATCGGTACGAACCCCTTTGTGGAGTATTATACGAGCAAATGCCGGAAAGTCCAGCCGGCCCTTTCGACTTCGTCCCAGCAAGAAGGAGTAACCCCATGTACGTGTGCACAGGCCTGATACTGATGTCGATGGTGGCGGGGATCGCCGAGGGAACGGCCTGGACCGAGGCTGCGGAAGCATTCAGTCTGGGGCCGGTGCCGGCCTCGGTGGATTTGCGGTCGATGCTGACGAAACACCTGGTGCAGCGGAGTTGCGCCGTGTTGGACGCTACTGCCGAGCGGCGCCGCGCAGCCCTCGCCGGGGGGGACGCGAAGACCTGGCTGGCGGCGACACGGGAGGCGGTCCGGGCGGCACTCGGGCCGATGCCCTTCGGCGAAATCGGGGGACCGCTGAACGTACGGGCCGTATCCCGGCACGAGCGCGATGGCTACGTGCTCGAGAACGTCTTGTTCGAGTCTTTTCCCGGCCTCGACGTGAATGGGTCGGTGTATCTTCCCCTCGAATCGGCGTATCCGCCGCCATGGCCGGCGATTGTGGTGTGTGTCGGGCACAGCGCGAAGACGCGCGAGAGCTACCAGATTCCGGCCCAGGTCTTCGCACGGCTGGGCTATGCCGCGATTACCTTCGACCCGCCGGGCATGGCGGGCGAGAAGCGGGAAGGGAATGACCATTTCCGGGATGGCGTACGGTGTTATCTCACAGGCTACTCCTCGAACCGCTATTTCGTGCTCGATGCGCTGCGCTGCGTGGACTACCTGGCCGGCCGCGACGACATCGACGTGCAGCACGGCGTGGGGATGACCGGTGTGAGTGGGGGCGGGGTGACCACGATGTATGCCACCCTCCTGGACGAGCGCATCGCGGCGGCAGGGCCTTCGTGCTGCGCAGTGCCGAAAGCGCTGCACCCGGTCTTGGACACCTATGCGGAGTGTCCCGAGCCCATGGCCATCGGGCGTTTTGGCGCGTACGACGATGTGGACCTGCTGGTGGCGGCCATGCCCACGCCAGTACTGCTGATGGCGGGTGCGGAGGATGAGGTCTTCACGGAGCCGATGAGCCGGGCCATGGCGGAAGAGGTCGCAGCTTCGTTCGAGACGGCCGGGAGTGGGGACCGCTTCGGCTTCTTCCTGGATCCCGGCGGGCATGCGTATAGCGTGGCCATGGCCTTCGAGTTCGTGCGGTGGATGGACCGCTGGGTGCGCGCCACGCCGGGGCGCGCACTGCCTGAGATCTCGCGAGATGAGCTCGAAATGTTGCGGGGTGAACTGCTCGCGTGCCACCCCCGGCAGGACCGCAACCTATTCTCGGTGAACCGGGACGCGGCCCTGGCGCTTCGGGAGCAACGCTCCGGCCTGCCGATCACCGAGGCGGTGCGCCGCGTGGCCGGGGTGCCGGGACCGGCGGCCGTGCCATCAGCGCGGACTGGGGAGCCGTCGCTGGTGTGGTTCCATGAACTCCAGGAGGTGCTGATCGCGCCGGAAGCAGGTATCGAATTACCGGCCACCTACCTCTATCCCGCGAAGGACGGGTGGCGTGGGGGAGCCGTGCTGTATTTCGACGAGCGCGGGCGGTGGAGTGACCTACGGTCCGGTGGGCTCTTGCCGCGCACGTGTGGCTTCCTGAACAAGGAGGCCGAGGGCCGCGCGCTGCTCTCGGTGGACCTGCGGGGCTGGGGCGACAGCCGGGCCGCGGATGTGCGCTATGACCTGGCCGGGTGGGGGAGCCGGCAGCAGTGGTGCGCGTATACCTCTGCCGCGTTGGGCGATTCGGTGTTGGCGATGCGCATTCGCGACGGCCTGTCGGCCCTTTCCTACCTGCGCTCCCGGCCCGAGGTGGACCCGGCGCGGGTCGTGCTCGGGGGACGGGGCATGGGGGGCGTGGTGGCGCTGCATGTGGCGACCCTCGCCGGCGATGTAGCCGGGGTCTTCTCGGTTGACGGGCTGGCGGCCTTCGAGTTGTTGGCCACCGAGACCGATTACCGCTGGTCGCCCGAGGCCTTCCTGCCCAACGTCTTGCAGCATTACGACCTGCCCGAGTTGGTGGCGCAACTCGCGGTTCCCACGCTGATACTGAATCCGAGGGATGCGAACAAGGACGCGATGGATCGGGCAACGGCCGAGACCGGGTACGCCCCCGCCCTGAAACGCCGCGACGGGTTTCAACTCCTGAGAGGGGAGGGAGAAGAGGCGATCAAGGGCTTTGTCGAGCAGGTGTTGAGTGGTACGCGTTAGGCGCTCCGAATCATCGGCCATTGCGTGCTCCGGACCGCCTTCGGCGGCAATTGGGGCGATGAAGTTGCCTCCAAAAGTCCCCCTTTGAAGTCGTTGAGGGCTTCTCGGTGTACGCGTCGCCTACCTGGGATCCCCTTCGGTCACCCCAGGCTGTATTCCGCCGTCCGCTTCGCGGACTTCCAGGCGCCTTCAGGTGACCACCCTCTTTCTATCGCTCCTGCAATCGACCGACGATTTCACATTCCACTCGGCCGACGCTGCGATCGGCGCACTCACCGCTGACTGAGCGCCGCGATGGCCTCAGGGGATAGCGCGGCCGCATAGAAGGCGAAGCGGTGGCCCGGGGCATTCTTGAGGTCTTTGCACCGCCCCGGGGCCGGGTGGTGGCCTTGGCAAACTGGACCGATGTGGCCAACGCCAACACGCGCCAGCTACGCGGTATGAACCTACTATGCATCGGCTACCACTTCCTACGGCAGCGGGGAGAGCACTTGGAAAACCCTTGGACGCGCTACGCCAGAAAGTCATTCTGCAACGGGCCCCAAACTGGGGATGAGTCAGGATTCGCTTGTGCGGCCTCGCAAATCATGGCACAATAAGACATTCGGCCGTCGAACGCACCCATTGATTGCGTTCTCATGGCGCACAGGTGGAGACCCGGCGTACGCGAAAACACCGAAAGGATTACCCCCATGATGGATCGCAGAGCATTCATGACCCTCGCCGGCGCGGCCGGTGCTGCACCGTTGGCTGGATTGAATACTATTGCCCACGCCGAGGCCGAAGGCGTTCGCGAGTTCTACGAATTGCGCCGCTATCAAGTCGACACCGAGGCGCAGAAAGCCGGCCTCCTTGCCTTCCTCCGTCACGCCGCCATCCCAGCCCTCAACCGCATCGCCATCGAGCCTGTCGGCGTCTTCCAGCCCGCGGAAGAACTCAGCCCGGTCTACGTCCTGCTCCCGCACCGCTCGCTCGACTCCGTGGCCACCATGACGCAGCGGCTCTCGGCCGATGAAGAATTTATGAGCAAGGGCGCGGATTTCCTCAACGCGCCCGCCGCCAGCCCGGCCTACGCGCGCGTCGAGAGTTCGCTCCTGATGGCCTTCACCGGCATGCCGCGGCTCGAAGTACCGTCCAAGGCGGCCACGCGCGTCTTCCAGCTTCGCACTTACGAGAGCCCGAGCGTCGTGACGGGGCAGAAGAAGATCGAGATGTTCAACACCGCCGAACTCGCCATCTTCCGCAACGTCGGCCTGAACGCCGTCTTCTTCGGCGAGGCGCTCGTCGGCGAAAAGATGCCGAACTTGACCTATATGCTGGCTTTCGACAGCATGGACGAGCAAAAAGCCGCCTGGAAACGCTTCGGTGCCGACCCCGATTGGCAGCAGCTCCGCGCCATGCCGGAATATGCGGACAAGGAGATCCTCTGCGGCATCACCAACCTCTCCCTGCTCCCCGTTGAGGGATCGCAATTGTAGCGTCTGCTCGCCTCGGAATCCCCGGAGGAGATGGCGGAGGAAATGTCAGGAAGCCACCGGGACAGCGTCTTATGTCGCGCTGGTCTCTCGGCCTCGGAATCCCCGGAGGGGATTGGGCAGGGCAGATCGGGTCTTGACTCGGGGACGGAAGTCACAGAACCCTCCCTGCGCTCTATTCCGCCGCCCTTGCCAGGGCTGGGCACCGCATCAGACCACTTCAAAGACGAAGCGCTGTTCCGCCACCTCCGGCCCCCACTGGGTGGCCGCGATTTCTTCGACCAACTGGAAGCCCATGCTTTCGTAGAGATGGCGCGCCGGGTCGAGGCCCTCGAAGGTCCACAGATAGACCCGCCGGTGCCCCGCCTCCCGGCAAAACGCCATTGCCGTCTCGATCAACCGCCGCCCCACGCCTTGCCCGCGCAAGGCGTCCGACACAATGAAATAGCGTATCCGCGCCCCATCTGCGTCCGCGCCGTCGATACTGATATGCCCCTCGATGCGCCGTCGAGCCGGGCCGTCCAGAACCCGTCCCGGGTCTCGTCATAGCGCGACAACAAGTCCGCCAAGTCCCGCGCCGCCTTCGCCTCGAAATACAGGCCGAAGTCCCAATGGTCGGCGTAGTACCGGGAATTCAATTCCACGACCCGCCCGAGTGCACCGGGGGTGTAACCGTGGACAATCTTGACCTCTGACATACTCACTTTCCATAGCCCCATTGATTCTCTAAAACGCAATTGCGCCCACTGGACTGGTGGCTTTCGTCCCGGCCCAGCGTGTCCCTTTTCCTAGATCGGTTTCTCGCAAGAATCCGTCTCGCGCGTGCCGCCCGGCAGAAGCCTTCTACGTTGACGAGTTCGCACGAAGTAGTCGCGTGCACTTGGCGTCAGCGACAGCACAAAGACGGGAACTCCGAACAACAAGCTGGGGAAGAGGTCAAGGACCGCAAGGGCCACGTACGTGAGATAGGTGGCCAGCCCATCACTGATTCCGAAGTCCCCGAACGTTCCCGCATCGTGAATGCGAAACGCCAGGTAGGGTGCCCAAAGATGCTCGAACACAATCCACGCGACGACAAACCATCGCACGAAACCGAGTCCCCCAAGACAGGAAGCGGCCACCATCACGGGCATGAGGCAGTAGAGAACGCTCTCAGTAGTGAACAGCGGATACTGGCCCGGCTCCGGATGGAAGCACATCCAAATCAACTGTCCGGTGCAGGCCATGCTCCACGTGACACAAAGGCCCAGCAGCACCCTCACGCTCGAGGGCATCGATCGCCTATTCTGCGCATCATGACCTTCGATACGTTCCCCCACGGCCTCGCCCTCCCTTTTCTGCCCATTGTACAATCAAACGCTCGAGTCTATTCTCCCGCCGCATTCTCACCCGACGGACGCCTTCGGCGCAGCCAAGTGCCCCCTCACTCGTTTAACACCGCCCCGAACCTGCCGCGTAGCCGAACGAGTTCCACCTCCTGCTCGGGGCTGAAGGCGCCTTGCCGGTGCGCGTAGGTATCCATCCACACCTTGAGCCGGTCCAGGCTGCCCTCGTCCAGTTGCACCCCTTCATGCGCCTCATCGGCTGTCAGCAGGGCGAGCAGTTTGCTCTTTCGCGCCGGGCAATCGCCCACGCCGGAATAGGGCTTCTCGAAGGCGAGCGTGCGCAGGTCGTTGTCCGCGTAGCCCAGCAGGGCGTCGTAGGATTTCTCCGCGGTCAGGTCGAACGCGGCCGCCTGTGCATCGCTATACCCCGGCTGATGGCAGCGCGTGCAGGCCGCATCAAGCACCGGCTGCACCAGCCGGTCGTAGCGCAGCGGCCACGTCCCGTCGCCTTCCAGCCGCGGCCTCGAGGGGGCGCGCCGGGCCGCCTGGGGGTACGCCCGCCGCACCGGCGCCGATTCGCGCGATTCGTGGCAGCCCACGCAGGACAGCGTCTGCCCCGGCTGCACATAGGTCAGCGTGCGCATGGTGCGCAACGCGAAGCCATCGCGGTCCAGGGCTTGGAAGAAGTATGGAATGCCCGACGGCACCACGAAGTGCGCAGAGCCATCCGACTCCACCGGAACCGTACCGAGAATGAACTTGCCCGTATCCTCCGCGGACACGCCCAGCACCGGATTGTTCATGAACGGCTGGACTTTCGGAATCACCCCGACAATACGCAGCCGCGCAACGGTTCCCCGTGCAGCCTCGCCCATCCCCTCATAGACATCCTGGACCAGGAAGGTCCCGTGCTTGGGCGCGCTCCAGTCCACGTGGTCGGCGATCACCGGCGGCCTGCGCCGCGGCTTCACCGGAATCGGCGTCTCACACGAAATCTCGGGGTCCCGATGCAACAGGTTCAGGTTGCCGAAAGCGTCGTAGAGGTAGATGCCCGACGCGTTCGGTGGATTGCGCCGGTCGCCAAGTTTCATGTACGCGTGAATCGGCAGCCGGCGGCCGGACCAGGACACCAGAAAATGCTCCTCTGACAACGGCCATGGACCGGCGTAGTAGCACGCCGGACTACCTTCCGTCTCCGGGAAGCACACCTCCGGTGTGATGCGTTCGAGCGGCGCTTCGAACTCCGTTCCCCGTGTCCGGTCGAGCAACACCAGCGACCCGCCCGTAATCGAGTGATGCGCCGTCGCCGTGAAAATCAGTTTATGCGAACCGGGAACTGGGCGCGCCTCGAAGATGCACTGCGGGCGCTCGGTGAAATTGCCGTAGACCAGTTGCGCGTTCGTGCCGTCCGGATGCGTGCACCACAGGCTCATATAGTGGCCGTTGAAACGGTCGATGTAGTCCCACCGTGCATACAGCACCTGCCCGTCTCGACCCACAGCCGGTGTCCACTCGAAGTTCTCGAACGCCGAAATCGCACACAGGTTGCCGCCCGCTCGATCCATCCGGTGCAGTGTGAACACCGACACGGGCCGGCGCTGGTCGCCGCCACAACGGACAAAGCTGTCCGGCTGCGTCGCCGCGCACGTCGCGGCCGCGCTATCCCGGTCCGCCTGCAATGCAATCCCCTTGCGCGTCGACGTAAACACGATATCGCCCTGCGGCAGATAGCGCGCGTCAGAATCGTTGTAATAGCCCCGCGTGAGTTGCCGGACCCCGGTTCCATCCAGATTCATCTCGAAAATGTGGTAGAACGAGTCCTCCGGCAAGTTCTCCTTGACCGTCTTGTCCTCGATCTCGGCCACCTCCGGATAGAACCGGCAATAGGCAAAGAGCACCTTCCTGCCGTCATACGACAAGTCGGGCCGCAAGAAATTGCCCTCCGGCCAGCCCGCCGTCAGGCAGCGAAGCTGCGGCATATCGCCCTTGAAACCCGAAAGGAGGTAGATGCCGCCCCCACCGCGCGAAAACCAACCGTAGTATTGGTCGGAAACATGCGGAAACAGCGTCGGCGCCCGCTTTACAAAGAGGATCTCGTCAAAATCCAGCAGCGGATTGCGCAGGGCCAAGGCGCGGATCGCCCATTGGACATCCAGTGCGGCCCGCTCACGCCTTCGCTTATGCGCATCGGGCGCGATCTGCTCGGCCCGCGCCACGGCGGCCTCGAAGCGGGCTACTTCCGCCGCCACATCTGCCCCCAACACACCCAGGCTTTCGGCCAAGGCCCGGCCGCGGGCCACCAGATCTTCCACGCGCACCGTCCCCCCATCAGGAACGCTATGGGCCACCGACCATTCGCTTACGCTGCTTTGCGACGCGGCCTGGCCCCGCGCCACATTCTCTTCCGTGCCAGTCGTATAGACCTCGACTTCGTCCAGATGCAGATAATCCTCACCCGGCAATTGGATCCGCACAAAACGCGCCGACGCCCCGTCCAACACCACATCCAGCGGCGTCTGATCCGAGTAGCCATAGAACACGTTCCCGTCGTGCCGATAAACCGGGCGGAACTTGATTCCCTCCGCAGACAGCAAGAGCACAAAACGGGCGGCACGCGAGGCGCCATCCCCATCGCATCGGTTGTACAGCCGCACGCGCTCGACCGGCCGTTCCCGCCCCAGGTCCACCTGCCACCAAGGCTGCTTCTCCCGCGCCGTGTGGAATCCCCAAAGACCGTCTAGGTGGCCGTCACAGCCTCC
>Ga0272442_10010835_pt1 | contig 11189 bp, 8 predicted proteins | sample SSMForm2O_FD_200262 | JGI IMG/M metagenome (GOLD analysis project Ga0272442, IMG submission 200262) | Marine sediment archaeal communities from Little Sippewissett salt marsh, Falmouth, MA, United States - SSM-Form-2O | ecosystem: Environmental > Aquatic > Marine > Wetlands > Sediment ...
CCTGATCGCCAACAACGAGAGCAATAGGAACACTCAAACGCGTGCCCTCTTTAGTCACTTCACAATCTACTACCTGGAGGGGATACAGCCGCAAGACGGGGACGACTCGCAACAGATGTTCCTTGAGACGCCAAGCTAGTCTCCCGGGCTTCCCCTGCCGAGGATTGAGAATACACGGCTGACACAAGCGAGCAACTGCCTATAGAGCGAAAGGCGTTGTCCCAGTCGATTCTCGCCGCCGAGACCGCTCATCCTGAGACACTCATCGATGCTGTCACCACGCCGCTCGGCGTGACCATCGCCGGTCTGAACGAGATGGAACACCAGGGATTCTCCTCTTCACTGATCCGCGGCATCGTCGAATCCGCCGAGCGCGCCAGGAAGCTGTACGGAGGGATGAACGGCGAGAGCTAGGCATACACCACAGAGCGCGGAGTAGACAGCTAGAACACCACGCGCCAGGAGAGGTCGAGCACGGCATCACCGTCGACCGGAAGGATAATCGTCAGTGTCACGTGCGCAGTATCGGTGAACGGCCAGACAACCTCGGCGTCGATCTGGCCAATGTCGAACAGCCGACCGTCCGCTGCGTCGAAGAACGCTGCCACGCTTGCCTCGCCAACAAGATCGCACCCTACCGGCAGATCCCACACGAAACCCAACAGCGCCCAGTACGGCGACTTGACCAACGCAATTGTTCCCGGATCGAGCGCCCACATGCCGCGCACGCTGATTCCCTCCAGCTCGTAATGGAGACCAAGTCCATAGACTTCAAGTCCCGAAACCGTATGACCCACCGCATCCCACGTCCATCCACCGTAGATGTCAAAACACTCCGAACTCTCCAGCGAGAACGACGGGTTGAGTTCGAGCGACTTCGCCTCGGGCTCGAACAGGATCGTCGATGCAAACTGAATCCCAAGCGGCAGACCGCCCACGTCGGCGCACGCCACCACGCACTCGAAGAATCCGGCTTCGTCGAACAGGATCGAGCCGGTCACCGGCCGATCGCACGAACCGATGGAGAAGGCGAAGTCGGCCGCCGCGTACGAGAACGTCGGTGCACATGATGCCGTCTGCACGCGTCCGTACTCGTCTACGTTAAGCCCGATCTCGATCGCACGGACCGCCCCGTCGCCGCTGTTTGCCAGCGCGATGCAAAGCCCCAAGCCGTCCTCCAACACGGTGGACACGATCGCCTCGACGTCACTAGCCACCACAACCTGTGCCGTCGCAGAGTCGAAGGCGGACGCTTCATCAAACGCTGCCGTCCCACCGAACGACAACTCGCTCATCACCAGCTGTCCTCTCACTATCAATTCGGTAATCCCTGAGGCGTTGCCGCTGACCTGCGTCGCTACGACAGCCTCGGCCCACGCTACCGCTAGCGACATGTCGTACGACAGAGCAACGGTTCCCGCCGCCGAGTTCAGCGTCAGCGCACCTTCACTCGTTCCGCTCAACGAGACATCGGCCCACGCGCTACCTTGGAGAACTGCGATCAAAGCGACCACAGCAAATGGAGCGCGTGACTTCGTCATCGCTCATCGTCTCCGGCAGGCGCGGACCGCGGGATCGGGCCCGTAGGCGGCGTCTTCACCATTACCGTCGCGGTGTCCGTCGCACCCCACCTGTCCTCCATTTCGTACGAGAACTCCACCCACACGTCGTTCGGACACCCCGTCGGCATGAACCAAACGCTCGTGCCGCCGGCGTCAACCCATGCGTCACCGCACATCGTGGGGCCGAACACCCGTGACACGGTGAGCGTGCCCGGATGGTCATCTTCGTCGTTGCCCAGCACGAACACCTGGATCTGCAAGTCGCCGTCCGCCATGAAGACGGCGTCGTCGTTGGCCACCGGGTCGTCGTTTGCCTCCTCCACGGTCACCTCGAACGTACCTGTCTCCGTCCGCGAACCGTCGGTCGCCGTGCACGAGACCGAGGTCGTGCCGATCGGGAACTGCGACCCGGATGCGGAATTGAAAGTAACCTCGACCGTACCTGGGCAGCCGTCGACGACTGGGCTGTCGAAGCTTACGTCCGTGCCGTCCGGATCTCCGGTCGTCACGTGCACATCGCGGCAGTCAAGCGACCACGGGCGACAGACCGACACGGCAAACGAGTGTGTCACGACGTTGGCATGGATGTCGGTTGCGGTGTAGGTGACGTCAGTGTCCCCCACCGGGAACGCGCTGCCGGAGGTGTGAGACGGCGCTACGGAGACCACGCCGCAGTTGTCGGTCGCCGTAGGCTCGGCCCACGCGACGATGGCTACTTCCGTGCCGTCCGCCGCCTCGACACAGACGTCGTCGGGTCCGTCGGCGATCTCCGGTAGTTCACGATCGTCAACGGTCACGGTGAACGTGCGATCAGTTCTGTTCCCGGACAAGTCGGTCGCCGTGTACGTGACGACGGTAGATCCGATGTCGAAGACGCTGCCGGCCGCATGCGTACACGCCAGGTTGGCGATTCCGATGTTGTCGGTCACATCAACGCCGACCGTCGGCTCACTCCATGTCACTGCTGCTCCGCACACGCCCTCGTCATTCGATAGCGGACCGATGTCGGACGGTGCGTTGACGAACACCGGCGGTTCTTCGTCGACCACGTGAACGAGGACCGACTCTGTCGCCTCACCGCCGTACCCGTCGGAGACGGTGTACGTGAAGGCAGTATCCCCGTAGAACCCTGCCAGTGGTTCGTAATGAATTATGTTATGTGATGCAGAAGAAGCGCCGACACCCGGTGTGCTGACGAAAACGATCGTCAGTTCGTCGCCTTCGATGTCGGTGTCGTTGGCGAGAACGTCGATGTCGACGGCGGTGTTCATCGGCGTTTCTACTTCGTCGGCCATGCTGTTCGGTGCGGTGTTCAGCACGTCCACCGTGATCTCGACGTCGGTCTCCGCCGTCGCGCCGAACGGATCGGTCGCAACCACGGAAAGGTAGTCGATGAAAGGATCCCCACTCGTGTGACTGGCCAGTGCGGCGTCCCGATCAATCTCGTACATCACCGTTACGCTGTACGACCCGCCGCTCCCGCTCTGCAGAAGGCTCGCCGTTCCCTTCTGCGGGTGAGTCCCGAGCGCGAACGTGAGGCTGTCGCCGTCCCGATCCATGAAGCCGAGGCAGCCTGCCTCGTACCACGCCGGATCCATGATGAACACCTTCGGACCGCTGGGCACAAACGAGAAGAACGTGCTCATGAAACTCGTCGTTGCTTCCGGCGCATGGTTCGTATTGGATACAGAGATCTGAAACGTTAGTTGGGTTGCTTGCCCTGTCTCATCTACTGCCTCGACTGCAACTTCCATAGCCATGCTAGTCGCCGGGAGCAAAGCGGACGACCATCTCATAAGCGCCTCTTCCAGCCCCGGTTCATGATACGTCGTAAGCAGCGCTCCCTCCGTGGGCGAGATCAGCCGCATCTCCATACAGTCGCCGTCACGATCTGTCGCAGACAACTTAACCTCAGCCCAGTCCCCTCTGTTCACAGATAGATCCTCCACTTCGCTGAACACTGGTGCATGAGCGAAGTATGTGTTCCCGAATTCGTATAGCAGGTAGTCAACTGGATTCGGATGCTCCGCATCGACATAAAGGAAGAACTCGTGCTCCGACACGATTGTCCAATCAACGCAAGCCGGTATATCATCCCAGCCCCCACGTGCCGCGAGCAAGTAAGATAGCGCTTGAGTACCGGCGGCGACGCCATCGAAATCCTCGATTGGAGAGCATGCTTGTGGCACAGATATAACCTCAAGAGAAGCAAGATACCCTGATGCCTCTGAGACTTGATCTGTCAAAGCAGTTCCTATGATCTCACGAATCTCGGAGACATCTCCGCGATCAATGCCCGTTGCCGTAGAGGTTGGCGTGAAGTAGTCTACGACTACGTTGACGATCTCTCCCAGAATACTGGACAGGATCTCGCCCGGAACGACCGTTTCGATTACATAGGCTGCCACGTCGCCGATATCTTGGGGGACGAGCGCGTCCAGCACAGAGTCGGACGGCAACTCCAAGTCTCTCGACATGCTCAGTTCAGTGTACGAGAAGCTTGGGTCAATCAGCACAACAGCAAGACTGTCACTTGGCCAGTCGGACCGATCTGCCTCAACCCTGTCTTTTTGGTCATCCCATAGCACGAGCGTCCCATCTGGAAGGCGAACGTTTAGTTGCTCCTCCACACCGCCCAGCAGTGCTAGCTTCGCACCGGCCGCATCGCCGATGGCGGTCTGCACTACGCGGCCCTCTGAAGCTCTAATGGCAACATCCATTGCCGTGTGGATATCGTAGGGATTCGGGCCGAGGCAATTGGCTGCGATCCAGTCAGGATCATAATACTCCTCTCCGGGCTCCATGTACTCAACCTCTCTAGCAGGTACTACGATCCCGGACTCTGTATCCCCCAATATCAGCGTAGAGTATCGAGCTGTTTCCTCCTCAGCGCGTTCAAGTGACGTGCTTGAATCACTGTCATGTAGCAAGATTGTGTCACCGCCAAGTTCCCTCAGTTCCGAGCGGAACTCCTCGCACTCCGGCCATGGCTCGCAGCGCCAGACAAGCGCTTCATCTGCGCATGCTGTGATCTGCCACTGCGCTGTACAGAGTACAACACCTAGGAAGAACGTGACGTAGGGTCTACCGCTGTTCACTGCTGCCCTCCCATGTTGTTCAGCAGCACCGAGATGCCATCTCCGATACAGAGAGCGACATCCAGCAGACCATCCTCGTTGAAGTCGGCGTAGGCGGGCGTCATGCTCTCAATGCCCGACATCCCGTTCGTTGCGGCAAAGGCAACCTTCTGCGACCAGTCGCCAAGCCCGTCGCTTCGCGACAGCATCACGCTGTCACCGTATGCGAAAAGCAGATCAGGGGCTCCATCACCGTCGAGGTCCTCCGCGGAATAGAATCCGCGATCGGTGTTCCACTCCTCGAACATGAGGTCGCCAGTTCCCGCAAACGCACCCTGTGATGTCCCGATATCGAGAAGCCCATCCAGATTGAAGTCCACCACGACTGAATACACAGAGGGGATTCGTGAGGTTTCCCGCAGGCCCCCAGCGGCATCGCCAGCAAGGAGCACCGTCTCTCCTGTCTGCCGATACCACGAGTTGTAGAGCAGATCAAGATACCCATCACCATTCATGTCGTACATCTCCGGTTTGACAATGGACTCCTCTACCCCCTCTTGTACGATCAGAGTCACCGCTCCCGTGATTCGAAGAGGTTCGTCGTCCGCAAGCTCCAGATGCAACTTGTAGAGTCCATCTCCACACAGAGCAACAAGCGTCACACCGCCCTCGTCATCAACCATCCATTTCGCTAGGTTCGTTGCCGTTCCCGTAGGAAAATCCACGTCTATCGGAACAGACTCGAAGCCCTCTGCGCCTCGGCTTAGCAACACCCGGATCGGGACACCCCCTTTGACCGCTTCGCCAGCAATGATCAGGTCGGGGAGTCCATCGAGGTTCATATCAACGGCTACAGCATCGACTGCTTCCTCGCTCGAGAGGTGAAGCGATCCGTAACGTGGAAATCCGCCCTCTCCGTCGCCGTATGCGACTCCGGCATCGGAAGAACGGAGGCATACAAGGTCGGTGAGCCCATCCCCGTTAAAGTCCTCGACGAAGCGCCCGAAACTCTCGAAATGCGGAACTGCACTTACCAGCGGAGCTGATAGCCAGCCGGCACCGACGACTCCGGTACCATCGCCAAGTCGTACGTGCAGGCCGGCGTCAACTGACTGAAGCGCGATGTCTACCTGCTCATCGCCGTTTAGGTCCGCAACGAACCCTGTCCACGGAACTCCGCTGATGCAGTATAGACTTGCAGGAGAGAAGGCTCGGTCCGGCTCTGATAGCACGACACTAGCGGTTCCTTCTGTATTGAACCCAATGAGGTCTGCTACACCGTCCGCATCCAAATCGGCGGCGTCCAGAACAAATGCGAAGAGGCCGATGTCCACTCGGGCGGATTCCTTCGGAAAGGCGAAGCCTCCGAAGTACACCGAAGAATAATGAGATTCGTGATACGCGTTGGGGTTCGCTCTCATGTCTTCCACGTCGAAGACGTGTGCTACCGCAAGGTCAGTGGTGCCATCTCCGTCGAAATCCGCGGATGCCGTATCCGATGCGTAGTAGTCGACTCCGCAGATTTGAGCTTCCGCATCGAATCGACCTGTCCCATCGCCGCATGCCACGAGAATCGCGCTTGCTCCGTCGTACGTCTGGCCTACGGCAACTACGTCCAGGTGATCGTCTCCGGTGAATTCTCCAACCTGTATCTGCCATGGTTTGCTGCCAAGCAAGACGCACTCGAGTCCCAGCTCCGTTCCGATTGGCGGCTCCACGCCGCCATCTTCGTTGATCGGTAGGACGACGATGCGCCGCATCCACGGCACGTCGGACGAATAGTCCGCAATCATGACGACGTCCTGGATTCCGTCCTCTGTTGCATCAGCCATCTCAAATGCCACGCAGGCCGATTCGCCATGAACTGGTATGGCAAATTCGAACTCGCCCGTTCCATCACCGAACCAAACGGCAAGTTGCGATTCGTCGATGAGCAGCCCGATGATGTCAAGGTTTCCATCGCCATCAATATCTGCAGCGGCGACGTCGCTCGGGTAGATGTTGAACTCGGCGAGTACTAGGAAGTCCGCAAACGCTCCAGTCCCGTCGTTGAAACAGAGAAGAATCGATCCTGTCCAGCGCTCTTCCGCTGTACCCGCACCTTCGACATCCGAGACGAGAAGAACCAGATCCTCGCTCCCGTCACCATCCAAATCGCCAACCGCCGGAGCCGCGCACTGCAGAGTCCATCCATAGATTGCCTCGTCACTGTTCTCATACAGAGGAAGTGCGCAGGCTGCACGAGAGAAGATCGCACCGGGTATCTGAACGACCGTGCACTCATCGTTTTCCCCCAATGCGGATCCAGCGAAGCACCCGAATACAGCCAACATTACAAGAATCCCGCGACCGCGGTACGCTCGGGAACTGCAATCGCACGTAGCCCGCCGCGCCGCTGAAGATCCACTCTGATTCATCACGCCTCCTTACAGTGTTAAAGAATACACTTCGCTGAGATCTACTACAACTATCGCACAGGAGGAGCAATGAGGATCTGTTGGATGCGGCGGAGACAAGACCGCCATCTACCCGCGAGGAGCAACAAACACAACATCGGGAAACGTGTCGCCGTTCAGATCCGTGAACCCTAGACACCCTCCCTCGTACCACGCCGGGTCCATGATGAACACCTTCGCGCTTCTTGAGGGGGGGTCAGGTCTTGTTCTTTGACGTCCTCCATGCTAGGATAGCTCATGGTCAGACCATTGAGAGTGGAGTTCGAGGGGGCGCTCTATCATGTCACTTCTCGGGGCAACGCCCGGGACAAGATCTTTCTAGACGATGGCGACCGAGTACTCCTTCTGAGAACATTGGATGCCGTTGTTGAACGATTCGGCTGGATCTGCCACGCGTACTGCTTGATGTCCAATCACTACCATCTTCTTGTCGAAACTCCCCGTGCCAATCTCTCCAGAGGTATGCGGCATCTCAATGGTGTCTACACGCAATCATTCAACCGAATCCACAAGCGAACTGGCCACGTCTTCCAAGGTCGCTTCAAGTCAATCCTTGTAGAGAAAGAGAGTCACCTACTGGAAGTGGCTCGCTACATCGTCCTCAATCCCGTTCGTGCGCAGATGGTGAAACACCCACGTGAATGGAAGTGGTCCAGCTACGGAGCGACAAGTGGAGAGGAGTCTTCACCGGAGTTCCTCTCAGTTGACTGGCTTCTTGGGCAGTTTGGCTCGTCGCGCGGTCGAGCCCAGCTACGATACCGAGAGTTTGTGGAAGAGGGGCGAGATGTGCCACTGTGGGATGCCATCAAGGGCAGAGCGTTGCTGGGGACTGACGCATTCACCAAGCGAATGAGGCCGCTACTTCGCAGCGCAGCACAATCCAAGGAGGTCTCACGCGCTGAGCGGCTGCTTGCAAAGCCTTCACTTGAGGAGCTACTCACGGGGACTGACAACGACAGAGAACTGCGGAATGAACGTATTCATACGGCGGTTCGGGTGCATGACTACACCCTGTTCCAGCTTCAGGAGTCCCTGGGGCTGCATTACTCCACGATCAGTCGTATCGTAAAGCGAATTGATGAGAAGAGAATGTCAAAGAACAAGACCTGACCCCCTTTGTCGCCTCGACTGGCTCGCTGAACCTGTAGAGCGCACTAAACGTCGCCTGCCCAACCGTTACCTCACGTTCCGCCACCGCTTCTAGGTGCAGTTCGTCATCAACATACTGTACCGTGATTTCGCTGCTTCCGCTTGTAACGGTCACGCTAAGGCCGTCGTCGCAGTAATTGAGCCAAGTATCGATACGCTCTGCCAGGGTCGAGTTTCGCCGCCTGTTGTACTTGCCGATGAGAATCAGCATCATCTTGTCGAGGTCCCCTTCGATCTCGTATACGGGCTCAGATTGCTGCAACACAGTGAATTCGGTGGTATTCAGGTTAGGGAGCCACCACTGCCGTATCTCCCCTTCGTGGAACCATGGAAGAACGCGGCGGTACACGCCAAAAGAGATGCCAGTTCCTTCAAGTTCTCTGAGCGAGCCGTCGCCTGATGACATGGTGTAGTCGAACGAACCCTCAAGGGCCGGCTGCGAGAGAGTGCCAGTCTCTAGCAGCAAGGGTGCTCTGAAGCTGGCACCGGCACGTAGGCTGCCCGCCACATGCAGGTGGCCACCATCGATGACGCAGGGGACGCAGGGATAGGGCCAGACACTGCGACTGGTGATCGCTGTGTTGGCCGTCAGAGTGACTTCTTCGCCTGCAACGACCGATGATCGACTGGGTGTTGTTGTAGCGTCACCATAGATGTGTACACATGTTGTACCTGTGTCGATATCCTGAAGAAGTGAGGCGTCGAGAAGTAGGCTCGCTTGGAACCCGACGTCAGCGCCAATTGTGAAGTCGTAGCCTAGGCGTGGGACCGCCAAACAGTCAGGAGATAGCGTACTCGCGATTCCCTCGGCCCAGTCAAACGCATCCCGCATCCAGCTCGGAACATTGAGTTGTGGGAGATACTCCCCCAAGGTATCACTGTACTCCTTTCCGCATGCGTAACTCATCAGCACCGAGGGGCTGGCTTCGATGGAGAGCCCCGGTACATCCCAGCCGCAGGAGTAGCCAGTCTCTTCGCAGAAGCCTGTAAATCCGATGCGCGTCAGAGCGGATAGCAGGGCAGCTATTGCGATGAGGACCAAGACGACTCGGCCCGATTTCCCCCGGGGTTTCATTCCAGCCTCCTTGTTCGGTTCTGCATTCAAGCCATACAGGCTTCCACACGAGTCTGGCAGAACACCTCTTGTTCTGTCAACTCTGTTGGATAAGAATCGAGACGCAACATACTCCTTGGTATGTTGCCAGGATCTGGTCAGAGAAGAGCTCTCCGTATTGATGCGTTGACCGTCCGTCCCTCCTAGAGTTGTGCGCAGGATTCCGTTCTGTGGCTGAGTGCTACGCGCTTGCATCTCGAGGCAGGCATACGATGGACACGCGCAGTCCCGTCTCGCGGGGTAGACTGGCGCGGTCTGCGGTTTGTCTCTGAGAACAAGGCAGCTTGCGAGACGCTGTGGCGACGGCGGCGCGGGAGACTGGCATTTTCCAAGGAGTGAACGGAGGTCGATCGGATGGCTGCGGCGAAGAGGAAGCCGGTTCGCATGCTGCTTCTGTGCGGAGACTTGTACGGAGCGAACTGCACGATGGGCGGAAAGAAGCTGTCGATCCTGGACAAGTTCCGCGGCTACGGCTGGGATCTCACGTCGGCCGGCGTGAAGAAGACGGTCTCACCGTGTGCGTTTGCGGCAAAGCGTGGACAGAAGCCGTTTGACCTCGATTGCACCGTATCCGGAATCGACGACGTCACCGCCTACGACGGGATCTCCGTCCTCCCCGGTCCGGCGTTCAACGGCTTGATCGAGTCGCCCGACGCGCTTCGGCTGGTGAAGCAGGCGTCGGAAGCGGGCCTGGTCGTCAGCGGCTGGTGTCGCGGTGTGCGCGTGCTGGCTGCAGCCGACGTGATCCGCGGAAAGCGCATCGTTTGCCATGCCGATGATCGTGAGTTCATCGAAGCGGCCGGCGGGATCTTCATTGGGCACGACCATCCGCCGGTGATCGACGGCCTGCTCGTTACTGGGGCGCGCAGCTACTACTATCGAGCGAAGAACGCCGCGGCGATCCGCGCGGCGATCGTTCGCAGAGGAAACGATCGCGAGTAGGCGACAGCGCCAGCTCCTCTGTCTCCTGGGAACCCCGCTGGGTCCCGGATACCATCCACCGACCGAGAAAAGATAGAGGGGAGTTCCACATGCTGTTTAAGGAAGCGACGATTGGTCCGCTTTGCGTGAAGAACCGGCTCATCCGCTCGGCGACCGCGGAGATGATGGCCAACGACGCTGGGCGACCGCTGCCGTCACTCGCCTTGCTGTATCGAACGTTGGCACGGGGAGGCGTCGGCCTGATCGTCACCGGACACCTGTTCGTCCATCCGTCGGGCAAGGCGCACCGCGCGATGACCGGCATCGATTCGGACGACGGGATTGCCGATCTCAAGTACTTGACGAAAGCGGTCCACGAGGAAGAGGGAGCGATCGCAGCACAGATCAACCACGCCGGCCGCCATGCAGCGACGGGCGATCCGATGGCACCGTCCGCTCTTCCGCGCGACGGGCGTCGTTCGGCCGCGCGTGCCATCGACACCGGCGAGATCGAGACGATCGTCTCGTGGTATGCGGCGGCCGCACGTCGCGCCCGCGATGCAGGATTCGATGCCGTCCAGATCCACGCCGCCCACGGGTACCTGGTCAGCCAGTTCCTGTCGCCGCTCACCAACCGACGGATCGACGAGTGGGGTGGCAGTCCGTCGAACCGCTCCCGGTTCCTGCTCGATGTCGTGTCCGCCGTACGAACGGTCGTCGGTCCGGAATACCCGATCTTGGTGAAACTGGGGATGTGTGACGAGGCTGATGGCGGGTTGACGCTCGAAGAGGGCGTGGAGGTCGTGCGGCGACTTCAGGATCGTGTCGAGCTTGTGGAGTTGAGTGGCGGGGTCGCGTCGGCATCGGCATTCAACATTGCGACCGGCGTCGCACCCGGCGAGAACGAAGC
>Ga0272442_10010837_pt1 | contig 11188 bp, 11 predicted proteins | sample SSMForm2O_FD_200262 | JGI IMG/M metagenome (GOLD analysis project Ga0272442, IMG submission 200262) | Marine sediment archaeal communities from Little Sippewissett salt marsh, Falmouth, MA, United States - SSM-Form-2O | ecosystem: Environmental > Aquatic > Marine > Wetlands > Sediment ...
TGATACATTGAACACATTCTCCTTAATTTCATCGACACGTGATCCAACCATGATACCACAGACTTGTGTCTTTTTTCCAAACGCAAGGATATCAGGAACAGCATCAAAATGCTCATATGCCCACATCTTGCCTGTGAGGCCAACGCCTGATTGTACCTCATCAACCATGAACATCATTTCATGTTCATCACAAAGCCTTCGAAGCTCGATAAAGAATTCATTGCGGAAATGATTATCCCCACCCTCTCCTTGAATAGGTTCAATAATCAGAGCCGCGATATCATCAGGGTTATCAGCGATTGCTTGTTCTATATCGGAAATTGCTTGCTTTTCAAGTTCTTGTACCTGTTGAAGATGATCCTGATTGAGTGGAAACGTGATTTTCGGATTGATAATACGAGGCCAGGAGAATTTTGGGAAAAATTGAGTCTTATTTTTGTTAAAGGTATTTGTCAAAGAGAGAGTATACCCCGTTCTCCCATGGAATGCTTCTTGAAAATGAATAACTTGATTTCCCACTTCTTTTGTGTATCCGTTTTCAAGATTCTTTCTAATCTTCCAATCAAACGCTGTTTTCAAACCATTTTCGATAGCTAATGCTCCGCCACTTATGAAAAAAAGATGCTGGAACTCGGATGGAACAGCAATCCTACCAAAGGTATCTACAAATTCTGCCATTTCAGAAGTATAGAGATCTGAATTTGTGGGTTTGTTTACAGCAACCTGTCCAAGATGTTTAATGAATTCAGGAGAGACAAGATCAGGGTGATTACAACCAAGTGGGGCTGATGCAAAAAACGAGAACCCATCAAGAAGATATTTTTCGTCTCGTGCGTCATAAATCTTTGTTCCTTGACTTTTTTTCAGATCTAAAACAAGATCAAAACCGTCAACAATCATGTATTTTCCTAATGTGTCATGGACTGACGCTGGTTCAATCATACAAGATGTTCCCCTTGGTACTTTTTAAATGTGATAGGCCGTATCTTTCCTTACCATAAAATGGTATCGGTAAGTGCTTTTTCAATAAAAAAACAGTCAAGTATTTCTACAACTTGACGGAGTATTATTTATTAAATGATCTGTACAAAATAAATCGAATGATTTATAATCGTGACATAGTATTCGGGCAGCTTACTACAACATAATGTGAGGGGATTGCACATATGTATGAAAGATTTGAGATTGGACAAAGTGATGCACAACAATGGCATTTCCAGTTGAAAGCACCAACTGGAGAAGTCATAATTCAAAGTGATGATTATCCTTCTGAACATGAATGTAGAGAAATGATTCAGATCGTACGTAAATATGCCCTTACTGCACGAATTGAGCGCCTGGAAGAGGGAGAACTTCACTAGAGATACATTAGTAAAAAAAGAATAGCTTGAGAGAGGAGGATATATGGGGGGAGAAGAGGTTGGATGGGATGCCGCCGTGTGTTATCTCCTCTCTCAATAGGGACAGCCAAATCACTCAAGAGAAAGTGAATTAAGTTCTTGTAAATCCTCAAGTGAATTCATTTTAATCATCGAGGTTGACATAGTGTACAAGACATTTTCGATATAGAGAGATCGTAGGATTGATCCACCAGATCTATAGTGATAAGTTTCCTCATCATCGTCATAATAATCTATATCATGGGTTATTGTTCCCTTTAGATTAATACCATCTTCAGGGGTGATATCAAAGACATACGCTTCTTCTCCTTTGTATGAACCCGCTGGTAAAACAAGAAGATTTTTTGCTCTATCAAATAAGAATGCTTTGTGTTCATACAATGCTGTTGATGAACCCCATGAGGAATCATCCGGTTCAATGGTATATTTGGCTTTTTCAACTGGATTGGTGACATCAGTGACATCAAACAAGGATATCTTTACCGTATTATCCTCCATACCAATACCTATAATATGGTCATCATCATAGGCATGAAGATATGTGGAATACCCTGGAATCTTTAAGGAACCGAGCAGTTCTGGATTCTCAGGATCAGCAAGATCAATGACAAAGAAAGGATCAACCTGTTTGAAGGTAACCAAGTAACATCTGTCTCCCATAAACCGTGTAGCATAAATGTTTTCACCAGGGGCAAGATCCTCAATGCTTCCAACTATTTCAAGATCCATGTTCAATACAAATACATGATTCAATGAGACTAAATCAGGAAGATATGAACGCAGCCTCCAACCCTGCAATGTAGTGGACACACGAAGATGACCATCATGTTCACTGAAGGAAAACTGATTATGGAAATGCCCTGGCACATTTCCTTGTGCCATATATTCAATGTCTCCATTTTCAATATGAATTCGATGTATAATCGTCCGTTCAATGTGCTGCAGAACTTCTTTGGCAATATCCTGCTGTGTCGAAAGGGAGAGATCAGAAGCATAATTCTGTAGAATCCACTCTGATACACTTTGTTTCTGATAATCAGTAAGAGTTAAGGTTTCAACTGTCTCCAATTCCTCTACAAGAGAATCAGGGAGATAATCAAGTAATACTTCATCAATAATTTCTTGAAACATTGAATAATCATACGAATATTGTGCATACGCGACATAGATATTATTTTGAGATACAAATAACGTTTGAGTATAACCTAGGAAATACATTTCTATGTTAACATCGCTGGTATCATCGTGAACAGCAAAGGAAGCAATGTTTGTTGCAGTACTACTTTTTCCAGGAATATCAACATAAAAAATATTGTCAACAGGGATTTCAACAGCCACATCATCGACAAGGAGCCGAGGTGTGACTTCTTCTCCTTCCTCTGGAAGAATTGTCTCATAAGAATATTGAGAGGTAATCACATAGACAAATCCATCAATTAAACGAGCACCAACCAGTGTACCAGCGAGAACGATCTCACGGACTTGAGTAGGTGCATCAGAATCACCGATATCAAATACGGTGACTTGAGTCTCAGGTGAGGCGTACCATGGTTCAATGAGAGACGAGGTTTCTCCTTTGATATCATCTTCCAAATAGATACGATGGTCGTATATTGTTGAAAAGATAACAAGGCGATCACCATCAACAAAGAGATTCTGAATGCTCTCATCATCTTCAAGCTCAATTGTGCTCAGAATGACAGCATTTTCCGGTAGATATGCAAGAATAATATATACAGTATTATCAGCAACAACATACAAATTTGTACCATCAGTTTTCACAATATCAGGCTCATCAACACCTTCTACTTGCACATTCGTCTCTGAATAATCAACAGATCCCTCATCACCACCATAACTCTCCATTGCTGCCGGAACCTGCATATCATCGACCATCATCACTTCAGACCGAGGAGAACCATTCCCAAAAGCCCCTGTTTTCCAAGAGCTCTTAGAAGAAGTAAAACTCTCACGTAAATATGTGGTCAAATCATCATAGGACGAAAAGGTATGAAGGTCAAAGTTTTCGACATTCCAATTGCCATAAGCGATTGGTTGAATTTGAACTGCATAAATCATCGCTGCTAATAGGATGATACTCATTAGCAGCAGACTTCCAATTTTTATTGATTCCCGATTCATAACTCATCACGAAATTAACTTCTAGGATGAGTTATATCTATCACGATTTATATACCGTAGGAAAACGTTTGGGAAAAACCAAACAGACACATCTACTATGAAATTTATTCTAATACTGCGGGCTGGATTTTTTCCTGAAAAGTGATACCTAATTGTTCAAGTTCATCAAGAATAGGATTATAAATCTCAGGGAGGACTGGGATATGAACTCCTGTTATCGTGATATCTTTTTCAAGGATCATTTTCACTGCTATTGCAGCAGGTAGAGCCACGGTACGAGCAATACTGGTATCACCATTTGGTATACCATAATCCACTAAGGTAGAAGTAATATAGTCCTGTTTGTCATCATACATAGCAATAAATTCATGATGCATCACGATCATATCTCTTTCATCTGCAGGTAATGACATTTTTTCCAGAGTTAATACATTCAAATAATCAAGTGGAGTATCTTTATCAGATGGTAATGGTGTGTCACTGAATAATCCGAGCCATCGTAGACGATGAATCACCGCTGAATAGGTTTTTAAGCCAAGATATTCTGATACCTTTAAATCTAAATCCTTGGTGTATTGCATTCCAAGAAGATGCTGAGTAACTTCACCATAGGTAGATCCATTGAAATCATTGAGTGATTCATCTGAAAGCCATCCAAGAGAGGCTATGGCTTTCATGGTTTCACACCAACCAGTTAGACGGAAGGTACCACGGTAGACAGTGGTTGCATCATGCAAACCATATAATTTCTTGTAGGGGAGAGAATCACGATTTGGATAGTTTTCAAAGGTTCCAACATCTGGAACATCTTGCATCGTGTAATGTTCAAACAATGCTTCACCTGGAACTGATTGTATCTCATCATCTTCAAGCCATTTTGCAGCATTACGTGATGCTAACAAGACACCTCGAGGAGACCAAGAGAATTTATAACCAAAAGGATTTGTATTTGCCTCATGAGATGGAAGTGCACCAGTTGTTGACCGAAAACTGATCACTTTCCCACCCTTCTCTTGGACATCATGAATAATACGCATCGCAGACATGTGATCAATACCAGGATCAAGACCACATTCATTGAGAAACAAAACACCTTGTTGTTTTGCTTCTGCATCAAGCGCATGCATTTCATCACTGACATACGACGTGGTGACAAGATGTTTCGTATGAGTGAGACAGAAACGACCGACTTTCACATGATACGTATAAGGAAGGAGACTAACAACAACATCTGCTTGTTTGACAAGGTTCTCTACATCTTTATCATTGTTTACATTCAAAGCAAGCGCTTGTCCATTTGGATGTCCATCGATAATTGTCTCTGCTTTACTGACTGTACGACTTGCCATTGTCACATGATAGTCTGGTTGTTCCAGCAGATAACGAACCAGAGGTCGAGATACCAATCCTGCTCCAAGCACTAAAACGTTCTTCATTATACTGTATACCCCCTCTGCATTTCAGAGTTGAGGCTCCCAATCTGATTTCCTCATAAAAAGTCTTCGATGTACTGGTAATCAGGTGTCAGCTTTCCTTGATGAAGAATGACTGCTTTTTTTACTTCATCAGGGAGATTTAATGAATGAAACGGCTGTGTATAGTCGGCCTTTGCGACCCATGGAATAAAAGGTAAGAGTGATTTACTGAAATTACGAGAGGACGCCCGAGGTAGCTCACAAGGGAGATTATCGACAGCCATGATGACGATCCCTTCACCTTGGACCCCTTCCTGTATCGCCCCTGTTGCTGTATTATACACATAGGTGGGAACATCGGGATTCGTGGTTTTCTCGGTTAATTCAATAGCTCCATTGATATCAACACTGATATCCCCAATAATATGTAATCGTAACATATCATTGCGTTGTTTTACATATTCTTTCGAAACCAATCGAGGATATCGTTTATCCCAATAGATACAGTTCATTAAAATCGAAAGATAGGGGAGATGCCTCTCAAAGACACCTGTATATCGATCAGGATGAGTATAGTATTCTTGCAGATTGAATTGGTTTCTTTGATCAAGTGGCTGGGCCATATGAAGCTCTTTAAAAACTACTTTGTAGAGCTGATGAGAAGGACTGTGCAGAAGCGCCGGGAGATCCTCTGGTTGGACTTCTTTAATGGGTAAGAGATTATAGATTTCTTGTGCCCCTTGGGATACATGCCCATATCCGGCAAATCCGACAATAATAGGAGATATTGAAGGAGGTAACCTCTGTGTTGTTAATTGATTTCGTATGTGCTGAAAATGATGTCGAATTTCATCGAGAGAATCATAGGAGATCGTTGGTTTGATATCTTGAAATGGTGTCGAATATCCTTGTGCTTTGAGTCGTTGACCAAACGCCCAAAGAGTATCGATCATACCAGCAATACCAGCATACCTACCAAAAAAGACTAAACGGCGACCTTGTGTATCCATAATTTTCTCATAATCAATCAATGTACACTCCAATTCCATAAGTCGTTTCAGCATGGGCATATTATAGGATTGACCCTTAATGGTGTGAGAGAAAAAAACATAGGTCTTTCTTTGTTGAAAAAAGGATGAAGGCATTTCCTTTACGCCAAAGATAACAGGACACTCTGTAAGATCTTCTTTGATTATTGCTTCTTTTTGATGGTATTTATCATCGGTAAAAATCCGTATAGGAGATGGTTGAATAACTGTTGTAATGGAATCAACTTGTTTGAGATGATGGACATGTTCAGGGGTAATGGGGACGCGTCGTTCCCATTTATTTTTATCTTCTCGTCGTATACCGATCGTTGCCATCACATTGGGCATTCACTCTTTTCTTAAATAGCTTATGTGAAGATCAGAGTTTAAACCGTAACAAGGCTCCGATATGCCCAAGCTCGTGTAATGCTTCAGCGTCAGTAAATTCAATTTGAGCATTGGTTCGTAATGCAAACTCAATAATTTCCTCGACTACATCAGCCTCTGTTGTTGGTCCACCACAAAGTGGGCAGTCTTTAATGGGACCTGCTTTCACAAGTTGACAATGCTCACAGAGGCATCCTTTGAGTTTGTAATCCTTTTGAATAATTAGAGTATCAACTTGACCATTCTGTGCTGCCTGAAGTGTTTCCTCAAGTCCATACACGGCTAATCCATCCTTTAGTATTTCTTGTTTCAATCGATCAACTGCTTGTACTCCTTGCTTGGTCTCATAGTCTTCCATTGCATCAGAAGACATCTCAAAGAGTTCTTGCTCATCATCAATGTCTACATCCAGAGTGTCAATCACCTTCTTTTGGAGATGCTGCGGTAACATGTCAAAAAATTGTTTTTTCGCAGTCCCTGGACCTGCGAGGACAAGATGATTATCAGCATGTTTCTCAAGATATTCAACAACCTCAGTGAAGAACTCATGAATCGCACCCTTACGAAGGCGCTGAAATCGTGGTTGAGACCATCCTCCTTTCTTATGTTTATTCATGATATCTTTAGATAATCGTTTTTCTTGGGTAAATTCCCCAAGACTTACAGAATAAATCTTTGCTTGATGTGTATTCACTAATACAAGTGTGTAGGATTCAAATTCATCCTGAATACGAGCAAGAGGACGAATATACGGTGAAGAGTCAACCACGAAAGAGTCATGAAGCTCTATCGGGAGAGGATACACTTCAAGAAGATGATGTTTTGATGAGGCAAATATGGCAAGGTAGTGTGAAGTTGACTGTTTCAAAGCCTTTTTCACCATTTCAAGGGTGGACTCAAAATTCTGTTGCTCATCCTTATCCAGGAGTTTCAAACAGGAATTCTCTCGTTGATTAATATATTTCTCACCAGTTTTTTTAGACAGATACACCGTCACGAAAGTATCCTTGCTATCAGCATCATATATTTCAGATAATTTTCTAATAAGATCAGATAATTCTGTACTCATAGTATCATCCAAGTTATACAGAACCTTATTTTATCACTTGTCCTTACAATAAAACACGGCTTAAAACTCATCAAGTTTTTTTGTTTTACAGGTGGAAAGCAACGTCTTCGCTGTTTTCCAAGAAGCCCGAGTGTAGGGCGGGAGTTTCCCATATTGTCTCACCCAAGAGACCAAAAACGATTGGGTGATAGGATCAGCAGGGTACCCACTTCCTAAGGGTTGAGATAATTGTTCCTGTAGTTCATTTTCTATACGACGTACTTCAGCATCTCTCCTTGTTTTTGCAAGAATTGATGCAGCACCTACAACAGGATAAATATCATCTGCTTTATGTTTTGAAATAATCTCACATCGTTTCGGTAAACGAGCAGAAATATTTTTTCCAAAACGATCAGCGTTGACATCAGCTGAATCAACATAGCACAGGGTTGGTTTAAGTTTTGAAATCACTTTGATAAAACCATTTTCTTCAATTTCATTAAGAGTCATGACTTTCCGCATATCATCGATGTCTTTTGCTGGAATAACAAGGATTTCATATGAGACAGCATGTTTTTTTATAAGAGCTGATAGCTCTTGCCGTCGTTTTGGTGTTATTTTTTTCGAATCCCGGACGTTATTATCAACAAGAAGCTGTTCATCTTTTACCATCACTCCAGCAATAACAAGTGGACCTACGATAGGTCCTCTGCCCGCCTCATCAACACCAGCAATCATTATCTGGCAATCAGAGAACATGTTAAAAGGATTTGTTATATGACAGAGACAGTTTTTTATGATGAGACAATATTTCCCACAAAACAATTATTAGAGATGCCGATGTAGCTTAGCTGGTGGAGCGGCTGATTCGTAATCAGCAGGTCGGGGGTTCAAATCCCTCCGTCGGCTTTAAACGAAAGAGGGGTTTATTTATTGTTTATTTTAACTTAAATCGCGTTATTGAGAATATCTTAAAAATATTATTTGTTATTTTAACAAATTTAGGTTTTTAATTTAAATCATGATTTATTCTTTCTTTTTCTCATTTTTAATTTATGATCTATTGTCCTGCCAAATTTTGATATTGGAACCGCAAAGAAAAGTAACAAATTTGATAATAATAACAAAATTATACCTGCTGCAAAGTGGCTTATATCAGGAGTTAATGCTGGGATTATCAATGCGAGACTTAATGCTAATACTGCGAACCCTATACTTTGAATATATTGGGCATCAGTATTTTCATCATGGTCAATTAATAACACTTTAATATTTTCTAATTCCTTTTTGATTTCTTGATTAGAAACGGGTGGAATATATGATTTGTTATAATTTATTTCCAACTCTTTACCACAATAAGCACAATAATTATATCGATCTGCAAAAACTCTTTGACATGATCGGCAAATTCTAGGCATAGACGAAATAATAAAATCTATGCCGTCTTATAAATTTATTTGTTCAATTTAAAGATAAACTATATCTTAATTTTTGGTAAATCAATCTTTAAGTCAAAAGGATCTTTTGATTTATTTTTTCCTTTCTTTTTTTTCTTATCCTCTTGATGTATCTTATCATGACAGTTAGGGCAAAGTAACACCATATTTACAATTCGATTATCCTTTGGATTTCCATTTTTATGATGTAAATGAGCTCTTACTTTCATTTGTTTAAATGATTTTTTACATTTATCGCACTTACCTTTTTGGAACTCCATAAGATGTTTTCGATCAGAAGTACGCACAGGTGTTCTTTTCTTCTCATTAGGAAATAATCCAAGAGGATCTGAAAAACTTAAATCCATTTTTATTACCTGCGTTTCTTTTTATTAAGTCTATTAATTCCACCTTGAATTTTATGCGATTGTGCAGTATGTCTGTTTAGAGCTGCTTGGTTTTTAAACGTTTTATTACACCATTTACATTTTACCATTTCTTACCTCCTCCAAATATTGAATTATTAAATGTAAAAAAAAGCTTTCGATTTTAAAAGATGAAGTAAAAAAGAGAGGCTTAGTGAATAAGCCCAAGTGAAGTTAATTCCTCAGACAGTTTATCAACTGCAAGGGAGACGTCAGTGATTTTTCGTGCTCCGGTGCAGACGATTTTACCTGAACCAAAGAGTAACATAGCGACTCGTGGTTCTCGTATGCGATAGACGAGACCTGGGAACTGTTCGGGTTCATATTCAACATTTTCAAGACCAAGAGCCATTGCAACCTCATTAAGATTAAGTTCGCCGCCGAGATCAGAGATAGCGACAATGTTTTGAATAACAATATCAGGATCCTTATAGACATCGACATCAAGTTTCTTGAGTTTATCTGCAATGATTTTGATGGTTGTTCGAACATCATCAATATTCTTTGCCCCGGTACAGTTGGCTTTACCACTACGGAACAAGAGGGTAGCAGTTTTAGGTTCATCAAGCCGGTAGACAAGACCTGGGAACTGTTCGGGTTCGTATTCAGCTTCTTCTAACGATTGTGCGATGACGTCAAGATCCAATTTATCTGAAAAGGATGTGGACGCCACAATGTTTTCTACTATTACTTCTGGCATTTCTTTTCCTCCAGTTATTCTCCTTCCAAGACGGAAAGGTCCCGAGTAAGTTGTAATAACGCCTGGGTTACCTCTGTAATCTTTGAACCCAGTCCTACAAGCTTCCCGGAAGTAAACACTACTATAACAGTCTTTGGGTACTCCATAGTGTAAATAACACCTGGAAACTGTTCTTGATCAAACTGTATATGTTCAGTGGGGAGTATCGTCTGCACTTTCTCCAAGTCTAATTTAGTATCTATCTGTGTTGAAGCAACAACGTGATCAATATGAAAATCAAGTGTTTTTTCCAGAGAGATACTGTTAGAATTCAATAATTTTCGTACTTGTAGAGTTGCCTTTGAGATATCTTCCTCAGATGTTGCCCCTGTAAGAATGACTTTCCCAGTTGGAAAAAAGAGACAGGCAACCTTTGGATCATCAAGGGTCACTGATAGCATCGGAGCGTCATCAGGTTCATAGGATGCTAACGGAAGTGTTTCAGCAAGATGCGGTAAATCAAGTGGACTCTCTAACGTAATGGAACTAACGATGTTTTCAATAGCCACCTCAGTCATAAGAACGATGTCCCCTCCTGTAAGTATATAAAGGCTTTTTATAAACGTTTCGAACACCAAAGAAAAAGCTTACCAGACGTTATCGACATCCAAGTCATCAACTTTGGTTTTTTTCTTCTCTTTTTTAGAATAGGCTTGTGTATTTACTCTATCAAGTAAACCACGAAATTCATTGGTGCGATCATCAATACGTCGCTCACAACTTGCAACTGCTAGTTCTCCTCGTGTTTTTTCAATGAGGCTTCGAGCGACATCCTGTTTCCTCTTGATAGGAACGAGACTTGAAGGATAATCAAACTGCATGATAGCATCATAGATTGTATCCATAAATCCTAGGTACTCATAGGCTTTATCTGTATCTCCTTTTAATACAAAATCTAGTGCACCACGACGAAGCTCACCAACCACATCACACAAACCAAGGAGATACGCGTTATACGTTGTTTGTAATTCATCAGGATCAGGTAACTCATCGCCTTTCATGATATTATAAAAACAACGTGCCTCGACAAACTCTTGTGCGGCATTTTCTACAAAACCAGCATGATAAATATCTGGAAAAGGTTCTGTGCTTTGATATAAATCAGCGAGTTGTGATGATGCTTGCTGAATAAAATCATCAGCATCATTAAGTTTATCAGTGTGAAGAT